>Ga0247825_10000430_pt1 | contig 26597 bp, 29 predicted proteins | sample 13C_Vanillin_Day_FD_194413 | JGI IMG/M metagenome (GOLD analysis project Ga0247825, IMG submission 194413) | Soil microbial communities from agricultural site in Penn Yan, New York, United States - 13C_Vanillin_Day48 | ecosystem: Environmental > Terrestrial > Soil > Agricultural land | place... | reverse complement strand
GATCGTCGGCGCCGCGGTCATCCTGTTCGACCCGATTTTCCAGGGGCTGGCGATCTCGCTGATGGCAGGCGAGGTGGCGTCGCTCCTGCTCTCGCGCATGGCCGTGCCCGTCCTCTATTACATGGCGAAGCGCCGCGAGCGCACCGAACCGGTGCCCACTGCAGCGCCGATGGATGTCGCGGCATGACCCGTGCCCTCCCAATAATCCCGTTCTTGTTGTCCAGTAAGTCTTATCGGCACGTACGAACGCCTTCCAGGCGGAGACGAGGCCCGGCTCGGAAGGGTGCATGGCGCACGCGACCGTGCTACGCTGCACGCTTCCCGTATCGCTTCACCGGCGATTCACGTATGGCGATCGAATTCGGCAAATGTCCCTGCGGCGGCGGCCCGTATCGAGAGCAAGCGGTAAAGGTTCGCAGCACGACGCCGGGCCGCAGCTTCGAGATGACGGATGTCCCTCAGGGCGCCTGTGACACCTGCGGGAGTCGCGTCTACAAGCTCGACACGCTGTGGCGTATCGAAGCGGTGATGCAAGGCGACCGAAGAGATCCAGCGGTCAGAGCGGCCGACTAGCCGGCACCGGTGGCAGCCGCCGCCAGCGCAATCCGCGCGACCGGCTGGACGGTCGTACTTGGGGGAAGCTCCTCAAAGCAGATCACCGGGATTCGGGGGAACTCGGATTCGAGCGCCTTGCGTAAGGCGGGCCGCGCCAGCGCCGTGGTCAGCACCGCGGGACGCTGCGCGGTCAATGGCAGGAATGCGGTCTCGGTCCGTACCGCCGAGAGGATGGCGTCCCACTCCGCTTCGGTCGGTTGCCGCTTCGGGCGCGAGATCATCGCTTCAATGCGGGGCTCGAGAAGATACACGACCAGCACGTCAGTGCCCCGCGCATATTTTTCTCTCAACGCGCGGCTCATGCCTTTGCGGACCCATTCGAGGAGAAGCCGGTCATCACTTTGCGAGAACGGGCACTGGATCAACAAGTCCAGAATGCGCCGGGTATTGCGGATGGAAATCTCTTCGGCCACGAGCGCGCGAAAGACACCCGTGACGTGCACGTCGGTGTACCCTTTCGCGGCAAGGTGCGTCCCGATGGCAGGAAAGACCCGTCCGATCAGATCAAGCCTGTCTCTCGTGAAGTTGCGATTCACGAAGCAGTATCCCTGCTGACGCAGCACCGCCGCCATGCTCAGGATCAGGTGGCCGCGGAAATCCCAGGTCGTACGGCCGTCCAGTCCCTTCCCCATCACATCCCGCTGGCTCGTTGACACGATGGCCGCCGGCTGCGCCGTGGCCGGATTCGACGCCCGACGCGATTTGATCTTGTCTTTCTTCAGCCTGTTCCGCGTGTCGTTGACCAGGTGCTCGTCAGGTCCCAGCGCGCGCAGCGGTGGCGTCCGAATCGGTCCGATCGCGAACGCGAATGTCCCCGGTTTGAGATCGTCGGCGATGACGAGGTGAAACTCGGGATAGCTCATGCCCGTCTCTACGAACATCCCGTCGCGGATGAACGCAAACGTCTCTCGCACAGAGGCGGTCTCCCCGGCCGTCAGCCGATCGGCGACGTCCGCAGCGAGCTGGATCTCGAAGGCGCTCGGTCCGATAGCCGCGACCAGCTCCTCGACGACCGCTCGTGGATGACTGATGTTCTCGGCGTCGGCAAGCACGGTCGCGACCGCGCGCCGATCCCCAATGCCGGCACGCAATTCGAGCACGTCGCGCAAGACCGGCCCCAGCCATGAAGGTGAAGGCGGCCAGACATCGCGTGCGGCAGCCAGACGGAGTGGCGGTTCGAGCCCCGCGGCATACGCCTCGACCTGGTCGTCGCCGAGGAGCAAACGCCGGTTGCATTTGAGGATCTCGACCGAGGTCTCAGTCACGAAATCGATGACGGGACGGCCCGAACGGTCCGCCCTCGCACGCGCCGCCGCTGCGATCCATCTCCATACGCTCGCAACGGATGCGCCGGCGACAGCGGGAGCGCCGAGGACATAGCTCGCCGTCCAGTGGAGGAGTTCGTCGGAATATCGGCACGGTTCACCATTAACGCTCAGTCGCAGGGCACGATCGGCGGCGGGCGTGGCGGTATCCACGGTGATCGAAACGGCAGCCGACCCCGGAATGCCGAGCGTTTCCATCAGCGCGTTGACCCGCGAGCGGATCGCAGACTCGCACATCTGCAGCGGAAGCTCGCGTTCCGTCCCGAGCACGGACGACGGCAACTCGAGGGACAGCTTCAGTAGCGGCGCAGGCGGCGGCAACTCACTCACTGGCGTGCCCCCCGGTCACGGTGGGTTCCCGACTGTCGTCGGACGACACGCGCACCTCGTCCTGCAATTCTTCCTGAGCCAGCACCGGGAGCTGAGGACACTCCGACTGAATCAGCCGCCGCAGCCGGGGCCGCAGCGCAGCGTTGCGCACGACCAGCGCCGGGAAGGGGCGGCCAGGGTGCAGCAGTTGCCGAATCTCGCCGAGTGTCTGGTGGCCGTCTTCTGGTCCGAAATCGGTCGCACCCTCGTTCCCGGCCTCGCGGACAAGACCAGCCATGAGGCTGCGCTCGGAAGCTTCCGAAAGCAGCTCCCGCCGACGCCCCGATTCGTTACCGGGCAGCAGCGGTTTCAGCTGGCGCCTAATGACCGCGGTGAGCGACGCCGCATCGCTGTGCGGCGCCGCGTGAAACGCACTCAGGATGTCGTCCGGCCGTGTCAGCGGCACCTGCTCGTCGAGCAGCAGCTGAATCGTCTGCATCAGACGCAGCCGTGCTCCCAGCTCCGCGACGTCCGCGGCGAACGAAGGAGTCCGCATGATCCAGCCCTTCACGAGAGTGTCGATCTCAGGGAGGCCGATGAGCTCGGAAAGGTGCGCGCGGATCACCGCCTCGAGATGCTGGACGATGAACGGAATCGCTTCGATGGACGCGACACCCTCTCTCTCGACGATCTCGGCCTGTGCCGCCGGCAGCCAGAAGCCTGCCGCGCCAGTGGCGGGGTGAACGGAGGCAATCGCCCCGAGGACCGAGGCGATGCTCAGCGGATCCTCCGGCATCGTCACATACCGCAAGCGCGCCTGCGCCTCGCCGGTGACCACGCGCACTTCATCGATCAGGATGTTGTATTGCCCGCCCGCCAGGCCTGGATTGGTGCGAACGCGAATGCCCGGGGCATCGAGCCCGAGGTCCCGTTGTATCCGCTGGTGAAGCTGCGGAATGTCCACGGTAAACAGCGACCATCGTTCGGTACTCCTGTCCTCCGGGACGAGATCAGCACCCAGTTCCAGCACAATCGGAACCACGAACGGTACTGTCTCGGCGGAGACGCGAGGCGTAAGCTCGTAGAGCTGATCGAGAGCAGCAACCAGCCCGTCTCGAAGCTCCACGAGCCGTTTCCTCAGTGGCGCCGCGATCTCGCTGCTGACGCTGCCGGCGGTGAGCTGCGCCATCAGGCGCCGGTACCGCGCGACGTCGGCGATCATCGAGCGACAGGCCTGTGGAAGCGAGCGCTCCGTGCCGTCCCCTTCCGCTCGGCGACCGCTGAGGAGCGCGCGGTCGACCTCGGCGAGAGCTGCCGGCAGAGTGTTTCGCTCGAGATGTACGAGCGCGATGCGGGCCCGGATCTCTGCTTCTCGATCGACGTCGCGCCCCAGGTGCGCCAGCAGTTGGAGCGCGCGTTCGAACGCGTCGGCGGCTTGTTGAATGCGCCCGTCGTGAAACTCGCGCGTGCCCTGCGCGGTGACGGCGTCGACGCGCTTCTCTTCGAACTCGCGCAGCCGCTTCTCCAGGCGAGGCACGCGCCACCAGTCCGGCCCCTCGGACAGCGATGTGCGCAACGCGTCCGCCGCCGCGTCCCAGTCGTTCTGTGCGGCATTCGCATACGCAAGATTCAGCGAGTAATACCAGCGCACCGTCGTGGGTAACGCGCACGCAGCCGCGAAGCCCTCGCGCGCGCGCCGCACGTCGCCGGCCTCCGAGGCCGTGCCGGACATGAGAAGGATGGCGGAGGCATTGTGCTCGTCGGCCGCCATCGCCGCGGCCGATGGCTGATAACGATCGACTTCGGCGAGCTGCCATCGCCGCTTTCCGAGCTCCGCACGGATACGAGTCGCCGCCGCATAGTCCTTCTCGCGCTCCGCCATCGCCGCGCAGAGTTGCAGGCTTTGCGCCGCTTCTCCAGGGCGGTCCACGCTGTCGTGGAGCTCCGATGCGCGCCGGTAGTGTTCGCGCGCGGACGACCAGCGCCGCTCCTGGGCTTCCACATCGCCACGCATCATGTGGTAGTGCGCCAGGAACTTCGGCGCGTCGAGAAGCTCGCCGCGAATCTCGTCCCAGGCGTCCGAATCGGTCTCGGGAGCGTCGATGGCACGCGTCCGCTCCAGATAACCTCGCGCCAGCGCCGCCAGACGGCGATGCCCGCGCTTCTGGAAGAGTTCAGCAGCCGCCGTCGCATCCTCTTCGACGTACTTCCAGTGCTGCGCAACCGCATCCCTGGTCACCGTTCCGGCACGGATGCGTTCTACGACGGCGATCGCCCGGTTGACGCGGGCAAGCGCCTGATCGCCTGACGCGCCCTCGGATTCCCGCAGGCGGCCCAGCACTTCCGAGCAGATGTCGGCCGCTTGTTCGAGCCGGCGTTCGTCGATTCGCACCAGACTGCTCTGCAGCAGCAACGACGTGGCGAAGCGCGGATCCGGATGACGACGGGCGTCGCGACCGAGCTGACGGAGCTGCTCCCCGGCGCGCGCCAGTTGTCCGCCTTCCTGAAGGGCGACGGCATGGTCCTTCTGCAAATCCAGCGTGACACGAGGCGTTTGCGGCGCGCGTAATGCCATGGCTTCAGCGAACAGTGTGTCGACGAGCGCGGGACTCCGGGCGCCTACCAGAGACATGAGCTGTCTCGAGACGACGGAGGCGATCGTGGCGTTTGCCCGGTGTTCGGTTCTGGCGAGATCCAGGGCGTCGAGCGCCACGTCCCACGATTCTTGCCATCGGCCCTGATCGGCGAGGACGGCACTCAGCCCTGACCGCGCGAAGGCCCCGAGCGCCGAGTTGCCAGCGAGTTGCATGGCCTCACGGAACTCATCGAGCGCGCGGTCGAAACGGCCCAGCGTCCAGTAGGGATAGGCGATGTTCAGATGCGCCAGCGCGAGGTCGGATTTGCCGGCGTCCGGGCGGGAGGCGAGCTTGATCACCTCGTCGAACACACGCAGCGCCTCACCGACACTGTCGCCGTCGGCGAGCAGATCGCCGAGCTCGCGTAGCACTTCCTGACGGGTGGTCGCCGACGTCGCCCGCCCGTCGGCTGCCCGAAGCTCGTCCAGCTTCTCGTTTGCTCGCCTCGAGCGCTGAGTACGGCGCCAGAGACGCGCCTCACGGAGCTGCACCCTCGCGAGGACATCCTGCAGGCCCTCGTCTTCGTCGCGGTTCAGGATGGCGCGCGTCGCCTCGAGCAGAGCCTCACAGGTCGGATGTCGATCCTCGTCGAGCGCGGTGTCGAAATGGTCTTCGAAGAATTCATATGCCGCCGTGAGCGAGACACGTCTGAGGCAAGTGATCGCCTCCGACAGTTGGGCGGCGCCAGGTTCACGAAGCGATGGCCGGCTGGCCGAGACCACGGCGCGATCGCTCGCCGCGGTCTGATCGGTCTCCTCGTCGGTGCGGCGCCGCTCCTCATACCTCGTCCAGTAGAACGTCGCGAGGTCACGGTTCAAGGTATTGAATCTGGCCTGCTCGGTGTCGTCCTTCCGCCAGTCCTCCAGAAGCAGCTCGCGAACATCATGCTCGTACTCGTAGCTGCCTCCGCGCCTTGGTAGCACGAAGCTGTACTCGCGCATCGTCTTCAGGAGCCGCGTATTTCCGTCGAGGTCGGTCGGCTTGCCTCGGAGCACTCCAAGAATTGCCGCGTCGAACAGACGCGGCGGGATCGCGCACAGACTGACGGCCTCGGCGAGATCACGGTCAGCGTCACGCAATTCGTCGAGGGCGTCGCGGACGGTTTTGGTCCGATCGGCGGTCGGTATCTGGGCCTGAGCCGCGTGGTCAATTTCGAACGCATAAACACCATCCAACTCTGCTTTCGGCCGCTCGTCTTGCCGGTCGATTGTGCCCTTCTTGTCGACGCGCACCTTCAACGGGTCTGTGAACCAGCCATCACGGGACCCGCCCTGCTCGAACGTATTCGTGAGAGATGTCCGTATGAATTGAGCCAGCGCGGTGAGGTCTTCGTTTCGTTGCGGAACGGTCTTGCCTTCGAGCGCCTTCTTGTTGGCCGGAAGCACCTGCAGCTTGCTCAGCCAGTCGACACCTTCCCAATCGCATTGCCCGACGATGAGAGGGATCAGCCGCATGCCTTCGCTCTTGCGGCGCTGCATGATCGCGGGTATTTCCTTCAGGTTGATAAAATCCGAATTCAGCGCGTCCTTCGACACCAGCAGAATCGCGATCGTCGCCGCCTCGATGGCCTGGCGAATCTCGAGCTGCCACGTATCTCCCGGTCGAATCTGAGAATCGCTCCACACATAAACGTCATCCTGCACGTGGCCGACGCGCAGATGCGAGACGACTTCAGTCTTCCAGTCTTCATCCTTGTGGCTGTAGCAGATGAAGATCTTTGGCGGGGTCCCCGGCGGAGGACTGCTGTACGGCACGCGTGAAAACTTACTTCATTTCGCCTCCGCTCACGCATGGTCAGCGACGCGTGTCTTTGACCGCCGACTTGCGTGTCGTTCTCGGACCAGTGACTACAGGCGGTTTGCGGTTCCAGCCGAACTGAAGAGCTCGGTCGACAGCGTTGGCGTGGCAGACACGATCGCGGTGTTCCGCGATCTCGGCCTCGCAATGTAGGACATCACGACTGACGGCAAGCAGTTCCTCATGCTGTTCCGATAGCCCACGGGCGCCGGCCTGTCGCCGTGTAGAGCGCCCAGGCCGCCAGTGCCGCAATCACCGCGAGCACGAAGACCGTGTTTCCGAAGTACCACGCGGATGAATCGAGCGTGAGCACCACATCGAACAACAGCGAACTGACGAACGAACCGACGACGAAGGCCAACAGGCCACCGAACCGGACAATCACGAACGCTGCGGTTCCGAAATAGAGCAAGCCGAGCATTCCTCCGAGCCAGAAGCGATCGTTGCCGAGCGCGTTGAGCAACGTGAAGAACGCGGTGAACGCGAACATCGCCGCCCATTGCCTGCGCAGCATCATGCGCAGGACAAACAGGATGAAGAAGTACAGCAGGACGTTCCTGATCGCATACAGCCCCTCCTGCAGGACGACGCCGATCGTGCTGCGCAGGCCGAGCAGGAGCTCGACTTCGCCCGGGAAGTTGATGGGCCCGTCCAGCTCGAATGCAGCAATCGCTCTGAAGATCAACGCGAACCAGATGCCAAGCGCCACGCCAATCAAGGCGTCGCGACCCACCACCGCATCAGACGCACGGCCGGTCAGTACGTTGGTCCACGACACGAGGACTCGCGGCCAGTGGCGTCTGACAAAGGGCTCGAGGGCGAGATACACGGTCCACAACAACACGCCGTAGAACACCGACGTGCAGACGGCGAGGAAGAACAGCGCAAACAGCGCGAGCGTATCGGCGACATGTACCTGGCACACCCACAAGACCATCAGCACGGCACTCATGCACGCGGCCAACCGCATCGCGCCACGACGGTCGCCTCGGCCTTCCCGAATATTCCGACGGGCCAGGATCGCCGCACCGATCAGGATCGCGACCGCGACGCCGAGCAAGAGCACCACATATGCCGTGTTGGTACCGCTCGCTTCTTCCGCCATCCTCCACGGCTTCTGCCAGTCGCCGATCAACATGAACGCCACAGGACGGCCCCCGAACGCCGCCGCCTCGATGCGAAGCGGCCGGCCGCTCTCGGGCCACTTACCCGTCCACGCGGCGCGAGTATCGGATGCGGCCAGGAACGTCCACACCGGATCGACAGGTTGCAGCGCCGCTTGATCGAGGCCGGCCAGCTGAAAGAGCGGCGTCCAGTCCACCGCGGTGGCGTGCACCGGTGACGACTGCCGCTGCGGCGGAATCGCTTCGAAGAACGTCAGCCGACCCTCGTGATCGACGTTGACCTGGATCATGTCGGACGAGATCGGCGGCGGATCGGCTCGATCGACGATGCCCGGTGTGAGCAAGTCGTTATGAAACGTCGTCGCCACGAGCGGCTCGGCGCTCTGCCGATACCAGAAAGCCAGCGGGGAGGGCCGCTGCTTCAAGACCGTGTCCCACTTCGTCGATGGTCCCTCCGTCTTGGCAATGGACTGGAGCAGCAGATCGTTCCATTCGAAGCCGACCGCGGCATCGCGCGCCCGCTACTCGTACCCGAGTCGAGCGATCACATCGCGGGCTTTCTGGGTGAGCACATCACGGGAGTATTCAGGCCGAATGCGATCGAACGGGCTGTCATGCAGCCCGAGCGCCAACACCGCACACAAACCTGCAGCAATCGCTCCGAGCATCGACCACGCAGCGAGACGGCTGAAACCTGCCCCTTCGCCAGCCGCGGCCACCAGTTCCGGTGACGGCGTCTCGCCGGCAGCCAACATCGCGGCGAGGGGATCACCACCGGGCAGCGCAGCCGCAACGGCGAGCGCTGAAGCGGGCCGTCTGTCGGGATCGGGATCGAGGCATCGCAGAAGGATGTGGTCGATCGCGGCATCGATGGTGCTTACGACCTCCGACGGAGGAACGAGCGAGCGCGACTCGTGCTGGTTGACGAGGTCGCCGATGCTCGTTGCGGTGTACGCGCGTCGCCCGGTGAAGAGCTCGTAGATAACCAGCCCCAGCGCGAAAATGTCGCTGCGTTGCGTCACCTCGCGCCCGAGCAATTGCTCCGGCGCCATGTACGCGGGAGTGCCGGCTCTGACGTCCTCGATGCGTCCCACGGCCGCGAGCCCGAAGTCCATAATGCGTACGCGGCCTGCTCCGTCGAGCATCACGTTGGCGGGCTTCAGATCGCGGTGGATCACCCCGCGCTGGTGCGCGGCCGCGAGTCCGGCGCAGAGTTGTCGCGCAATCTCGGCGGCCTTGTCCTCGGGAAAGCGGCCGATCCGCCGCAGCGATGTCGCGAGGTTCTCACCGTCCACGTACTCCATCGAGATGTACGGAACGCCCTCGACTTCACCGATGTCGTACACGCGGCAGACGTTCGGGTGCGAGACCTGCCGCGCCGTCCGGACCTCGTTGTGAAACTGCGCGAGCCGGACCGGCTCGTCACGCAGTCCGTCGGGAAGAAACTTGAGCGCGACTGGCTGCCCGAGTCTGAGATCGTCAGCGCGATAGACCTCACCCATGCCACCTTTGCCGAGCAATCCGATAATCCGATATCGGCCGTCGAGCAACGTGCCTGGCGCGAATCGGCCGTGGCTGATCGAGTCAGACGAGGACAGCCAACCGCTGTCGGATTTCGGCGCAGCCGCGGCCGGCGTCGGGGTGCGGCGGCTGACGACGCCAATCGGGCCGCCCGGAGGCAGCCTCGTTGGTTGCACGCTGACGCCAAGGGTCAGCGCCTCATCCTCCAATGCGGCGCCACACGCGGGACAGAAGCGGGCGCCGTCGGGAACCGGCGTAGCGCAGCGCGTGCACGTCACGACGGGGATTCTACCCGCCTTCGCGCCGTGCGTTTCGGCGGGCCGGTGAGACATTCTGGACTTTGAGTGTCATCGGTCATCACCGATCCGCGCAACGCGTTCTTCACGGCCACGTCGATGATCGGCTTCATCGCCGGTGCGGGCATCGTGGTGCGCAATTCGATCATCCTGGTGGACTTCATCGAGCTGCGGTTGCGAGAAGGTCTTCCCCTCGAGCAGGCCGTCGTCGACGCCGGCGCGGTGCGGTTCCGCCCGATGGCCCTCACCGCCGCCGCCATGATCGTCGGCGCTGCGGTCATCCTGTTCGACCCGATCTTCCAGGGCCTGGCGATCTCGCTGATGGCAGGCGAAGTGGCGTCGCTCCTGCTCTCGCGCATGGCCGTGCCCATCCTCTACTACATGGCGAAGCGCCACGAGCGTAGCGAACGGGTACCCACTGCAGCGCCGATGGAGGTCACCTCGGCAATCGAGCCGAGCTCGCAGGAATCCTGCTTTGGCGCCGGTACCGCGCCGGTGGCACTTCGAATGCGCGCCTGAAGGCCCGGTTGAACGCCGCTTCAGACTCGTAGCCCACATCGGCCGCGATATCCGCCACTCCCTTCGGGGTGGACGTCAACGCCTGGGCCGCCAGACGCAGCCGCCAGCCTGTCAAATATGCGATAGGGGGAACCGAGAGGTAGCGCGTGAAACGCTCCACGAGCACGGAGCGAGACAGGCCGACGACGATGGCGAGCTCGGCGATCGTCCACGGGTGACTCGGGCGGCTGTGAAGCAGCGCGAGGCTCTTGCCCACGACCGGGTCTCGTGCGCCCGCGAGCCACCCAGTCGTCTGATCGGGGAGGCCCGTGACGTATCTCCTGATCGTGTCAACGAACAGGACTTCCGACAGCTTGTTGAGCATCACGTCGCTACCTGCGCGGTCCGAGGCGGCCTCCTCGACGAGATGCAGAATCGACTGCTCCAGCCACTGGCCGGAGCGATCGGTCCTGATGTTCACCTTGAGCATGGGCGGCAAGCTCTCGAGAATCGGGCCGCAGAGGAGCGGGTCGCACGTCAAGTACCCGCACACGAACGCGGTCGTCACCCCACCGCCGCCCGCGCGCATCGGCGAAAGGTCCTTTGTCGCGACCTTCTGCAAGAGCGCAGCACCATCGAGCTGGTTCGATCCAGAGCCGCTGCTCAAGAAATGCGGATCCCCGTGCGGAAACAGCACGATGTCGCCTGGCGTCAGCTCGACTTCGGGCTCGCCTTCGAGACATACCCGGGCTGAGCCATCCACGACGAAGTGATAGATCAACATGTGCGGCGCGCCGGGCGCCAGCGTCGGCGCCAATGCGCGGCAGTGGGGCGTCGAGAGCTGCCAGGGGGCCGAGAACTCCGCCCTGAAGAACATCGCCCCCTTCAACCGAACGCCGTTCAACACCTCTGAGAACGCGTCCATCTTCTTCCGGCTTCCTCCGCGCGGCGTTTCGTGGCGCCCGCGCAAGGCATTCTAAGCCCGCCGACGAGGGACGTTCGAGCCATCGGACTTGGAGGCGATCCAGGGATGCTCGAATGGCACCTGGACTCACGCCGCTCGCGCCAAGACCAGCGTCATCGGCGTCGGCAGCAGCGGGATGATCTCGGGCCGCTCGAATTTCGCCTCGGTGAGCATCGCCGAGAACTCGGGTCCGGTGTACGTGGTCCCGCTCGGTGTGGTGAGCAGCATGGTCATCGCAAAGAGCGCGGGCACCGGTGGAGAAACGCGGTCCTCGTTGGGCACCCATTCGACGATTGCGACCCGGCCTTTGGCCGCCAGAGCGGTGCGGGCGAGGTGCAGAATTTTCATGCAGCCCGCGCGATCGAAATGGTGCAGGAAGTTCGGCAGCAGCACGACGTCATATCCCTTGCCCCAATCGGCCTCGAAGGCGCTACCCACGATGGTGTCGTAGCGGTCGCCCATCCCCGCCGCATCAGCATTCTCGCGCGCGACGGCAACCACAGCGCCCCAATCGAGCCCGGTGATGTGGCAGTCGGGGAAGCGGCGGCCGAAGGCGAGACCAAAAAGGCCGTGGCTTGCGGCGATGTCCAGCACGCGACGCGGCGGCGGGTCGCTCGCGTGATCGGCCACGAGCTTCGCGTCGAACTCCATGAACGGGCCCATGCTCCGCGCGAAACGAATCCAGATCGGGTTGTCGGGTGAGATATTGGCGAGGCCCGGCGCGCCGCCGCGACGCACTGCGCCCGCAGGGTCCTGGAACATCATCGCAACGAACTCGGGTGATGCGAGGAATTCATGGATGCTGGCGATACAAGCCGGCGAGTTACGGTCCAGGAATACGGCCGCATCGGGCGTGAGCGCATAGCCGGCGGATGACTTGGCGAGAAAACCCATGACGACGAGGGAGTCGCAGAGCGCGGCGACCCCGCGCGGGGAGGCAGCGCTCTTTGCGGCGAGCGCGGCCACATCGAGCGTGCCCGCGCCGATGGCAGTGAAGACATCGAGCTCGAGAGCGGCTTTGAGAACCGCCGCATTCTGATGGCCAAAAAATATGCGATTGACGAAGTTAGCCGGTGAGGGCTCGGTCATGGCTGCTCCCGAATTGGGGTTCGACGGTTTGCAGCCTATCACCGTTCTGAAGTCTGATTTTCGATTGTGGGTTCAGTCCTCTCAGCTCAGTCCCTCGACGAGCAGATCGCTGAGCGCGCGATGCTCGCTCGGACACGAGGACAACATCCGAGGCGATGCTGCCCCCACGATTCGCCGATGAGCCGTTTGAGGGCGAACCGTTTCAGCGGCCCGCCAGCTTCGCCGAGGAGGTTCTCGCGCAATCGCATGCGTTCGAGCATGTCATCCGGGATGGTCTCGGTCAGCCAGCTCGGGGTGTCCCGTGTGCGGAGGATCGGATCGAAGCCGATGGCGTAGAGGTCCACAATCTCGTTCATGTGCCCGGCCTCTCCGAGACCGGCGTCGAAGCGTTCGAGGACGGCGTGGCAAAACGACCGCGAACCCGGATGCGCGAAGACCGTCAACATCTTCACGGGAACACCCTCCAACGTCTCCACGAGGTCTCGGTAAGACGATCCGTGGCTGTATCAGCCGCTTCTCGTTGTCCGCACCATGGCCCAGAGGGGCGGCGCGCCGACCGATGCACGGCGGCCCGCGTTGATTGAGCATAACGGAGCATTGGGGATCCGCACGTTATTCACAGCCCGGTTCGAAAAGGGCGTCGCTTCGAAACCTCTGACAGCAGACAATGAGGATCATGCCGATGACTCCTCTACCGATTCTGTGGCAGAGACTTGTGAGCGAAGGCAAGACGTGCGTGCGCTGCGGTGCCACGTATCAAGAGATGCAGCGCGCAATCGAGAAGCTCAGTCAATCGCTCCATCCGCTGGGCATTGAGCCACGTCTCGAGGTTCGAGAGATAGACGAGCAGTCGTTCAGAGCCAACCCCTCCGAGTCGAACCGCATCTGGATCGCGGGACGGCCCATGGAGGAATGGCTCGGTGCAAGCGTCGGAAGCAGTCGCTGCTGCTCTGTCTGCGGCACAACGGAGTGCCGAACCGTCGAGGTCGAGGGAACGACCTTTGAAACCATACCGGAGGCGCCCTTTCTCAGGGCAGCCCTGGTCGCTGCATCTCAGTTGCTAAGCGTTGATCGCGAGGCGCATGAGTAGGCGCCGAGTGCCGCATCGACCGCAATGAACGGCGGCTTGCGCGACCTTATCGACCATCCTGTTCGATTCCACTTCTTCACAGGGAAGGGCGGTGTCGGCAAGACGTCGCTCGCGTGCGCGACCGCCGTCGGTCTGGCCGACCGCGGGCGACGCACACTGCTAGTGAGCACCGACCCGGCGTCGAATCTCGACGCGGTCCTCGGCGTCATCCTGGCCAACACCCCTTCGCCGGTGCCCGGTGCCGCACATCTTCTCGCGATGAACATAGATCCCGATGCGGCGGCACGGGATTATCGGGAACGGACCATCGCACCGTACCGGGGCGCTGTGCCTGACGCCGAGCTCGCTCAGATCAAAGAGCAACTCGCTGGCGCCTGCACTGTGGAGGTCGCCGCATTCGACGAGTTCACGGTGTTGCTCGGTCAGGACGAGCTGATGCAGTCGGTTGATCACGTCGTCTTCGACACCGCCCCGACCGGCCACACGCTGCGGATGCTGCAACTGCCGGCGGCGTGGAGTCGCTACCTGGATACCAGCAGCACAGCCGTGTCGTGCTTGGGGCCGCTGGCGGGTTTGAAGGCGCAGCAGTCCCGTTATCAAGAAGCCGTGCGCACGCTGGGCGATGCCGGGGCGACAACACTCGTACTCGTGGCGAGACCCGATCGCGTCGCCCTTCTGGAGGCTGAACGAACCTGCACGGAACTCAGCGCCGTTGGGATGAAGAACCAGGTGCTCATCGTCAACGCCCTGTTCCATGCGACAGACCGTCACGACGCAGTGGCCCTGGCGGTCGAAGAGCGGGGGAACAGGGCGTTGGCTGACATGCCACCTGCCCTGCGCACATTGCGGCGAATCGATGTACCGCTGCGCGGGTTCAACATCGTGGGCTTGCCGATGGTGCGCGCATTCCTCGGCGAACGGGAGGGTGAGCAACTTCGACGTGCAGAACCGGGTGGGAGGAGTGTCGAGTGTCCGGCGATTCCACCGCTCGCCTCGATCGTTGGGGAACTCGCGGCCAACGATCACGGGTTGGTCATGGTCATGGGCAAAGGTGGCGTCGGCAAGACGACCATCGCCGCCTCGATTGCCGTTGCGCTGGCGGATCGTGGCCGACCGGTCCTTCTCACGACAACCGACCCCGCGGCGCACGTGGCCGAGACATTCCCCGTGACGGTTCCTGGACTGAGCGTCAGCCGGATTGATCCAGTCGCCGAGGCGCGCCGCTACCGCGATGAGACATTCGCCAGCAAGGCCCCAGGGCTTGATGCTGAGCACCGTGCGCTGGTGAAAGAGGAACTGCAGTCTCCCTGCTACGACGAGGTCGCGTTCTTCGTCGCCTTCTCCAAGATCGTCGTGCGTGCGAAACACGAACTGGTCGTCGTCGATACGGCACCCACCGGCCATACGCTGCGCCTACTGGACACGGCCGGTTCGTACCATCGCCAACTGGTGCCGCAGGAGCCGACACCAGGGCAGCCGAGGTTCATCACGCCGCTGATGATCCTGCGCGATCGCAAGGTGACGAAGGTATTCATCGTCACGCTTCCGGAAACCACGCCGGTCCTCGAGGCGCAGGCGCTCCAAGAGGACCTGCGACAGGCCGGCATCGAACCATTCGCTTGGGTGATCAACGCGAGCTTGCTCGCGGCACACGTCACTGATCCGATCCTGCAACAACGGGCGAACGCGGAGGTACCACTGATCCGCAGAGTCGCAGCGGAGCTGGCGGAGCGCGTCGCGCTGGTGCCCTTTCAGGTGAGTGAACCGACTGGGGCGGCCCGGTTGCGCGAAGTGGCTCGGGCAATCAGTCCAAAAAACTGACGATGCGCCAGCCTGAGTGAAGACTGTCGTGTCTCGCAGCCTCCTGAGCGACCAGAGCCTCCACGCGAGTACGAATCTCGTCGCGAATTGCCCGGACCCGTTCGACGGGCTGACCCTGCGGGTCGTCTAATGGCCAGTCGTCACGGCGCACGCCTGGGACGTACGGACACTCGTCGCCACACCCCATCGTGATCAGGAGTTGCGCCTCGGCCGCCAGTTCAGCGGTGAACTTCTGAGGGCGCGCACGGCGCAGGTTCTGCGAGCGACCTGCGTTGCGAACACACGCGAAGATGATGCCCTTCACGGCTCCTCAGCTTCGACGACAGATTCCAAGTGTGGCCGGACCTTCAGAGAGTTGGTGACCAAGCACGTCTCTTCTGCCTTGGCCAAGAGGCGCCGCGCTTGGTCCTCGTTCGCCCCTGATGGAACCCTGAGACGCGCACGGACCTCGAGTGCCGTGAATTGCGCGACGCGGTCGATGCGGTCGACGGTTCCGATTACGTCGCACTCCAGCGACACCCACGAGAACCGCGAAACACCGGCGATGCCGCGAAAGGTCAGTACGAAACAGTCCGCGACGGCGGCCACGAACAAGGTTTCGGAGACCATCGGTCGCCAGGCCCGCCGAACTCCGCCGGCGGCGCGGACGGAATTGGCGGAAGTCGCTCACCTTCCAAGCCGACGTCGCCTTGCGTGTCTGCCTTCACGACGACCGAATAGTGATGGGGAAAAGGCTGCATTGGCGTCCTCTCTCGTCTTCGTGCGTTTCACTGCGCGCGAACCAGGACGCCATGTAATTCCGTGCCGGGCGCCACGGTGTTGAAGACGGTCCCGTACTTCTTCACGTTGTCGTGCAGCAGCTCCAAATGCCGGTCGGGCTCGTCCGTGTCCACCACGATCTCGTAGTCGATGCGTTCCATCCGCGGCGGGACGTCCTGCCGGACGCCATGCACGCGGATCTCGACGCCGCGCAACGAGAACTTCAGCATCGGCACCACCCGTTCGATGCCCTTGATCATGCAGGCGGAGAGCGCGGCTAGCAAAAGTTCCGCCTGGCCGTCACGAAGAACTCGAGCTTCGCCGTCACACACGCCTCCTCGCGCCGGCCACATCGTCAAGTGACCGAACGCTCCCACCCCTGTCCCTGGTACGTGGTGCCCTGGAGGCACACCGCAAGTACGAGCCACCAGGACTTGGCCCGCCCCGCGACGTCAATGAGTTCCCGGCCCTCAGCGACATGAAGGGCCGCCACCACGACGGCGACCAGAATCGCGGCGCCGAGCATCCACGAGAGCCAGTACACGCTCCGACCTACGGGGCCGCGATTGCTGTTGTCGTCACCAGATGACATGCAGGGATCTTGCTTGAGAGTTGGCGAGTCTGATGCACGGCGGGCGGCGCAGTTGAGCGGCAACGTCCGACCGTTCACAGTGGTCCCACCGCGCAGTCATACCGCACGCCGACACGACATCGAAGCCTTCGAGCGCGATCAGGCGGCGGACCGCGAGCCTCGTCGATAGCGAACAGGTCGATACTGCGGGAACCACATCGCGCGGCGCACGCTCTCGTCGAGGCTGGCCAGAATCCCCGGCGACGCGTGGCCTTCGGCGACGGCGCGGCGGATCACAGCGCACCCGACGGCATGTGAGCAGTCCCGAATGCGTGTGAGCTCGGGGTAGACCGCCCCCTGATCCAGGTCAGCCGGGCTCACCATCTGCGCCAGGACCCGGGCGGCATCGAGGAACATGGCGTCGGTGACGCGTCGGACACCTCCCGCCCACAGACCCAGTCCGACGCCGGGAAAAACGAACGCATTGTTCCCCTGGCCGACGCGGTGCGTCCGACCGCGATGGATGACCGGGTCGGAAGGGCTGCCGGTCGCGACGATCGCGCGACCATCGGACCACCGAATCGCCTGCTCGGCCGTGCACTCACTCTTGCTCGTCGGGTTCGACAAGGGAAACACGATCGGACGGTCGTTAATGGCGGCCATTGCGCGGACCACGGCTTCCGTGAACAAACCCGTTGCGCCCGACGTGCCGATGAGGATCGTGGGCCTGAAATTGCGGACGGTTTCCTCGAGCGTAATGTGCCCGGGATCGCGGCACTCGTACGTCGCCACCTCCTCGACCGGCCGGGCGTAGGCCGCCTTGAAGTCCTCTAAATCCGGCCGCGCCTGCGTCACCAGTCCGCGGCTGTCCACGGTGCAGATCCGCATCACCGCCTCCTGGTGGGAAAGCCCGGCCTCGCGCAGCGCTGATACGAAGAGCTGCGCAATGCCCTGCGCGGACGCTCCGGCTCCAGCAAGCACGATACGCTGGTCGCGCATCTCCTGACCGGTCATCCGCAGGGATGCGTACACACCAGCGGCCGCAACGGCAGCCGTGCCCTGAATGTCGTCGTTGAACGTGCACAACCGGTCGCGAAAACGGGCGAGCTGGGTGAGCGCGTTGGCTTTCAGGAAGTCTTCCCATTGCAGGACGGCGTCCGGGTACACGCGCATCACGGCGTCGACGAAGCGATCGATGAAGTCCTGATATTCGCGTCCCCGAATCCGCTGGTGCCGCAGGCCGAGATACATCGGGTCGTTCAGCCGCTCCCGATTGTCCGTGCCCACGTCGAGCAGGATCGGCAACGTCAGCGATGGCGGGATCCCGGCGCAGGCCGTGTAGAGCGACAGCTTCCCGGTTGGGATGCCCATCCCGCCGACTCCCTGATCGCCGAGCCCGAGGATGCGTTCCCCGTCGGTGACGACGACGACGGCCGGCGGCCGCGCGTGATTCCGGAGGATGGTATCGATCTGGTGGCGTTGGTCGTACGAGATGTAGAGGCCGCGCGGGCGACGAAAGATGTGCGAGAACTGCTGGCACGCTTCGCCGACGACCGGTGTGTAGACGACCGGCATCATCTCGTCGATGTGGTCGTGGAGGAGTCGGAAGAACAGTGTCTCGTTCCGGTCCTGCAGGCTGGCGAGATGGATGTAGCGCTCGAGCGGTGTCGGCTTGATACGATAGTTCTCGTACACTCGGGCCAGTTGCTGGTCCATGGTGCTCACGGCCGGCGGCAAGAGCCCGTCGAGGCCGAGGTCGGCGCGCTCGCCCTCGGTGAATGCCGTGCCCTTATTCGTCAAGGGATCGCGGAGCAGCGCTTCACCGCGCGTGTCGACGGCGATGTATTCCTCGCCCGTGACCCCATCGTGCTCGGTCAACCACTCCATCGCTCACCGTCGTGGCGCCTTCTGCACGGCTTCGACGCACATGCGTTCGCTCATGAGGTTCCCCGGGCTAGGGTTGGCTTCCGCCTAGCGATCGCACCATCGGTTGAGGGCGTTCGCCGGGGCTGTTGACGTGCTGCTCCTCGGAAACGACCCAATAGCGTGAAGTCGGTCAGGCTCTCGGAAAACCAAAGGTTGACTCCACAGCGCTTGGCGCAGGATCGCGCCATCCGTTCCGCCTCCGCACGGGTTGCGCAACCGAACTGGTCGGGTCCGGGCACCGCACGGATGGCGAACGACGGCGTCGCGTGTGACCCGCTGCTGTGGATCACGACGTCGCCAGTCTCAGGGATGTTGTCTGGCATGGTCGCCTCTCGGAAGACTCACGTGAATGTGCTGCTAATTCGGCCCACGGCCTTCCAGAACGACCTTGAGTGCGGACGTCTTGGCGGCATCAGCGAAGGTGTCGTAGGCCTGCATGATGTCGTCGAGACCGAATCGATGCGTGACGAGTCCCGCGGGACGAAGCTTGCCCGACTGCACCAGTTTGAGCAGCAGTGGCGTCGTGACAGTGTCGACGAGGCGCGTCGTGAGCGCGATGTTGCGGTCCCACAGTTTCTCGAGGTGCAACTGCACCGGCTTGCCGTGGACGCCAATGTTCGCGATGCGTCCGCCCGCGCCCACAACGGCCTGGCAGGTGTCGAACGCCGCCGGCGTGCCGACCGCCTCGATCGCGAGGTCGACTCCCGCGCCCTCGGTGATTGACAAGACCCGCGCCACGGCGTCTTCAGCCGCGCTGTTGACGACGGACGTCGCGCCGAATCCCTCTGCCATCCGGAGGCGGTTGCCGTCGAGGTCGATCATCAGAATGGTGCTTGGGGAGTACAGCTGGGCCGTGAGCAACGCTGCCAGTCCGATCGGTCCGGCGCCGACGATGGCGACCGTATCGCCCGGTTTGATGTCGCCATTCAGCACGCCACACTCGTACGCGGTCGGCAAAATGTCGCTGAGCAGCACAACCGCCTCGAGATCAAGATCCGGCGAGACCCGGTACAGGCTCGTGTCCGCATGAGGGATGCGCACGTACTCGGCCTGAGTCCCATCGATTGTGTTCCCCAAGATCCAGCCACCGGTCCGGCAATGGGACGGCATGCGCCGCCGGCAGAAATCGCAGATGCCGCAGGCGGTGATGCAGGAGATGAGCACGAGATCTCCCGGGTGAAAGGAGGTAACGCTCGAGCCGATTGCCTCGATCACGCCCACACCCTCGTGTCCGAGAATGCGGTCCGGGGTCACGCTGGGAACGTCACCCTTCAGGATATGAAGGTCGGTGCCGCAAATGGTCGATCTGGTGATTCGAACGATGGCGTCGCCGCGCTCACGAATCGTCGGTTTTGGTTTGGTCTCCCATGCTCGCTGGCCGGGGCCGCGGTAGACCAGTGCCTTCATGGCGCCGCTTACACTCGGATCACTCGTCGGCCGATCGGTCAGGGCTTCAACGCTCATGGATCACTCCCTCGACGAGGCTGGACTCGTGCATCCAATCAGTCTGTATGGCGCTCGTCTGAAACGCTGTCCATTTGTGCACACTTGCAAAGTGAGCGGCTTAGCCGGTCGCCGCGCCGACGAGGCATTCAACGCTTCCGGTTTCTTAGACCGATGCCTGACGGCGGCCTGTTCGCGCGCCAGATCCCTGCGCGCCTCGCATCCTGAACGCGCGACTGACCGGGGAAGTGGACGCCAGCCCATGCGAGCAACGCAACGCAGGCCAATCACTTGCTGGCATCCTTGTTGGCGAAGAGAACCGCGGCATTCGGATCAGCGCTCCGGGCGCGCCCGCAAGAACGGAAATCCGGGCTCGCACCAAGAAGTCGTAGATGCCTTATCGGCTGTCCCCTCTCGCCGAGCAGGACCTCGACGAAATCTGGTACTAGGTCGTCGAGGACAGCAGCCCGACCACCGCTGACCGACTCATTGACGACATCGTCGGACGATTTGATCTGTTGGCCGAACAGCCGAGGATGGGCCGTGCACGTCCAGAGTTCGGCGCTGGCGTGCGATCCTTGGCGGTCGAGAATTACGTCATCTACTATCGTTATGAAGGCGACGTTCTGATCGCCAGGATTCTTCATGGACGACGCGACCAGATTGCTGCGTGGTCGGAGTCAAGCTGAGATCTCAAGCGAGTCCCAACCGCCGCCGCAAGTCGGCGAGATCCGGTTGGAACACGGATGATCTCTGTTCCGCTGAGCGCGCGAAGTCGCTGAGGAGCGCCTCCAATCGCTCGCGACCCTTCGCCGTCTTGGCCGCCTGGCGGGGCGTCCGGTTCCCGAGCGCCGGCACCTTGGCGTCAATCCAGGCGTCCCAGTGCTTCTGCATCAACTCTGCTTCAAGCGCCTGGATCTCGGGAGTGCGCTCCGGCTCGGTTGAGAACGTCATGGGTTCAGCGGTTTCGCCGTGGCGCGCGCGTCGGTCCTGAAGTTCCTTGACGATGTCGGCGGTCTTCGTCTCGACGAGCGTCGCCCTCGATCCGAATCGCTTCGAGATCTCCTTCGCAATCAGCTCTCGTCGCCGCGCCGAGTTGACCTCGATCACCAGGCGCGATCCGTCAAGGCGCAACGTGCCGAGCGTGGTGTTGTCCCAGTCCTTGTGCTTACGGTTGCCCGCCTTGAGCCAGGTCAGCACCGCAGCGTCGATCCCGCCCGCAGCGTCGTAGCGTTCGTCGTCGACGTGCGCCTCTCCGCGGAGCGTGGCGAGAGGCCGCAGGCGGTCGAAGGCCTCGGCTGCCGTGACACCCAGGTCATAGGTCATCGTCGTCATCTCAATCGGATCGCCGTCGGTGTTCTGCAGCGTTGGCAGTCTCGGGTTCACGATGGCGTCGACGATCTGGTGATAGAGCCGGCGAACGTCGATGGCGCATCGGAACAGATCCGCGAGCGTCATGAGCCGGCGCGGGGAGAGTTGGTCGCGGAACTCGATGACGGGTAGGTGCCACGATGGCGGAATGACCCACGGCGACGCACCGAGCGTAATGCTGGCGCCGCCGGCCGTAACGACGCGCGTGAAGGTGACATCGCCTGCGCGCAGCATGCGGGAAGCGCTCTGCTCGAGCACATGAAAATGCCGGCCCGTCAGGATGTCCTTGGGATCGATCGATCGGCCAGGCGCCGTCGAGTCGACAACGAAGAAGCTCGGGTGGCTCTGGCACGCCTGCTCGATGAACTCGCGGTGGAAGTCGGGGCAGGACTCGACCTCCTGGTGGAGAAAGTGCAATGCGACGGGCTCAGTCGGCCAATCTGGAGGCAGGTCGCTCTCGGCGCCATCGGGCACGAACGAGAAGGCGAAGAACGGATCGAAGGTCGTCCCGAACTCGCGGGAGTTGTCGATGTCGTCGGGAACCGCGTCGCAGAGAAAGAATTCTTCCCAGGCCTCGTCGAAGAACTCGTCGCCGAACTCGTCGGCGGCGTACGCAAAGAGCGCCGGGACCAGCACGCCTTCCGCGGTGCGGAGTCGCATCCTGGCTGCATCCTCGGCGTCAAGTGCGCGCAGGCAGCAGTGTTTGAACTTGCGGCCGCTGCCGCAGGGGCACGGGTCGTTACGACCGGTTGCCGACATGATCGGCAGGCGATGGGCGAGTCAACCCAGCGCGCAATCGTAACTCGGCGACGATACCTTGGGCCACTTCGCGGCCCGACGCTCGCGACGAAGGGGCCCCCGCGCCAAGAGGCAGCGGTTCTTAGGCCGGTGACTGTCGGAGGCCCGTTGGCGCGCCGGTTTCAGCGTGTTTCCGTGTCTTCACGCGAGTGCCCGAGAAGTGGACGTCGGCTCGTGCGAGTAAAGCGGCCTGCGCCAATCAGTTGCCGGCATCGCTATCGACGAAAAGAACCGCTGCATTCAGTTCAAGGCGCCGCACGCATGGCGTCGCCGTTCGGCGCGCTGATTCTGAGAGCCGCCTAGGGACAATTTCAGGGACAACCGCGGGGACAATCGGAGATTCGTAAGTGGTGATGTCGTATATACTTAGCTTTCCCGCGCGGTGAGGTGGCCGAGAGGCTGAAGGCGCCGGTTTGCTAAGGCTGCCGAGAATCAGAGAACGGGCCTGAAATTCACGATTTCAGGCCCGTTTTTTATTGGTCTCTTGGTTGGCGTTGGCTTGCCGCATGATGGTCTTCGGACCCCGTTTGGGCACACTCTTGGGCACACTAGGGCCGACGCCAACGTGTGCCTTACGGGCACACATCGTGCTACTCTGTAGGCGGTGAAGTACTTCGACTGGGATGACGCGAAGAACGCGAAGCTCAGGACGGAGCGCGGCATCGGGTTCGAAGAAATCGTCTTCCACATCGAGCGAGGCGACCTGCTCGATATCTTGGAGCACCCGAACCCCGAGCGTTACGGCGCCCAGCGCATTTTCGTCGTCCGACGAGAGCACTACGTGTATTTGGTGCCGTTCGTCGAGGATGAGCACACGGTCTTCCTGAAGACGATCATCCCGAGTCGGAAGGCCACGAAGGAGTACCTCGGTGAGGAGCCCCATAAAGATTGACGCCGACGAGAAGGAGCTGCTCGAGTCCGTCGAGCGCGGCGAGTGGAAGTCCGCCGTCGGCGGCAAGCGCGAGCGAACTCGGTACTCCCGCTACGCCAAGGCCACGTTCCGCAAGGACCGGCGGCTGAACATCCGGCTGTCGAGCAAGGACCTGGAGGCGATTCAGAAGCGGGCGCTCGCCGAGGGGTTGCCGTATCAGACCCTGATCTCGAGCCTGCTGCACAAGTACGCATCAGGGCGACTGAAGGAGGTGTGAGGGAGTCCTTCAATCGCGCTCCTGCCTGATGCGGGAAACTGTGGATCTCCTCGCTCTCGAACCCGATCAGGCTCAAAGTCTGATACCGTCAAGGGACGACCACTCCGAATCTGAGGCGGATCACGTCGCCGCGATACCGAAAGATCTTTCTGAGTGTCGAGCGGATGAAGACGCGATTCGCCAGCCGCCCGACGAGCCCGAGCGGCGGTGTGTAATACACGTGATCCTCCATCACCGTGCGCGGGCCATCGGCCTGAAATGTGTGTTCGTGCCATCAGAAGCGGTACGGGCCCTTCTCTTGAAGATCAGCAAACCTTCGGCCCGGCTCCCACGTGGTGATGCGCGTGCGCCAACGAACGGGTAGGGGACCGACGCGCACGCGGTAGTCGATCACGGCCCCCGCCGCCATCGGCGGCACCTGTCCCTGAATGGAAAATCGCATCGCAGCCGGCGTGATCACGCCGAGGTTCGCGGCTTTCGAGAAGAACGCGAACGTGTCCTCGAGCGGCGCAGCGATCACCGTCCTGGCCCGCAGTTCGTAGCGAGCCTCCCTGGCTCATTCGGGTCTCGACTGCGCGGGCGAGATCGCGACGGCGGCGCCGCCGACAATGTCCTCGAGCGCCGAATCCAGGGTTGGAAAGTCGAACGCGAACTGGTGCTCCAGGAGCACGCGAGGGTCCACGCGCTGGCTCGCCAGCAGCACGGTGGCCGCCTCGCCGAAGATCGCCTTGAGCGCCAGCGCCGGCACCGGAAGCATGGCTGGGCGATGAAGGGCGCGACCGAGGGCGCGCGCGAACGTTCGGGTGGTCGCCTGCTCCGGTGCCACGCAGTTCACCGGACCCCGATAGCGATCGTCGACCAGCGCCACGGCGATGATTTTCACGAGATCGTGGAGATGAATCCACGGTAGGTACTGCTTGCCCGATCCGACGGGCCCACCCACTCCCAACTGGAACGGCGGCCGTATCTGCGCCAGCGCGCCGCCGGCCCGACCGAGGCGCTCGACGGGTTGGTCGCGGCGATCGAGCGCTCGGACGCCGTGTGTCGGCGTGAACGAGTTCGACGTCCGCACCCAGCGGGCCCCTGGCGCGCGTCGGCGATCGCACCCACGCGACAACGGCATGCCCGTCGCGCTGGAGCCGTGGTATCAGCGCCCGGCCGGTGAAACCCGTCGCGCCCGTCACGAACACACGCATGTCACACCCTGTCTAGATCCTTCGGCTGTCGTACGCCCAGTGGAGGACGGCCTGTTGCTGCCGCTTCCGATTCGAGATCGCCCAGTTCGCAGTGCTTCCGAATCGCCGCAACGTGTCGGGCGATCGCACGCCAGCGTCGAATCTGCCGGTCGTCGTCCGCGGTTCTACGGCCCATGTAGTAGCGGCAATACCACTGGAACCACCCGCGTGGATCCTGCCTGTGGATCCAGCCGCTTCGACGCCAGACGGCGAGCGACTGCGACGCGTTCACGCCGAAGCAGTTCAGGCGCGCGTCATGCCGCTCCACGCACGTGGAAACTCCTCCTGGCAGTCCGTCATGTGCTTCCCACCGAAGACGCCGAGCCGCAGCATCTCTTTCGGCGTCAGGTCCGGCGTGAACCCCGGCGCGAAGTTCCGGCCGACCGGCTCGGTGCGCCAGTAGCCGTAGCCGCGCTGCATCCGATCGTTGACGATGACTTTCTTCCTCATCGCCGTCACACGTGGTTGCGCAGCATCAGCTCGACCGGATGCGGCCGCAGGTAGACCTGGTCGGCGAGATACGGCACACCGCACCGGCGGATGTGATGGACGAAGAGCGTGAGGGGCACGACCAGCGGCACACGCCCCCCGGCATAGTCGCCGATGTGGGCGAGCAGCTCGGCCCGGCTTTCTCGGTCCATGACAGCGCTCGCGACCATCGCCACGCCGCGGCGGCAGGCGACCGTGCTGCAGCACATGCTCGGCTACTTCAAAGAGACGCTCGCGCCGACTCACACCGTTCGGTCGCGAATCCAACTGAACGCTCTGGGCGGTTGCTCCGCCATCGCGGCGGCGGTTCGCTCCGCCAGCCGCTCGTACCGCTCGGGCTGGCGGCACAGCTCCTCTTGCGCCCGGGCCGCCTCGCCGGTCACCGATCGGCCTGCGATGTCCCACGCCTTGACGAGGTGCGCGATGATGGAGGCGTAGTCGCGCACGGTGTAGACGTTGGTACGCTGGGCGACGACGGCGAAGTGATCGAACAGATCGGGATCCCTGCCGTCGTCCATGAACCGGCCCGGCATTGCGATCGTGCCGCGGAGCATCGATCGGAACGCGAGAATGCCGCCCGCCGGATCGTGTTGGAGCACCTGGCCCATCGTGCGGGTGTAGAAGGCTTCGTGCCGGGCTTCGTCGCCGGCAATCACCCCGCAGATCCGGGCCAGGTTCTGATCGCCGTCCCTGGCCGCCATCCGGCCGACGTTGCTGTGCGAGACGCGTGTCGCACGCTCCTGGAACGAGGTATAGACGAGCAGGTTGTAGGGATCGGCCCCGCTCTTCGGGTTGAAGCCATTGACGATGAGGGCGTGCACGGTCCTTTCGATCGCGCGCATGTGCACGCGGCCGGTGAGACGGAGGTAGGCGTTGAGCAGGTCGCCGTGCCGGTTTTCCTCGGCCGTCCATCCACGCAGCCATAGTGCCCAGGGAGCCGGCCCGTCGCCTTCTTCGTCCCTGACCAATCCGTTGAGCGCCATCGAATAACTGGGCAGCGCTTCTTCCGTGACCATGTCGCCGACGAGGACCACCAACAGATCATCGGAGACGGCCTCGGCCGTCTCTCGGAAACATTCGACCTCGTCCTGCCAGCTCGCCGACTCGAGATCCGGCAGGTAATCGGTAGGCTGCCACGCTTTGTCGAGCGGGGCGAGCAGGTTCAGGTTGTCCGCGACCGCCTGTTCGATCGCCCGGATCACATCGAGGTGTGCCGACACCGTGTCATGCCGGCGATAGGCAAGGTCAGTACGGTGCATGACTTCGGGCATTCAGGCCGCCGACTCAGTGGCGCCCGCGGCGTGTGGCTGGGGGAGGGACTCGGACCACGGCTCGTTGAAGAGGACACGCTGGGCGCCGTTCTTCAGCAGGACGAGCTGGAACAGCCCGGTGTGGCGTTCGAGAAACGTCGCTTCGCACGATCCCAGATACAAGTCCCACATGCGGATGAAGCGATCGTCGAACCCGAGGGCGCGCACCCGCGCCAGGTTGTGGCGAAACCGCGCGCGCCACGAGCGCAGGGTGTGGGCGTAGTGCGTGCCGCAATTCTCGGCGTGATACAGCGAGAGCGACGTCGTCCGCGCGAGCGACTTCAGCATCTCGCCCACCGACGCGAGTTCGCCGCCCGGAAAAATGTACTTCTCGATCCAGTCCGGCGTGCCGTGGTACTGCGGGAACCACTGATCGTCGACCGTGATCGTCTGCAGGAACATCACGCCGTCCGGCGCGAGCAGGCGGTCCACCGCCGAGAAGTAGTCGTCGTAGTGCGTGAG
>Ga0247825_10000429_pt1 | contig 26610 bp, 25 predicted proteins | sample 13C_Vanillin_Day_FD_194413 | JGI IMG/M metagenome (GOLD analysis project Ga0247825, IMG submission 194413) | Soil microbial communities from agricultural site in Penn Yan, New York, United States - 13C_Vanillin_Day48 | ecosystem: Environmental > Terrestrial > Soil > Agricultural land | place... | reverse complement strand
GCGTTGAGAGATCGGTGAATCATCGATGCATCGGCTCCTGTTGCGTGAGACAGTGGAGCGTCCCCAGACCCCACACGAGATCGACGGCATGAATGCCGATCACCTGACGTGAGGGCATCAGCTCGGCGAGCGTATTCAACGCAATCCGATCGTTCGCGTCGTTGAACGTCGGAACGAGTACCACGCCGTTGGCGATGTAGAAGTTCGCGTAGCTGGCCGGGAGCCGCTCGCCGTTCATCATCACGGGGCGGGGAAACGGTAGCCTCACCACGCGAAGTGGACCAACTCCCGCGTCACCACCCGCCAGCTCGAGCCGGCGGACGTTGTCCATCGATCGCGCGTGGTTTTCGTCCGCGGGATCCTCTTCCACCGCCAGCACCACGGTCTCCTCGTCCACAAACCTCGCCACATCGTCCACGTGCCCGTGCGTGTCGTCGCCGACGCAGCCTTCGCCGAGCCAGATCGTCCGGCGGATACCCAGCCAGTCTGTGAACACGCGCTCGTAATCGGCGCGCGTGAATCCCGGATTCCGCACCTGCACGTCGCTCAGCAGCCACTCTTCCGTGACGAGCAGCAGGCCGTCGCCGTTAACCTCGATGCCGCCGCCCTCGAGAACGATCCACCCGCGGCCATCGGGGCGCTGTGGCTGCTCGACTGGGAGACCGGTGATCCGTGCGATCGCCGGCCCGACTCCGGCATCGTGCTGCCAGTTGTCGTACTTCGCCCAGCCGTTGAACGCCCAGTCGACCAGTGTCACCTTGCCGGCTTCGTCGTGCACGGCCGTCGGCGCCGAGTCACGGAGCCAGACGCGATCGGTTGGCACGAGGTGCAGCCGTACGCGATCGATCGCGACGGCATGTGCCTTCAGCGCCACACGCGCCGCTGCTTCCACCTCGGCGCTGTGGCAGAGGATCTCGACGGTCTCGTGACTGGCGAGCACGCGCGCGATTTCGGCATAGACCCACGGAATGGGCCCGAGCTTGCCCGGCCAGTCTGGCTCGTGGTGGGGCCAGGAGATCCACGTCGCGCGGTGCGGAGCCCACTCCGCCGGCATCCGAAAGCGATTCATCCGATATAGCGGCTGAGAATCGAGCCGTATGCGTCCACACGGCGATCGCGCAGGAATGGCCAGTTGCGCCGGACGGTTTCCAGCAGGCCAGGATCGCACTTCGCGATCAGGATTTCTTCCTGTTCGCCGGCTTCAGCGATTGAGCGGCCGAAGGGATCCGCGATGAACGAGTGGCCGAAGAAGGTGATTCCATTCGTCCCGGGCTCGTCTTCATGGCCGATGCGGTTCGGCGACGCGACGTACACCCCATTGGCGATGGCATGGCTGCGCTGGATCGTCTGCCACGCTTCCACCTGCGCGCGGCCCCATTCGTCCTTCTCCGCGGGATGCCATCCGATGGCGGTGGGGTAGAAGAGGATCTGCGCGCCGAGCAGCGTCGTGATTCGTGCGGCTTCGGGATACCACTGGTCCCAGCAGATGAGGACGCCAATCGTCGCGTAGCGCGTCTTCCACACCTTGAAACCGTTGGCCTCGCCAGGCCGTTCGCCGTGGTAGTCGAGGTGACCGTCACCCGGCGTGAAGTAGTACTTCTCGTTGAAGAGCGGGTCATCGGGGATGTGCATCTTGTGGTACACCCCCATCAGCGAGCCGTCGGCGTCGATGATCGCCGCCGAGTTCCGGTAGACCCCTGCCGCCTGCCGCTCGAAGATGGGAACCACAATGACCACCTCGAGTTCCCGGGCCAGCTTCTGCATCGCGTCTGTGGTTGGGCCGGGAATGGGCTCCGCCAGGTCGAAGCGGTCGCACTGCTGCGACTTGCAGAAGTAGAGGGAGTTGAAGAGCTCCTTCAGGCAGATGATCTGGGCCCCCTGGGCAGCTGCCCTACGGACGAGTCGCTCAGATCTGGCCAAATTTACAGCGGTGTCGGCGTCCGCGTGGTCCTGAATGATCCCGACGGTGAAAGGCGTGGTCACAGCTCCATAGTGATATCATTTTTGTTTCGTGTCACTTAAGACCAGCAGCGCAACGCTCGGAAGCGAGGTGCGGGTCCCCGGATCTGTGGCCAACCTGGGCGGTGGATTCGACACCCTCGGGGTGGCTGTGCAGCTGTATCTTCGCGCAACGATTGCCGATGTCCGCGACGACGGCGGCGCGAAGCTGGTAGTGACGAAGAGCACGCCGCCCGTGAACGGGGCAAATGCCCTGGAGCGGGCGTTCGACGCCATTGTCCGCCGCACCGGCCGTCCGGCCCCCACGGTTTTCGTGGAAGTTACGAGCGAAATCCCCATGGCGGCCGGTTTGGGCAGCAGTGCTGCCGCGACGGTTGCCGGCCTTCGCGTTTTCGAGCGGGTGGCAGGCAAGGTCGACGACTCGGTTCTGCTGGGAGCTGCCACCGAGGTCGAAGGTCACGCCGACAACGCGGCGCCGGCGCTCTTTGGCGGACTGAATTCGGTGCTCGAGATGAAAGACGCCGACCCGGTGGCGTTTCGCTGGGGGTGGCCGGACGATCTGCGCCTCGTCGTCGCCACGCCGGCCATCGGTCTGGCGACAGCAAAGGCGCGCGCGGCACTGCCCGACGCGATGCCGCGCGGCGACGCGATTTTCAATCTTCAGCGCGTGCTCTCGCTCGTGCACGCGTTGCAGCACCGGGACTACGGCCGGATTCGTGAGGCCGTTCGAGACCGTTGGCATCAGCCAGCGCGCGCACAGCTCGTGCCGCTGCTTGGCGACGTCCTCGCGATGGAGGACCCGGACGTGCTCGGAGCGTTTCTGTCCGGTGCGGGTCCATCGGTTGCCGTGATTTCGCGTGTTCAGGCGGCGCCGACCGTGCACCGGCTGCTGACGGCGATGTACGCGCGTGCGGGAGTCGACGCGAAGGTCCGCATTCTGGCCGTGCACGAAGGTGCGTCGAGCGCGGACGCGCCGGAACGATCGAATCGAGTGGCGGATGCGGGTGCGTCCGTGCGCGGGAGAACTATATGAAGTTCGTCGAAGGACTGACCTGTCATCTGTGCGGAAAGCACTATCCGCCCGCGGCGTCGTGGGTGTGCGAATGCCTCGGCCCGCTCGAGGTCACCTACGACTACGCCGCTATCCGTAAGGTCCTTACCCGCGAGTTGATCGAGTCCCGTCCGAAGTCGCTGTGGCGATACCTGGAGCTGCTGCCGGTTGAGGAGCCGAAGACAGGTTTCAACTCCGGATTCACGCCGCTGGTGCGCGCAACGCGGCTGGCGCGTGCACTCGGCGTCGCCGAGGTCTTCATCAAAGACGACTCCGTCAACCACCCGACGTTCTCCTATAAGGACCGCGTGGTTTCCGTTGCCGCGACGCGGGCCGTCGAGCTCGGCTTCCCGGTCTTCGCCTGCGCCTCCACGGGCAATCTCGCCGGCAGCGTCGCCGCTCACGCAGCGCGCCTCGGGCTCCCGTGTTACGTGTTCATCCCGCACGACCTGGAGCCGAACAAGATTCTTGGCGCGGCCATCTACAAGCCGACCGTCATCGCCGTCGAGGGCAATTACGACGACGTGAACAGGCTGTGCACGCAGATTGCGGACCGGTACGGGTGGGGCTTCGCCAACATCAACCTTCGCAGCTATTACGCCGAGGGTGCCAAGACGATGGGCTTCGAGATCGTCGAGCAGCTTGGCTGGCGCTATCCCGATCACATCGTGTCGCCGGTGGCCGGTGGAACGCTTCTGCCGCGGATCTACAAGGGCCTGCGCGAGATGAAGGAAATCGGCCTGGCGGACGGCAGCCTCCCGCGCATCCATGCGGCACAGCCCGCCGGTTCGGCGCCTGTGATTCGGGCGCTGGAACAGGGCCTCGAATATCCCGATCCGGTAAAGCCGAACACGATTGCGAAGTCACTGGCGATTGGCAATCCAGCCGACGGGTTCCAGGTCGTGAAAGTGGTGAACGAGACCGGCGGCAGCGGTGCGATGGTCACCGACGACGAGATCCTCGACGCGATTCAACTGCTGGCGAGCACCGAGGGCATCTTCACCGAACCGGCCGGCGGCACCACGGTCGCCGCGACGCGGGCGCTCATCAAGCGGGGCGCGATCGGGGCGGACGAATCGGTGGTGATCTGCGTGACCGGCAACGGCTACAAGACCGCCGAGGTGATGGCCAATCGAGTGGAAGCGCCGGTGCGCATCGGCCGGAGCCTCTCAGACTTCGAGAGGGTTGCGCCACAGACGGCCGCTGTCTAGCTGCCAGTCGGTAGTTGGATAGTCGGTAGTTAAGGGGTTCGTGGTCTATCCGGTTTTTCTGAAGCTCGCCGGCCGCAAGGTCCTGCTCGTGGGCGGGGGCCCCGTGGCGGCGTCGAAGCTGGATGGGTTGCTGGCCGCTGGAGCGCTGGTCACCGTCGTCGCACCGGAGATTTCGCCGGGGATCGAACGCGAAGGCGTGACGCTCCATCGCCGGGGGTTCCAGCCGGACGATCTCGATGGAGCGTGGTGGGTCGTTGCAGCTGCGCCTCCTGACGTGAACCGGCAGGTGCAGGCCGCGGCAGATGAGAGGCGGGTCTTCGTCAATGCCGTGGACGATCCCGCCCATGGCACCGCCTATCTTGGCGGCGTCGTCAGACGAGACGGCGTGACGCTGGCTATTTCGACCGACGGGCGCGCGCCGGCGATGGCGGGTCTCCTCCGGGAGGCGCTCGACGCGTGGCTGCCGCAGGATCTCGAGCGGTGGATGGCGGCGGCAGACGAGGCGCGCCGGGAATGGAAGCAGGACGGCGTTCCGATGGACCGTCGCCGGCCGATGCTCTTGGAGACGCTGAACAGGTTGTACGAGAAGAAGCCGTGAGAGCAGTCAAGTCCCAACTACCAATTCCCAACTCCCAAGCGGGAATCGGTATGTTTGGAAGTTGGGAGTTGGGCGTTGGGAATTGACACCCCGCACGGCGGTCGCGTGTCCCTGGTCGGGGCCGGTCCCGGGGACCCGGAGTTGTGGACTGTCCGTGGTCTGAAGCGGGTGCAGGAAGCGGACCTGGTCCTCTACGACGCGCTCATCGACGCCGAAGCCCTCCGTCGTCTGACGAACGCCCGTTGCTTCTGTGTGGGGAAGCGCGCCGGGCGCGCAAGCGTGCGGCAGGAAACGATCCACCGGCTGATGATCCGCGGCGCGCGTGAAGGCAAGCGTGTCGTGCGGCTGAAGGGCGGAGACCCGTTCGTGTTCGGGCGGGGCGCTGAAGAGGCGCTCGAGCTGGCGCGAGCGGGAATACCGTGCGAAGTGATTCCCGGCGTGACCAGCGCCGTGGCGGCGGCGGAGCTGGCCGGCATTCCGGTGACTCATCGTGGGTTGTCGTCCGGCTTCCTGGTGATTGCCGGGCATGCAGGTGAGACATTTGACGCGGCGCTGAATGCGGTCCGGCCAAACACCATCACGCTGGTCATCATGATGGGCGTGGCCGTCCGCGAGGTGATTGCGAAGCGGCTGCAGGATCACGGCTGGACGGCGGATTCACGTGCGGCGCTGGTGTGTGCCGCATCGGCGCCGGACCAATGGGTGTGGACCGGGCGGTTGCACGACGTTGGCGCGGCGGAGCCCCCCGAGGGTGTCCCCGGGGTGATGGTCGTTGGAGAGGTTGTTCAGATTCGGGAGGCGCTTAACGCGGAGTTGAATCACGAAGACCTTCGTGTCCTTCGTGGTTAAGTTCAGTCTCCAGGGCGTGAGGATCTTATGTCGGTCATAGCAAACCCAATGACGTTCGGGCGTCCGCGGCTCGACTTTGCCAAACAGGGCGACATCGACGAGTTCGTCGACATGCTCGGCAAGTACGAGCGCGGCGACATCGCGCCCGAGGACTGGCGCCGCTTCCGTCTCCTGCGCGGCACCTACGGTCAGCGCCAGGACAACGTGCAGATGATGCGCATCAAGATCCCGCAGGGCATCGTCACGTCGTCGCAGATGCGTGCGCTGGCGAGCGTGGCAGCGCGCTACTCACGCGGCTTCTGCCACGTCACAACCCGCCAGAACATCCAGTTCCATTTCGTCCCGCTTGCGGTTTGCGAGACGGCGATGCGCGAGCTCGCCGCCGAGGGATTGACCACGCGCGAAGCGTGCGGAAACTCGGTCCGCAACATTACGGGCTGCCACTACGCCGGGACGTCGGACGACGAGATCTTCGACCCGACGCCGTTTGCCGAAGCGATGACGCGGTACTTCCTGCGCCATCCGCTGAGCGGAGTGCTGCCGCGCAAGTTCAAGATCGCGTTTGAGGGCTGCCGCGTCGATCACGCCTACGCGTCGATCAACGACATCGGCTGGCGCGCCCGCATCCAGGATGGCCGCAAGGGTTTCAGGGTCACCGTTGCCGGAGGGACTTCGATCCTGCCGGTGTCCGGGTACGTGCTGTACGAGTTCCTGCCTGTCGAGGAGATGCTGGAGGTTGCGGAAGCGGTCGTCCGCGTCTTCCACAGGTTCGGCGATTACGAGCACCGCCAGCGCAACCGCCTGAAGTTCGTCATCAGGGCCATGGGTTGGGATGCGTTCCGCGCGCGCTTCGACGAGTGCCTCGAAGAGTTCCGCCGTGAGGGCGGAGCGAAGCTGCCGCTGAATCCGGATCTCGTGATGTCGGAGGACGCGCCGACGTGGACGCCGGCGGAGCCGCCGACGCTGCAGGCCGCCGCGGCGGCAGCATCGAGCCCGGTGACCGGCCCCGGGATCATGCCGAACAGCGTCCGGTTGACGCCGCTGCCAGACACCTACGTGCGCTGGATGCGGAGCAACGTCAGCAAACAGCGCCAGGACGGATACTTCCACGTCACCGCTCGTCTGCCGCTCGGCGACTTCACGGCCGGGCAGATGCGTGTGCTCGCCGATCTGGCGGACGCCTATTCCGACGGTTCGATGCGGCTGACCGTCGATCAGAACCTGCTCTACCGCTGGGTCAGGAAAGATGCGATCGAGCCGTTCTACCAGCGCCTAGTCGCCGCTGGTCTCGGCGCGCCGGACGCCGGAACGCTGAGCGACGTCGTGAGCTGCCCCGGAGCGGAAAGCTGCCGCCTCGCGGTGACGCAGTCGCGTGGGCTGGGCCGTGTGCTGACCGAGCACCTCAGCGCGAGGCCCGAGGTCGTGGACATGGTCTCGTCCGGCCACATCAAGATCAGCGGCTGCCCGAATGGATGCGGACAGCATCACATCGGCTCGATCGGTTTCCAGGGAAGCGTGCGCAAGGTCGCCGGGCGCGCCGTGCCGCAGTACTTCGTGCTGGTTGGCGGCGGGTGCTCCGACGAAGGGCTCGCGCACTTCGGCAAGGTCGTCTCGAAGGTGCCCGTCCACCGGCTGACGGACGCTGTCGATCGGCTGCTGGCGCTCTACCGGGAGCATCGTGAGGGAGACGAAGAGCTCGGCGCGTTCTTCCGCCGAGTGCCGCCGTCGATGGCGACCGACGCGCTGAAGGATCTGGCGCAGCTGCTGCCGAACGAGATTGGGGAACAGGACCTGATCGACCTCGGTGAGAACCAGGCGTTCAACCCAGAGGTGATGGACGGCGAGTGCTCCGCCTAGCGAACCGTGAGTTCACACTTCCGAGTTCTCGCTTCTCGGTTCGTGTTCAGGTTCGGCTCTGCGCGCGCGGTTGCGCTGGCGCTTGCTCTGGCCGCCGCCTGTCTTGCGCCTGCGCACGCACAGCAGACCGATACTAATCCCTTCACGGCCGGGATCACCGACGCCACGTCTCTCGAGCGCGTGGTCAACGGCCGTATCGCGCGCGGGCGCCGGCTGCTCGAGTCGATGCTGGCCGTCAAGGGCCCCCGAACCGTCGCCAACACTCTGGCACCGTACGACGATCTGCTCGGAGAGCTGTTTGCAGCCGGGGGGCAGGTGGGCGTCATGGCGGAACTCCACCCGGACGCAGCGACGCGAGAGATGGCGGAAAAGCTGGAGCTCTCCGTCAACTCATTGATCGACGAGATCCCGCTGCGGCCTGATGTGTATGCGGCACTGAACGCCGTTGACCTCCGCGGCGCCAATGCGGCGACCCGATATCTCATCGCCCGTGAGCTGCGCGATTTCAAACGCGCCGGCGTCGACAAGCCGGAAGGCACGCGTGCAAGGGTCAAGGAGCTTCGCGATCAGCTCACGCAGGCAATGACCGACTTCGCCAGGAACCTGCGGGAGGGATCGAGGAAGGTCACCGGCGTTACGACAGCCGAACTCGCGGGTCTGCCCGCGGACTTCATTGCCCGCCACCCGGCGGATGCATCCGGCACTGTCACTTTGACGACAAGCGCCGTGGATGCGCGGCCGGTGCTGATGTACGCCAGCAACGAGGAGCTTCGCCGGCGGATGCTCGTGGCCACCTACAACGTGGCCGCGCCCGAAAACGTGGCGGTCCTCGACCGCATTCTGCGCGCGCGCGGCGAACTGGCGCGCCTGCTCGGCTACCGCAACTGGGCCGCCTACGACACCGAAGTCCGGATGGCTGGCGACGAGAAGGCCGTGTCCTCCTTCATCGATCGCGTCGTCGCGGCGGCGCGCCCGCGTGCGATGCGTGAGCTGACGGACCTCACGCGCCGCAAGCAACAGGATCGGCCGGGCAGCTCGCTGAACCCGTGGGACCGGCTCTACTACGCGGAGCTCGTGCGGCGCTCCAACTACGACTTCGACTCGCAGCTCGTGCGTCCGTACTTCGCATTCGATCGTGTCCTCGACGGCGTGCTGAAAGTCACGAGCACGATCTTCGGACTGACCTACCGGCCGGTGACGGACGTGCCGGTGTGGCACCCATCCGTTCGCGTGTACGAGCTGCGCGACGGAAACCGTCTGGTGGGGCGGGCGTACCTCGATCTGCATCCACGCGCGAACAAGACCGCCAGCGGCGCATCGACGCTGACCGTCAGGTACGGGCGCGAGGGCCATTCGATTCCAGAGGTCGTGCTCGCAGCGAGCCTGCCCGGGAATCAGGCAGGCGATCCAGGCCTGATGACCCATGAGGAAGTGCGCACGCTCTTTCACGAGTTCGGCCACGTCGTGCACCGGCTGTCGGGCGGCCATCAGCCCTGGCAGACGCTGAGCAGCATCGCCATGGAGCGCGACTTTACCGAAGCGCCATCACAGATGCTCGAGGAGTGGGTCTGGGATCCGAAAACTCTGGCGACGTTTGCCACCCACTACCAGACCGGCCAGCCGATTCCGGCCGCGCTCGTGCAGCAGATGCGGCGGGCCAGCGAGTTCGGGCAGGGTATCGAGGTTGCGCAGCAGATGGTGCTGGCGCGCGTGTCGCTGTCGTACCACGACCGCGATCCTGCCAGCGTGGATCAGAACGCGTTGTGGGCGGAGAGTCAGGCCAGGACCATCGACATTCCGTTTGTCGATGGCACGGCGCGTCAGGCGTCGTTCCCGCACATCGGCCAGGCCGGATATGCCAGCGCCTACTACACCTACATGTGGTCGCTGGTCATCGGTAAGGACCTGTTCAGCAGATTTGAGGGCCGCGATCTGATGCAGCCGGGCATAGCGCGCCAGTATCGCCAGACGATCTTCCTGCCGGGAAGCTCAAAGACGGCCGCAGCCGTGGTCACGGAATTCCTTGGGCGTCCGTTCAATGCGGGCGCCTGGGAAAAGTGGCTCAACACACCGTAACGGACGCTACGAGACCGGCTTCCACGCCAGCGCCACCAGCCGCACATCCACACCGGCTTTCCTCGGCTTGATCTCGGTGATCTCGATCCCCGCGTCCGGCATGTCGTCCTGCAGCGCCTGAACCTCGCGCTCCAGTTCGGCCTCGATCGCCTTCAGTTCATCTTCGACCTCGCGCTGGCGCTGCTCGGCCTGCGCAACGTCGGCGGCTTCTTTCGACGAGCGGCTGACGCCGCGCGCGGCGGTGGTGGCCCGACCCAGTGTTGACATGGACACCGCCTTGCGGCCCATCACCGCTCCGAGCAGCGTCGCGCCGAACGAGAGGGCCGTCTGCAGCTTCTGCTGCGACGCCTGCTGCTGCTCACGGGCGAGCGTCTCCTCCGCGCGGCGGATCTTATCGGCGGCGCGCGTGACCTTCGGGGCGTACTTCGCGCGCAGCTTCTCGACGGCGGCGTCCCGGCGCTCGCGCCCCGCCTGTTGCACCCGCGCCGTGAACTCCGCCTCGGTTTCGCCTGGTTTCGAGCTCAGCTTGTACGCCGGCGCCGAGAACAGACGCAGCGGCTTTGCCCTGACGACCCATCCTTCGAAATCGTCCGCCCAGGCCGCATAGCTCTTCGGATTCCTGGCCGCCGCGGGAAGTACGCCGAAGCGTGCCGGCGCGCCAGCCGGTGTCCTGGTCAGAGCCTCCGGACCGGCATCAGTCGGCGAGGCTCCGTCCCAATCCACTGCGATCGCTCCGTCGGTAATCGCGGTCACTGCGTGCACGACCGCACTCACGTCGATGCCGCGGCGGCTGTCGGCATACTGGACCAGAGCGCTGCCGTACAGCACCGGCTCATATGACATCGGCGCCGTTGGCGAGGGCAGGAAGTACTCGCTGATGCCGGCTGGCAGCACCGGCTTGTCCTGAGAGGGAGCAGAGTGTGAATTAGCAGTCGCTGCCGGAGCTGACGCAGTCGATGGCGCTGCGGCCGGCGTGCCGATTGCGCGGCGCAGCTCCTCGCGCGTCAGTGGTCCACGCAGATACGAGAGCGTCCAACGGGTCTCGTACGTGACCGGCTCTTTCTCGTGGACGTTGTGCATGAGAAAGACGCGGCTGCGCAGCCCAGACAGCGTCTGATCGAGCTCTTCCCGCGTCAACGAGCTCGAGAGGCCCTCCAGGCCGTCGAGCACACGCGACTTGTCACGCTCCGTCTGAAGCTTTCCGAGGAACCAGGTGCCGGTGTTCGAGAGCGCCTTGTAGTCCAGGTCCACCGGGTTCTGCGTCGCCAGCATCACGCCGACGCCTGCCGCTCGCGCCTGCTTCAGCAGGGTCAGCAACGGCAGCTTCGATGGCGGGTTCGCCACCGGCGGCAGGTAGCCGAACACCTCGTCCATGTAGAGGAGCGCACGCAGCGACGGTGTGCCACTCTGGCGCCGCGTCCATTCGAGCGTCGCATTCAGCACCAGCGACACGGCCATCATGCGCTGCGCCTCGTCCAGGTGCGCCACCGAGACGATCGCGATCCGCGGCTTGCCCTGTGGCGTGAACAGCATGCTGCCGACGTCGGGCGGGTCGCCCGCCATCCAGACGTCGAAGCCCGGCGTCGCGAGTACGCTGTTGAATCGCAGCGCCAGTTCCTGCCGTTCCTTCGCCGGATAGAAGGTTTCGAGATCCATCACCCCGAGGCGGTCGAAGGGTGGGCGAAGGATTTGTTCCACCAGCCGGGGCAGGTCCGCCTGTCCGTCTGCCTGTGTCAGAAGTGCAGCCACCAGCGCGTGCTCCCGGCTGTGCGGCCCTGCGTCGGTGATACCCGCCAGCGAGAGCAGGCTGGCTGCCACCGTCGTCGCGCGGGCGGCCGCATCCTCGGGATCTTCGGCGGCTACGCGCAGCGACTTGAGCACCGACAGCGGAGTGCCGGTACGGCTTCCCGGTGTGTAAACGCGAATATCCACCGCAGCGCGCAGCCGGTCGATGCGCGACCCGTCCTGATCCCACTCCGCGAGGCCCTTCTGCCACCGGGCGGCCGTCTGTTCGGCGGCTGTTTCGCGCGTCAGCTGCTGCGCCTGCGCCTGCCGCTCGTCCACCCAGGGCGCGAAATCAGAGGCCGAGAGGCTCGGAAACGTCAGCAGCAGGTTCGACAGATCCCCTTTGGGATCGATCGCGAGCACCGGAATGTTGTCGATCGCCGCTTCCTCGATGATCGTGATTCCCAGGCCGGTCTTGCCGCTGCCGGTCATCCCGATACACACCGCGTGCGTGACGAGATCCTTCGATTCGTAGAGGATCGGCTCCGGGAGGCGGGTCCCGGAACGCAGGTCGAAACGGCGGCCGAGATAGAACAGGCCGAGCTGCTCGTACGGCGGTAGCATGCCGGTCATTATGAGCACGGATACATAATCGACTTGTGGTGAGATTCGAAACCTTGGATCCGGAAATCCGAGGTGTCCTTGGCAAGAAGGTCAGTGAACTCGGTCTCCGGGTCGAGGGTTCGCCAGTCGAGGGGTATGTGCTCCAGCTGTACAAGGAGCTGGAGCGCCGCGGCCTCAAGAAGTTCCGTCCGGTCTGTTATCTGACGGACGAATGGGGATGCCCGGATCAGCAGCCGGTGCTCGGGATCCCGTTCTATCTCGCCGACCCCAAGCTGCGGAAGCTCGAGAAAGCAGTCGACGCGCTCGAGAACGAGCGGCAAATCATGATGTACATGCGCCACGAGGCGGGCCATGTCTTCAACTACGCCTACCGCCTGTACACGACGCCCGAGTGGCGTCAGCTCTTTGGTCCCTTCTTCCGCGCCTACCGGGACGACTACAAGCCGCTGCCGTTCAGCCGTCATTTCGTACGGCATATCGAAGGCTGGTACGCGCAAAAGCATCCGGACGAGGATTTTGCCGAGACCTTCGCGGTCTGGCTGACGCCGCGGAGCCCGTGGCGGCGCCAGTACAAGGGATGGCCTGCCCTCAAGAAGCTTCGCTACGTCGAGCGCATGGCGCGCGCACTCGCGGACGTCGAGCCGATCGTCAAGACCGGCGAGGTGGACATCACGCCGGACGACATCGGCGTCACGGTGGAGCAGTTCTATCAGAAGGCGGCCGACGAACGGCAGGCGAGGATCGACATCGCGCTGGATGCGCATCTCGGGCAGATCTTTCTCGCCCGCCGGCGCAAGGAGTCACGCCCGGCGGTGGAGATCGTCAGCAAGTACCGCCCGGAGCTGGTGGAGAAGATCACCTACTGGACTGGCGTCAAACGCGCTATCGTCAACGGGTTGATCGACTCGATCTGCCGCACCTGCGAACGGATGAAGCTCTGGGGCGAAGTGGGGGAGGAGCCGCGCTATCTGGTAGAACTGACAGCGCTGGCGACGACGCTCGCGATGAACTTTCTCACACGCGGGAAGTTTGAACATTGATGATTTCCTGTATCAATGCTCAAATCACTGATCAGAAATCCAAAGTCGATCGATGAGTACCCTTCGCATCGCCGTCCTCTATGACCGCGTGCTCGTTGACGAGAGCGAGGAGCAGGCGGCTGCCGGCGACAAGTCGCCCGTCACCCGCACGCTGGACAAGAAAGAGGTCGAAGACGAGGTCTTCGAGGCGCTGACGAAGCTTGGGCACGAGCCGGTGATGTACGAGCTCGATGGAACGCAGAAGAGCCTGCTCGGCCTGGCGAAGGTGGATTGCGACCTGGTCTTCAACCTGGCGGAGTCGTTTGCCGACGATGACACGGCCGATTTCAAGATCGGCGCGTATCTAGACCTGCTCGGCAGGAAGTACACGGGCACCGGCGCCAACGGCCTGATGCTGGCGCAGGACAAAGCGGTTGCGAAGAAGATCTTCGCGTTTCACGGCATCCACACTCCCGTTTTTGCCAAATGTTTCCGCGGCCGGCTCGATTTCTCGCACGATCTCCAGTTCCCCGTCATCGTGAAGCCGGCACGGGAGGACGGGTCGATCGGCATCGAGTTCAGCGCCGTGGTGACGTCGATCCGCGAGCTGATGGAGCGGATGGACTGGCTCCACGCGAATTTCGACTCGCCGGTGCTGATCGAGGAGTACATCGAGGGCCGTGAGATGTACGTCGGCGTGATCGGCAACGACATGCCCGAAGCGCTGCCGGTCGTCGAGCTCGATCTGTCGAAGCTTCCGGAAGGAACGCCGAGGATCGCCGCGGCCGAAGTGAAGTGGGGTAAGGGGACGAAGGCCTATCGGGACACCAAGTCCGCGGTAGCGACCGACCTTCCCGAGGAAACCGTCGCGACGCTTCAGCAGACGGCGGTTGCCGCGTACCAGGCGCTGGAGCTTCGCGACTACGGACGCGTGGATATGCGCCTTCAGCCTGACGGCCGCGTGCAGGTGATCGAGGTGAACCCGAACCCCTGGTTAAGTTCACGGGCGGAATTTGCCATGGCTGCCAGAAAATCGGGTCGTACTTATAACAGGCTGATCGAGGAGATCGTCGAGCTCGCCCTCGCTCGCGCCTAGGGAAACGGCCGAGCTGTTCCACCTCAACCGGTCCGCCACTCGGACTTTGTCAGCCTCCGAGGTGTCTTCCATCCAAGTCGTAGACCGCGAGGAATTTAGCGCGCGTCTCCAATGTTGTCGAGCGCGTCGCACCTTCACATCGAACGGGCGATCAGCGCGCCTGAAGTGCCAAAAACATCGGTTTTTCGGCCATTTCGCATTGCTGTCACTGGGTCAAGTGGGCTATACTCGGGGGTGCTGTTCCCGGCAAACGGGGTGCCCAGAGCAACACTCGAAGGCACGCAAGTCCGCTCCTACCACCACATTCCGCTACGGGGGAAACGTGACATTCCAGGTCGGCGACAAGGTCATCTACCCGAACCATGGTCTCGGTATCGTCGAACGGATCGAAGAGAAAACAATTCTAGGTACCACCTGCGGGTTTTTCCACCTGCGCATCGTCGCCAACGACACCACCGTGCTGGTGCCGGTTGCCAATGTTGACGGCGTCGGGCTCCGGAAGGCGATCACGGACGAAGAAGTGAATCGAATCTTCGACCTCCTGAGCGATGGGAAAATCGACAATCATCAGAACTGGAAAGGACGCTTCAAGGACAACTCGGACAAGATGCGGACCGGGTCGATCTACGACATGGCCGACGTGCTCAAGAGCCTGACGTTCCTGAGCAAGTCGAAGAGCCTGTCGTTCCGCGAGAAGCGGATGCTCGATCGTGCCAAGGCGCTGATCATCTCGGAGATCTCCGAAGTGATGCGTCAGAAGGCCCTGGAGGTCGAGGCGAAGGTCGACTCCGCGCTTGAACGCTGCTTCATGGTGAAGGCACGGAACCTCGCACGGGCGACCGCGCGCGCCAAGGTGGCAAAGCCGGTGAAGGCAGTGGTGCCCGTCGTTCCCCAGCGCCGCGCCGCTCGCGCCTCGTAAGTTCGTCGTTACGTCTCTCCTTCTTCGCCCCGCCCGGACTTGCCCGTCCGGGCGGTTTTTTGTACGGAACGCCCAAGCCTTTAGGAGGTCGGGAGTTGGAGATTGGGAGTTATCTTCGTAGTCTCCAATGATCGCCGTCGCCGCCGTCCGCTCCCTGATCGCTTACGTCGTCATTCTTGCCTACATCGCCTTGGCGGCGCCGCTGGCGCTCTTCTGCGGAGTCGTCTTGAAGTGGAAGACCGGAATGTGGCTGCTCGGTCACGCCGGGGCACGGATGGCGCTGGCCCTTGCCGGTATCCGCTACCGCGTCAGCGGGCGGGAGAACGTTCCCGGCACGGCCGTCGTCTTCTGTTCCAACCACGAAAGCAACGTGGACCCACCGGTTCTGTTCGAGGTGCTGCACCGGCGGCTTCACGTTCTGTACAAGGCGGAACTGCACAAGTTCCCGATTATGGGCACCGTGTTCGACATCGGCGGCTTCGTTCCCATCGAGCGGACCGATCGCGAAAGCGCGATGCGATCCATTGCCACGGGCGCGGAGTCACTGAAGGCCGGCAACTCGTTCCTGATATTTCCGGAAGGCACGCGAAGTCGCACCGGCGATCTGCTGCCCTTCAAGAAAGGCGGATTCATCATGGCGATTGAGGCGCAGGTGCCGGTCGTTCCCGTTGCGATCAGCGGTGGCCGGGCGGCCATGCGGAAGGGAAGCCCGATCGTCAGGCCCGTTCACGTCAGCGTTCGCATCGGCAGGCCCGTGCCGACGCAAGGCCTCACGCTCGACGACCGGGATACGCTCATCGTTCAGGTACGGGAAGAGGTCCGGAAACTGCTTCACGAAGGCTCCGTATGGACCTGATTACGCTCGGCCGGACGCTCGGATTTTCGTTTGCCGCCGGCATCAACCTGTACGCAACCATCGCGATCCTCGGGTTGGCGTCGCGCTACGGCTGGGTCAGTCTCCCCCCGCAGTACCAGGCGTTCAACAACGACGTCGTGATCGGCATCGCCGTCGTGATGTATGTGATCGAGTTCTTCGCGGACAAGATTCCGTATTTCGATTCGATCTGGGACGCAATACATACAGCTATTCGCCCCATCGGCGGCGCGTTCATTGCCGTGACAACGCTTGGTGATGCGTCGCCAACCGCTGAGGCGTTCGTGGCGCTGCTGGGAGGCACGGTTGCGGCTGGAAGCCATCTGACCAAGACGAGCAGCCGTGCAGCCGCCAACGCCAGCCCCGAGCCGTTCTCGAACTGGGCTCTCAGCATCGGCGAAGACATCTTCGTGGTCGGGCTTGGCTTCCTTGCTCTGAAATACCCAGTCGTCGCCCTGGTAGTTGCTGTAACCCTGTTTGTCTTCATTCTCATCTTCGCGGCCGTGATCATCCGGACGGTGCGAAGATGGTTCCGGCGCCGCCTTCCGGGCTAGACTGTACTGCCAGCCTGCCAACGGCGCTCCGAAGGGGGTGCCTGCGAATCCGCGGACCGAACCTATGCGAACCCGGCTCACTCTCGTGCTGTCGGTCGTGACGGTTTCTGTGCTGACCGCACAGGCCCCCCAGGATCGAAACCAGCCAACCTTCCGAGGCGGCGCCAACTACGTTCGCGTGGACATGTACGCCACGCGCGACGGGGAGGCCGTTCAGGACATCCAGGCCTCGGAGCTGGAAGTGCTCGAGAACGGCGTCTCGCAGAAGATTCAGGACTTCGAGCACGTCGTCGTGCGGACCGAGGAAGTCAGGAACGAACGGCGTGAGGTCGCCGGGATCCGTGAGAGCCGCGAGGCCGCCGCGGATCCACGGAGCCGCGTCTTCATCATCTTCCTGGACACCTACCACACGCAGACCGAAGGCTCCACGATCATGCGGAAGCCGCTGGCCGCGTTTCTGAACCGCTTGCTTGGGCCAAACGATCTCGTGGCGTTGATGACCCCGGAAATGTCGGGCCGTGACATTGCCCTCGGGTACAAAACGAAGGTCATCGAGGACATCGTCAGCAACGAGTGGTGGGGACGCCGCGCGCGCATTGCGGGAAAGGACCCGAAGGAGGAGCTGTACGAGGAGTGCCTGGGCGCAATCAAACCGGTTCTGCGTGGAGACGTGTTGCTCCAGGAGTTCATTGCGCGCCGCCGGGAAAAGCTGACGCTGGACGCGATCGAGGACTTGATGACGCACCTCGGGTGGTTGCGCGACGAGCGGAAAGCGGTCCTGCTCGTGACAGAAGGGTGGCTGTTGTTCGAACCGAATCCCAGCCTCATGAAAGAGGTGAGCAAGAGGCTTGGCGGCCCGGTGATGCCTCGCGCATTCGAGCCCCCTGTCCTCTCTCCAGCAGAGCGAGGGCCGTTCACGGAGTCGCGTGTCCGGGAGTGTGAAGCGGACTTCAACGCGCTTGCAGCAATCGACAGCGAGCGACGCTTCCGCGATATCTGGGGCGATGCAAACCGTGGCAACGTGACGTTCTATCCGGTGTACGCCCGCGGGCTGGCATCCTTCGACGCGCCGATCGGGCCGGATTACCCGCCGCCCATCCACGTGGACATGGCGAACCTGAAGACGCGCCACGAGAGCCTTCGGACCCTGGCGGTCGAGACGGATGGCGAAGCGATCATCGACACCAACTACATCGAAAAAGGACTCAAGCGGATCGCGGACGACCTGTCCTCGTATTACCTGTTCGGTTACTACTCGACGAACACCAATCTCGACGGCAAGTACCGCTCCATCACGGTGCGCGTGAAGCGCCCGGGAGTGCGCGTCCGCGCGCGCCGGGGCTACCGTGCTCGCACGGCGGCGGAGGTGGCTGCCGCTGCCGTCACCGGCGCGACCGTTCGACCCGAAATCACGAGCGCGCTTAATACGGTCGTCGGCAGCAGCTCACGCTCCGGGTTCAGGATCCGGCCATCGGCCTGGGTGCGTTCACAGGGCGACTCCGCCGCGGCGACCGTATGGATCGTCGGCGAGCTCGATTTCCGGACGAGACGCGAGCCGGCGTGGGTGAACGGCGCGCGCGCGGAGGTTCTCCTCCTCGGTGCCGACGGCCGCCAGGCCGGCATGACACAGGTGGAGATTCCCGAAGGGCAGGGGGAGTTTGGCATTCGTGTCCCGACGAGCGGGCCCTTGGCGCCGGGGGACTACGCGGTGCGGGTGAGACTACGCGGGCGCGATGCCGAGCTGAGTGACACCGCGAGAGTCACGATTCCGGGTAAGACTTCACCAATCGGGGAAGCTGTTATCTGGCGCCGCGGCACGTCAACCGGCCCCCAGTTCGTCAGGACGTCCGATCAACGATTCCAGCGCAGCGAGAGACTTCGCCTGGAGCTTGCCGCAGATGCGACCGGAGCGGCCGCACGGCTCCTGGATCGTACAGGGAAGGCCATGCAGGTGCCGGTGCAGATCAGCGAGCGCATGGATGTAGCCGACGGTATCCGGTGGATCGTGGCCGACCTGACGCTTGGCGCTCTTGCGCCAGGCGATTATGCGATCGAGATCGCGGCCGGCGGAGCGGCGCAGGTCACAGGCTTCAGAATCGTTCCCTGAACGGGCGGGCTAGTCCTCGACCGTGAACGTCACCGACCAGGGGAGGACGGGCGCCCCGTCGAACGCCTTCAACGTGTTGACCACCTCGACCCGGACCTGGCCGGGATCGAGCGGCCTGACGAACTTGAGTGTGAGCGAACGCAGGCCGCCATCGTACGTAGCCTGGAAGGACGGAACCGGAGTGGTCGATCCGGGATAGCTGACCCTGACCGCGCCGGGGATCGTCCGCGTCTCGAGCCCGCGCGAGAACTGGATTCGCACCACCGTCGTCGCGCTCACATTCTCTTCACCGGGGATTGGTGAGGAGAACACCACCTCGAGCGGAGGCACGCTGGGGGGAGGCGCCGCCGGCTCTTCGAGCTGGAGCGACAACTGGGGCGGCTTTGCCGCGGCGAGACTAGTAGCGTCGATCCGCACGAGACCCCGTTCGTACGCCACTGTTCCGGTGACTTCGAGCCACTGATCCGTATCCACGCGACGGTCGATGTCCAGATCGAAGCCCTTGCCCCGCGGCTGCAGGCCGCTGACCCACATCGCGCCCTCCGCGCCGCGGATCACGAAGTCGTACCGGCTTTTGCCGGGGGCGTCCGGCAGATCGCCAAACAGGTTTCGTCCCCTGAAGTTGCCGGTGACCGTAATCTTCTGGCCCTCGTAGCGCCAGGGCTCGAGCACGAGCTCCCGGAGTGACAGCGGGGGAGACGGGGGGGCGGTCACCACTCCCGTGACCCGCACGAAGAGTTCTTCCCCCGGGCGGGGCCAGCGTGAGGCTTCGCGCGTCTCGGGGTCCGGAACGCGCGGGTCACCGGTCTCCAGGCGACCCACGTCAACGAGCGTCCCTCTGACTTCCACGGATCCGGACGGGGTGCGAATTCCACTCTCGAGCACGATCCGGATGTTTTCATCACCAGACTGCAGTGAAAACCTGCCGTCGGTTTCCTTGAACTCGCCTTTCAGCAAGATGTTCTGAAGATGGAAGTACCCGGGGAACTGGCGAAGCGCCGCGATCGTCGCAAGGCGGCGGGGAGCCGGCTGCGCAGAGGCGACTGCCGGTGCAAGCAGCAGCAGAACCGACGCTGCGGCTATCGTCATGCGTGCGACGCGGGGAATGTAAGCGCCCACAGCTAATTCTAACTTTGCGGTACCATTTCATCTTGTGAATCGGCAGAACAAGCGGCGTCAGACGCCCGAACAGGTGTCAGAACTGACAACGAACCGCCTGTCCGTTTATCTGCGTTGCCTGAACGAGCTCGACGTCGCCGGGGTGCAGACGATCTCCTCGCAGGCGCTCGCCGAGCAGTTCCACCTCAACGCGGCGCAGATTCGCAAGGACCTCGCGTATTTCGGCGAATTCGGGGTCCGCGGCGTCGGCTACTACGTCAAGGACCTCCGCCGGCATTTGCGGCAGATTCTCGGTCTCGATCGCCACCTGCGCGTGGCCATCATGGGCGCTGGCAACCTCGGCCTGGCACTGGCAGATTATCCCGGCTTCCGGCAGGAAGGATTCGAGATCGCCGCGCTCTTCGACGCGGCCAACGAGAAGATCGGCCACGAATCCCGGAGCGGCGTGCCGATCTATGACATCCGCGAGCTGAAACGTGTGGCGAAGAAGGAGCGTCTCGACATCGCGGTCATCGCCGTCCCGGCACATCACGCGCAGCCTGTAGTCGAACAGGTCATCGCCGCAGGTATCAAGGCGATTCTGAACTTCTCGCCCGGGGCGCTGAAGGTTCCTGGTGACGTCAAGCTCAAGAGCGTCGATCTGACGGTATCGCTGGAAAGCCTGTCCTTCTACCTCGCTCAGGGGGACGCCAATGGCTAAGCTGTCGCACGTTGATTCCCGCGGCAAAGCGCGGATGGTCGACGTGGGCAACAAGGCGGTGACCACGCGCGAAGCGCGTGCCCGCGGCGAGATCTCGATGAGCGCGGAGGCGCTGCGGCTCGTCCGCCGCGGCGCGGTCAAGAAGGGCGATCCACTGCAGACCGCGCGGCTTGCCGGCGTCATGGCGGCGAAGCAGACGTCTTCGCTCATCCCTCTCTGCCACCCGTTGCAGCTCTCGCACGTGGATGTGGACCTGATCCCGACGAGGCGCGGCTACCGGATCGAATCGCGCGTCCGGACCACGGCGCAGACTGGCGTGGAGATGGAGGCCCTGACCGCCGTCGCCGTGGCCGCGCTGACCGTGTACGACATGGTGAAGGCCGTGGACAAGGCGATGGTGATCTCCGACATCTACCTCGTCGAGAAAACCGGCGGACGCTCGGGCACCTATCGCGCGGCGAGATCACGCAAGAAGTCCGGTTGAAGCCGGACACTACACCGCTGTGAACACTGCAGTGAACGAGACCCCGCGCGGCGAGGCGTACTATCGCCTTGCCGTCATCCTTGGCGCGCTGACCGGCATGGGGCCGCTGGCCATCGACATGTACCTGCCGGCGCTTCCCACGATCGCCCGCGATCTGAACAGCTCCACGTCGTCGGTGCAGGTCAGCCTGGCGGTGTACTTCATCGGCATCGCCTGCGGCCAGGCGTTCTACGGCCCCCTCTCGGATCGCTGGGGGCGCAAGCGTGCGCTCTATTTCGGCCTCGTGCTCTTTTCTGCGGCGTCCGTCGGCTGCGCCCTTGCCCCGAACGTGGGCGCGCTGATCGCTCTACGGTTCCTTCAGGCGCTCGGCGGCTGTGCCCCGCTCGTGGTCCCGCGCGCCGTCGTTCGTGACTACTTCGATCCGCGCGGCTCGGCGCGCATGCTCTCGGTGCTGATGCTGGTGGTAGGGCTTGCGCCCATGCTCGCGCCGCTCATCGGCGGGCAGCTCCTCGTGAACTTCGGCTGGCCCTCGATCTTCTGGGTGCTCGCGGCATACGGCGCCTTCTGGCTGGTCATCGTGGCGCTGTTTCTGCCCGAGAGCCTGCCGGGTTCCCTCCGGCGACGTCAGCCGGTGAACGACGTTCTCGCGACCTACTTGGGCCTGCTTCGGGATCGGACCTACACGGGCTATGTCGTCACCGGCGCGCTGATTTTTGCCGGCCTGCTGGCCTACATTTCGGGTTCGCCCTTCGTCTTCATCGAGCTGTTCCGCGTGGCCCCGGAGCAGTACGGGATTTTCTTCGGCATAAATGCCATCGGCATCGTCATCGCATCGCAGATCAACCGCTGGCTGGTGAACCGCTATGATCCGCGCGACATCATCAGCTTCGTGCTTCCCGTATCGGTGACTGCAGGACTTGTGCTGCTCATCGACGCGTACACAGGCTTTGGCGGCTTTGCCGGGATCCTGTTACCGCTGTTCTTCTATATCGCCTCGCACGGCTTCATCATGCCCAACACCACCGCACTGGCGATGGCACCGCACGGCACCGTAGCCGGCAGCGCCTCGGCGCTGCTGGGCACGGTTCAGTTCGGGCTGGGCGCCTCGGCCGGCGCACTCGTCGGCGCCCTGGGCAACGGCACCGCGGTTCCTCTCGCTGCGGTCATCGCGGGATGCGGCCTGCTGGCGTTCGCGACGTATCAGTCTCTGCCTCGCTGATATACTCCGGCGCCGGGAAGGCGCCCCTGAAGGGGCGTCCCATGAACGAGCAGAGGGCCCGCATGAAAACCATCGACGTCGGCGCCGCCATCGACGAAGGGCGATGGAGCGGCTACCAGAAGCTCCTGATCTTTGGCACTGCGCTCACGATCATTCTCGACGGCGTCGACAACCAGCTGCTGCCTAATGCGGTGACGACGCTGATGAAGGAGTGGGATCGCCCGCGGGGCGACTTCATCGGCGCGCTGTCCTACGGGCCGTTCGGCATGATGATCGGCGGGCTCGTCGGCGGCATCATCGGCGACCGGCTCGGGCGCCGCACGGCCCTGCTGGGCAGCGTGCTCAGCTTCGCCGTCCTCACGTTCGCGATTGCGTTTGCGACGTCGATCGAGATGCTGAGCGCCCTGCGCTTCCTCGCCGGCGTTGGACTCGGCGGCGCGATGCCCAACGCCGCGACGCTTGCGTCCGAATACGTCCCGCGCAAGCAGCGGCCGTTTGCGGTGACGCTCACCATCGTCTGCATCCCCCTCGGTGGCGTGCTGGCTGCTGAACTCGCCGCGCGGATCATTCCCACCTACGGCTGGCAGGCGCTGTTCATCGCCGGTGGGGTGGTACCGGTCGTCCTGGCGGTAATCCTCTGGGTCGTGCTCCCGGAATCGCCGCGCTACCTCGCGAGCCGCCGCGAACGGTGGCCGGAGCTCACGAAGACGATGCGTCGCATGGGACACAACCTTCCTGACGACGTCGAGTACGTGGAAGCGGCCACAGCCGCCGGTGTGCCGAAGGGCAAGGTGAGCATCGGCACGTTGTTCGGCCCGCACTACCTTCGTGACACGCTGGCGCTCAGCGCATCGTTCTTCTTCTGCCTGCTCGTCAACTACCTGGTCATCCTTCTGCTTCCAGCGGTCCTGCAGTCGGCGGGGAACGGGTTCTCGCAGCCTGAGGCGAGCCGGGCGCTGCGCGATTCGAACTTCGGCGGCGTGGCCGGCGCCATCTTCGGCGCGATGCTGATTCAGAGATTCGGCTCGAGGATCACGATGCTGGGGATGTCGGCGCTTGCCGTTGTCTGCGGCTTCATCCTCGCCGGAGCGGACATCAGCCCTGCAAACGGCGTCTTCCTGGCAGTGATGTTCGTACTGACGGGCGGCCTGCTGAACGCGGTGCAGACCACGATGTACGCACTGGCCGCGCACGTCTTTCCGACCGAGGTGCGCAGCAGCGGTGTCGGCTTCGCTGTCGCCGTCGGGCGCGTCGGCAATGTGCTGGCCGCGACCGTCGCCAACGAGGCGTTCAATCGCGGGGGCAATGCGGGTTACTTCGGCTCGTGGTCAGCCCTGATGGCAGTCGTCTTCGTGGCGCTGGCGCTCGTGAGCCGTCATGTGCCCCGTAGTTCCTCGGTGCCGGAAGCGAAGCCCGGACCCGTCGCCGCCCGCTGAGCAGCGGGCTTACTGAAAGCGGCCGTACCCGTTGGCGCGCTGATCGCGCCGGCCTTTTTTCAGCCCGCGATAGCGGGACCACGCCATCTTCAATCCGATCAGCGTGAGCACTCCTCCGATCGCTCGATCCGCAAAGCGATCAGGCAGGTAGCGCTCCGCGAGCCGGCGCGGCGTCATGTCGTTGACCTTCTGCTCCAGCAGCGAGAGTTTCTCGTCCAGACCCGCCCGGGTCCGGCTCATTTCCGCGCGGAGGACAGCCGCTTCGCGATCCATTCGGAATTCTCCTTGAGCGTCGTGACCGTCTCTTCCGGGACGGCGTGAAACGTCCTGAGCTGCTTTCGCCCGGACGAGAGCGAGATGAACCCGATGATGCTCAGCACTACCGCCACGATGAGGAAGCCGGACCATAGCGGCCAGCCCGCCAGCTCGGCGATGGCTGTGGCGGCGGCGATGAGCAGGAATGCCACGCCGAACATCAGCGCGCCCGCCGCAATGCCGAAGCTCATCGCAGCTGCGCGTCCGCGAACGGCCTGCTCGCGCAACTCGACGCGGGCGAGCGCGATCTCCTCCTTCACGAGTGTCCGCAGGTCGTTCAGAATCCCGCGGATCAGCCCGCCAATCGTGTCGGTACGTACCATTTCCGGATCCATACCGAGCGTTTGTGCAAACGCGGTGCCTATTGCGGGTGCGGTGGCTCGATGTGAATGATGACGTCGGCGAGCTGCGGGAACCGGGCCATCAGCCTGTCTTTGACGACATGGGAGATCGAGTGCGCCGATTGGAGCGGTGTCGTTCCCTCTATCCAGAGATGGAGATCGAGAAACGCATGGTCCGCCGAGCCCCGTGTCCGGATCTTCTCGCAGCCAAGCACCTCGGGCACCGACTGGACAACGTCACGGACCGCCTCCTCGGGAATGACGATGTGATCGGCGAGGATGCCGGACGCCTCCTGGGCGATGCTCCAGCACGCTCGTCCGATGAAGACGGCGACGACCACCGCCGCGAGCGGATCGAGCACGGGATAGCCAAACCACACGCCGACGAGCGCTCCGAGCACCGCAACCGTGGTCAGGACGTCGGCGCGCGTGTGCTTGGCGTCCGCCCGTAGCACTTCGCTCTGCAGGCGCCGGCTTTCAGCGAGTTCGTACCGTACGACGCCGATGTTGATGATCAGCGTGGCCGTCATCAACCCGATGCCCTCGGGAAAAACGCGCGGCGTTCCGCCGTTCATCAGGCGGTCGATCGACGCCGTCACCACCTGCACGAGGACGACGACCAGAAACATCAGGATGGCGAGCGACGCCATCGTTTCGTACTTGCGGTGGCCGTACGGATGGTCGGCGTCCGGCGGTCGCTGCGCTGCCGACACGCCGACGAGCGCGACGACGTTCGACGCCGAGTCGGTCAGCGAGTGGAATCCGTCGGAGAGGATCGATACCGCACCGGTCGCGTAGCCAAGAGCGATCTTGGCCACGGCGACGGCAAGGTTGAGGAACAGGACGCGCCAGAGGACGCGTGTGACCTGCGTGTATCTATCGGCGGTCAGAAGACTCGGGCGTGCGGAATCGGCCACCAGCGCAGCTGCACCTTGCCGATGATGTACTTCTTCGGCACCATGCCCCAGTGGCGGCTGTCGGAGCTGTTGTTCCGGTGATCGCCCATCACGAAGTAGTAGCCGTCGGGAATACGCGTCGGCGCGTAATCGTCGTGGCTGCGGAACTCCTCGGGCACGAAGTCGTCGGGCATTGGCACGTCGTTGACGTACACGATCCCGTCCACGATCCGGACATCCTCGCCTTCCTCGGCGATCACCCGCTTCACGAATGATTTATCCGGATTGATGGGGTAGTAGAGCATCACGATGTCGCCGCGGCGCGGTTCGCCGATGCGATACGCCAGCTTGTTCACGATCAACCGGTCCTGATCGGCCAGGGTCGGAGCCATGCTCTGGCCCTCTACGCGGGCCACCTGGAAACCGAACGTCACGATGAGCGTCGCGTAAACAGCCGCTGACGCCAGCGTCTTGAACCAGGCCACCAGTTCGTCTTTCCAGACGTTCAGGCGATGGATCACGATCGCCGACCCGGCTGCCGCCGTGAGAGCGTTTTCAGCGGCGTAGGCGCCCGGATCCGGGTGCATGCCCGGAAGGGGCGGTGCCTCCTCCACGCGCAGTTCGCCGCTCCCCGCCTCCGGCGGTGCGTCGCTCAGAGCTTCAGGTACTCCCGGAGCCTCTTGGTTTGCGCCCGGCTCACCGGGATTTCCGTACTCTTCGCGTCCTTCATCCGAAGGATCAGGTTCCTGCTGAACCAAGGGACGATCTCCTTGATCTTGTTGATGTTGACCAGATGCGACCGGTGCACGCGCCAGAACACCTCGGGATCCAGCCGCGCCTGTAAGTCGTCCAGGGTCCGGTAGTTGGAAGTTCCAGCCACCTGCCCTGTAACTATGGTAATCGACTCGTCGGCCAGGGAGGCGAAGATGATTTCTTCGGCCTGTACCAGCATGAATCGCTCACCAACCTTGATCGCCACCTGATCCCGCCGTACCTGACGGCCGGCCATCATTTTGACGATCTGTTCGAGCTGATCGTTTAACTGGACGCCCACGGCCGCGCTTGGGCGTCCGGCCTCGATCCGGCGTCTGGCCCGATCCACGGCCTGCTCCAGCCGGGCTGGCTCAACCGGCTTGAGCAGGTAATCGACGGCGTTGACCTCGAACGCCTCGATGGCGTGCTGGTCGAACGCCGTGACGAAGACCATCGCCGGAGACTCCGTGCCGCGAGTCAGAAGACGGCGCGCGGTCCGGTTCGACGCGGTCCACCGCGGAGAGCGCCTCGAGGCCGTTGCCCGCCTGCGCCACGACTTCGACCTCGGCGATACGCTGAAGCTGGTAGCACAGCTCGTCCCGTGCCAGCTGCTCGTCGTCCACGACGACCACCTTCAGGGCCTCTTTTTGAAGCTGGCCGTTGGGAGTTGTGAGTTCTCTCATGCGCTGATGGGCTGAACGGTGGAGAGTTCCGGCACGTCGATGCGGGCCAGAGTGCCCCTGCCGGGCTCGCTGGTGAGCTTGAGCTGATACGCCGTCCCGTAGATGACCCGCAGGCGCTCACGCACGTTGGACAATCCGATGCCGC
>Ga0247825_10000428_pt1 | contig 26644 bp, 19 predicted proteins | sample 13C_Vanillin_Day_FD_194413 | JGI IMG/M metagenome (GOLD analysis project Ga0247825, IMG submission 194413) | Soil microbial communities from agricultural site in Penn Yan, New York, United States - 13C_Vanillin_Day48 | ecosystem: Environmental > Terrestrial > Soil > Agricultural land | place... | reverse complement strand
GGTTCTGCGATCGGCGCAATACCAATCCCAAACGAGTGGAGAGCTGGAAGCAGATTCCACTGGTTCCGGTGGAAGCCTTCAAGCATGCCAAGCTCTATTGCGGGACTGCGGATCCGGCGCGCTGTTTTCTCACCAGCGGCACCACGGGCGGTCCCGAGACGCGTGGCAAGCACTACTTCGAGGACCTGGATCTGTTCACTGCTGCGGTCAGGCGCACCTTCAGGGAGTTCGTGATCCCGGACCTGAAGAAGATTCGGATGGCCCTGCTCGTACAGCCCCCCGAGCAGGCCCCGACATCGCTGCTCAGCTGTCAGCTGCAGACTGTGCTCGATCTCTACGGTGCGCCCGGCTCTGGTTTTTTCGTCGACAAGAGCGGCCTTCGCCTCGACGATCTCAAGAAGTTCTTTTCCGATGCGAAGCGGGCCAAGAAGCCCGTCCTGGTGATGGGCACGGCGTTCGCCCATATCCACCTGTGCGACTCCGACCTCGAAATCTCCCTCCCGCCCGGCAGTGTGGCCGTTCACTGCGGTGGTTTCAAAGGACGGTCCCGCGTGGTGACCCGTTCCGAGCTTCATGAGCTCATCAGCCGCCGGCTCGGCGTGAAACGCGTCATCAACCTCTACGGAATGACCGAGACCACCAGCCATTTCTATGGCGACGAATGGCATGATCTTCCGCCATGGACCGCCGTGCGCATCCTCGATCCCGACACACTGGCCGAGAAACGCGACGGAGAAGAGGGCCTGGTGGGGTGGGTGGATCTCATCAACCTGGACGCTTGCATGGGCGTCCTGACCCAGGATCTGGGTGTCCGAAAGGGCGACCGCTCTGTCCTGCTGCTCGGCCGCATCCCAGGAGCCGAAGCGCGCGGCTGCTCCATGGCAATGGATGACTTTCTCCTCGGCGCACAGGGACTATGAAGTCGCTCACTCCCGAAGAGGTCGAGGCCCTCTGCCGACGAATGCCAGCGCCCGATCCGCAGCGGGCGCGGGAAGTCATCCCCGAGGTGGCGCGGCGCTGGCTTGATCCAGGCGACCCTTTCCGTCAGGGGGCGATCAATCGGATCGCCGACAACACCGGCTATGCCAAGCCGTTCGTGGCCGATGCGCTCAGCCACATGATGAAGGAGATCGCGGACCATCTGGTGCCGATGGTGAAGATGGATCTGCCGGAGGGCTGGATCCAGCGTCCCAATCTGCGCAGCCGCTGGGTCGCGCCCCGCCTCACCTTCTGTCTGTTCGCGGGAAACGTGCCGGGGGTTCCCGCGCCCGACATCGCAGGAGCCTTGGCGATCGGCAGCGCCGTTCTGTGCAAGGTCGCTCGCGATGAGCCGCACTTCGGCCCCATCTTCATCGAGTCCATCGCCGCAATCGATCCGGTGCTGGCCCAGAGCGCGGCAGCCGTGTATTGGCCCGGCGCGTCGCATGCGCAGCTCGACGTGGTCATGCGTTTCGCCGAGGCGGTGGTCGCCTACGGCAGCGACGAGTCCCTTCTCGCCGTGCAGCAGCGGGTGAAGCCGGGCATGCCGTTCCTCGCCTATGGCCACCGTGTGTCCTTCGCCGTCGTCGGAGATGAGGCACACGACGCGGTCGGCCGGGCCGCGTTCGACGTCGCGAATTTCGATCAGCAGGGATGCGTCTCGCCTCACGTCATCTATGTCCGCGGCGACGCGCGCGCGTTCGCCGTGGCCCTGGCGCGGCGGCTGGAGATGCTCCAGGCGAAGCACCCGCGCGCTCGGGCCACGATGTCCGAGGCAGCCGCGATTCGGCGTGCCCGCGACGAAGCCGAATTCAAGGAAGGGGCCGAGCTGTTCGCCAGCCCGGATACCGCATGGAGCGTCATCTACGACGCCAAGGATCGCGCCTTCCGCCCCTCGTGCCTCGGGCGCACCGTCCGCGTCCACCCCATCGCCAGCTTTGACGAGTTGCCGCGGCTGCTCCATCCCTATCGGCGCTACTTGCAGACCTGCGCCTTCGCCGGACGGACCGAGGACGCCGAGCGTCTGGCAGCCACGCTTGGCATCACCCGAATCTGCGGGCTGGGCCGCGCCATGCAGACGCGCATTACCTGGCATCACGACGGCCAGCCCAAGCTGAGCCGTCTCGTGCGCTGGGTCGATATTGACGACAATCTGGAGTGGGGCGCGAAGCAGTTTCGGGTCCCCTGAAGCGCGGACGAAGCTCATCCGCTGCCACCAGCGGGGATGGCCCGTTTGGCCAGGAGGGCTGAACCTCCTAGGCTATGAGCTCACAGCTTGGTCATCCGTGACGCAGCAATGGCACCCGAACGTCCGTTATGAGCTTCAGCACCTCCTTGCCTGAGTTCCTCGCTCTCGTCCAGGCGGCCCGCACCCTCTCGGGCACGCTCACCCTGAAAGAACTCCGGCACGCGCTGCTTCACACCTTCCAGGAGAAGGCGGGAGCTCCCTATGGCGCGCTCTTGGACTTCAAGGAAGGTGAAGGCTGGGTCATCCTCTGCCAGTCGGACGGTGCGCAGCGCGTGCCCTCGGAGCTGCCCGCCAGCGTGCTCGAGCCCGTCCTTCGCACGCGCACGCCCGTGGTCATCGCCAATACGCACGAGCAAGCCCCCTATGCTCAGGATGAGGCGCTGCGCGCACGCCAGCCCCACTCGGTGCTGTGCTGGCCTCTTGCCTATCGCGGCCGCGGACACGGGCTGCTCTACCTCGAGCACCCAGGGGCCACGGAGGCCTTTGACGAGGCCTGTCAGGGCCTTGTCGAGCTCTTCGCCATCCTGGCCGGCATGGCCCTGGACAACGAGTCCCTGTCCCACAAGCTCTCTGAGCAGAGCGGCGAGCTCTCGGAGACCGTGCAACAGTTGCAGGGCATCATCGACAACTCGCCCGATACCATCTACGTGAAGGATCGTGAGGGCCGCTTCCTCCTGGTCAACAGGCAGTTCGAGCAAGGCTACGGCCGTCCTCGCTCCGAGCTCGTCGGGCGGACGGACTGGGAGCTCTTCCCGGAGGACGTCCTCAAGTACAAAGACAACGATATGCGGGTGTTCGACATCGGTGCCACGCTGATCGCCGAGGAGCAGATCACCGCTCCCAAGACCCATGAGCCGCTCATCTTCTCCTCCGCGAAGTTCCCCTTGCGGTCGAAGGATGGGCGCGTCCGAGCCCTGGGCGGCATCTCGCGGAACATCACCGCGCACAAGCGCGCCGAGGTTGCGCTCCAGCGGGCCCACGAGGAGCTCGAGCACCGGGTCGCCGAGCGCACGGAGCAGCTCCGGGCGGCGCAACGGGAGCTCCTCGACCGAGCCTGGCATGCCGGAATGACCGAGATCGCGAGCGGTATCCTCCACAACCTCGGCAATGTGCTCAACAGCATCAGCGTGAGCGGCACGCTGCTGAAGGAAGGCATCCAGCGCCTGTCCATCGGCCCGGTGGGTCAAGTCGCCTCACTGCTCCATCGCCCTCCCGAGGCGCTGGGAGCTTTCCTCACCCAGGATGAGCGGGGGCAGCGCGTCCCCGAGTTCCTGGCCAAGCTCCACTTGAAGCTCGAGGAGGGCCAGAAGCGCCTGCTCGAGGAAAGTGCCAACCTGGAGACGAAGATCGATCACGCCCGGAACGTGATCGCCACCCAGCAGACGTATGCGAAGAACCGCACCGCGAAGCGCGAGCGGCTGCAGATGCGTGAGCTGGTCGAGGACGCCGTCAGGCTCTGCGTCCTGGGGGGACAGGCTGAGCAGCTCATCCAGCGCGAGTATGGCGAGGAGACGGCAGGGTTGTACGAGCGCCACATCATCGTGCAGATCCTGGTCAACCTGATCTCCAATGCCTGGAACGCAGTGCGCGAGCGGCCGGGCCCCTCCCAGCCCCGCATCACGCTCTTGATCCGCCAGGACGCGTACACGACCCTGGTGGCTGTCAGCGATAACGGCAAAGGGTTCGATGAGAGCGTCAGGGCCCAGCTGTTCGCCTATGGGTTCTCCACCAGCGAGAAAGGTCACGGCTTCGGGCTGCACAGCGCCAGGGAGAGCGCGCGATTCCTCGGAGGGCGCGTCGAGGCGCACAGCGACGGTCCTGGCAAGGGAGCCCGGTTCGAGCTCATCCTGCCGCGCGAACGTCCAGAGTAACAGGCGGCAGCCGGGCTGCAGCAGCCAGGGGTAAGCACTCACGCGAGGAGTGCCACGGCCGCTTGGAAGTCCGCAGGCAGCGGCGCCTCCAGCTTCAGCGCCTTACCCGTCCTCGGGTGCGTGAACGCCAGCCGCCACGCATGCAGCGCCTGACGCCCCAGCGTCTGCTGCGCCTCCGCCACCCTGCCCTTCGCCTTCCGCCCTGCTCCGTACAGCGCGTCGCACAGCAGCGGGTGCCCCGCCTCGGCCAGGTGCACCCGGATCTGGTGCGTCCGCCCCGTCAGCAAGTCCACCTCCACCAGCGCCGCGCCCTCGAACAGCTCCCGCGTCCGGTACACCGTGGTCGCCGGCTTGCCCTCCTTCACCTTCCCCGTGAACTTCTGCCGGTGCACCGGGTGCCGCCCGTACAGCGTCTCGATCCGCGCCTCTGCCTTCGGGTGCCCGTGCACCAGCGCCAGGTACGTCTTCTCCACCGCGCGCGTCTTGAAGGCCTTCTGCAGCGCCACGAGCGTCCGCTCGTTCTTCGCCACGACGAGGCACCCCGTCGTGTCCTTGTCCAGCCGGTGCACGATCCCCGGCCGCAGCTCGCCTCCCACCCCCGCCAGATCCTTCACCCGGTGCAGCAGCGCGTTCACCAGCGTCCCTGACGCGTGCCCCGCTCCCGGATGCACCACCATCCCCGCCGCCTTGTTCACGACGACCAGATCCCGATCCTCGTGCAGCACCTCCAGCGGCAGTTCCTCCGCCTGCGGCACCGCCGCCACGGGCGCGGGAATGTGCACGGACAGCAGCTCCCCGCCCCGCAGGCGTAGGGCCGCCTTCACGGGGCGGCCGTCGGCCAGCACGTGGCCAGCCTCGATCAGCCCCTGAATCCGGGACCGAGTGAGATCAGCAAAGGTGCGCGCAAGATGGTGATCCAGCCGCTCGCCACGGGCCTCGGGCGGGGCTCGGTGCTCGCGCGACTCGGCGGCTACCAAATCTTCGACTTCACGTGCGCCTTCGAGCGCAGGACGATGTCGTTGATGGCGCGCTCGAAGAAGTTCGTCCTCGTGAAGATCTCGGTGCTCACGCGGCTCTTGTAGAGCTCGCGCCCCTCGTCCAGCTCGTCCTTGAGGACCTCAAAGAGGTTGTCCTGCTCGATCCCCTTGATGATCTTCTGCTCGTTGTAGAGCGAGATATCCGAGGCAATCGCGCGGGCCAGCCGCATCGCTTTGACCTTTTCTTCTTCTGTCATTGCACTTCTTTCATAGACACGGCAATGAGGGGAGTCAACTTTCCCGGCATGTCCCACTTCACCTTCCGTGTGGGTGGCTCACTTATTCTTCGGCGCCGTGACCAGGGCCAGATAACTGCGTGACACTCGGAGCGGATCCAGCGTCAGCTCGCGCGCGACGCTCATGAGCATGCCCCGCAGGTACACCGTCGCCGGGAGCGCGGCGTAGCGGTCCGCCTCGATGTTCTCCAGGTGTTTGGAGGAGATACGCGTGCGCTCGGCCAGCTGCGACAGAGACATGCCCCGGCTCTCGCGGACGCGGCGCAGCAGTTCGCCGTTGAACTCGGTATGGGGAGGCAGATCGATGGGTTTGGGCCGCGGCTCGCGCGCCTTCGCCGCCACCTGGGCCAGTGCCGCCTCCGCAGTGGCGATCGCGGACTCCTGAGCGATGTGCTGAGCCTCTTCCAGGTTCATGCCCGCGGATTGCCCCGGGCGCGGGCTCTCCTTCGCGGCCTCGCCCGCTGGAGCCCCTGGCTGCACGCCTGGGCCGCGCGTGAAGCGCCTCGCCCCGGGAGGCAACGGCGGAGGCGTGGTGCCGATCTTTCGGGCCCCCACACGGGGACCCGATGCAGGGGTGCCCTGCGGCTCCGGGGTGGGTGCTCGTGCCGGACCACGCGAGGGCACCGGAGCGCTCATGCCCGAGAGCTCGTCCGCCTCATTGTGCACGAGCACGGCCCCGGCCTGTTCAGGGCTCGCAGGCGCGGGCACAGGCTCCGGAGGAGGCGGCTCGACGGAGGCCTGAGCAGGGGCGGACCGAGGCGCCTCTGAGGCAACGAGAGCAACAGGAACTGGCTCGGCGACGGTGGCGGGCGCAGGCGCGGTAGTGCTCGCGCTCGTGGCAGGCCCCTCGGTCGTGTTTGCCGGGGCTGACGGCTCGGAGGTGGGCTGCGGGGTGGACGAGGGCATGCCCCCGGAAGCGGGAGCCGTGGCAGGAGCCGTCGGCGCAGCCGTCTCTGGCGCCTTGGCCTCCTGTGAGGCCTCCTGGACAGGCTGCGGCGCACTCGCCTGCGCCCCGGGCGCAAACGGCGAGATGAACGCAGCGCCTGCCGGCGAGGGCGCTGGCACCAGCACAGGCACGTATGAGATGGCATAGCTGCGGAACGCCGCGTGGATCTGGCTCGGCGACACCACCCCCGGCATGACGACCGGGGCCACTGGCGCAGCGGGTGCGGGTGGGACAGCGGGCTCGGCCGGAGCAGCCGCGGGAGCCACCGTGGGAGCCGGAGCGGGCTCGGGCGCAGCTGGCGCCGCCGCGGCAGCTGGCGCCGGCACCTCTACCGGAGGCGGAGCCGCAGGCACACTCGGGGTCTCATGGACTGGCTCGGGTGCAGCCACCACCGTGGAAGGCTTGGACTCGGGTGGGCTCTCAGCCTGGGGCTCCGCCGCGGAGGCCTCCTGGGACTCACTGGCCTGGGCTGCCGCCGCCAGCGCGGGCGTCAGGGTCGCCACCGCGCTCGGCTCGGCTCGGCTCACGCCGATCATCCGATCATACTCCGCTCGGAGGTCCGGCTCGGTGAGGATCTCCATCGCCTCGGTGAGCCGGGCGCGCAGCGCATCGATCTGGCCCGGGTCCACCAGCGTGTAGATCGCGACAGAGTCCGGTGAGTACGTCTCGATCGCGCGCGCATAGGCTGCGCGGATCTCGTCCTCCGGCGCAGTGACGGGGATCTCGAGGAGCTCGTAATAGGTCTGCTGCTCGAAAGGCTTCATGGTGTGGAGGAGACGCCGCTGACGTTGCCGTCGAGAGTGAGGATGCGCCCGGCGATGCGCTGAAGTCCCTGGGAGGCTGGCGATTCCGGCCGCTCGAGGAGGATGGGCCGGCGCTTGCGCACCGCACGCCAGGCCTCGTCGTCGTACCGGATGGCCCCCAGATCATCCATCTCCAGGCCAAAGAACTTCTTCCACGCGGCCACCACCGCGGTGCCCACGTTCATGTCCGCGTCCGTGCGGGCCTGGTTCACCACCAGGCGGATGCGGAACGACTGCAGATCGCGCTCCAGCCGCGCGCCCGCGGCAGGATCCTGCTGGCACACCTGGGCTACGAAGTCATGCGGCGTGCGCAGCGCCCCCTCGCGGGTGGTGAGGGCGCTCTCCACCAGTTCCTCAATCCCGTACTGCGCCTCCACCTGCTGCAGCTTCCGGAAGAAGGCGGCTTTCACGAAGCGGTAGGCGTTCTCCACCGCGGTGGGCTCCGGCAGCACCACCAGCACCCCGTGGTCCGCCACCAGGAAGAAGTCCAGTGTGTTGAAGCTGGTGCCCGCCCCCAGATCCAGCAGCAGGTAGTCCACCGGCTGGATCATCAGCGTGCGCAGCAGCTTCTGCTTCTGCGCGTACTTGAGGTTGGCCGCGTCCAGCACGTCCTGCGCGCCCGCGATCAGCGACAGCTGGGGTACCCCCGTGGGGATGATGATGTCCTCGATCTGCACCTTATTGCTGCGGACGAAGTCCGAGAGCGAGGCGCTCGGCTGGCCCACGCCGAGGCAGGTGTGGAGGTTGGCACCGCCGAGGTCGGCGTCGACCAGCAGCACCCGCATGCCGGCCTGCGCCAGGGCAATGCCCAGGTTGGCGGAGACGAGCGTCTTGCCGATGCCGCCCTTGCCGCCGCCCACGGCAATGACCCGCCGTGGGCGTGCGCGCTTGGAGAGCCCCGGCGGACCGGAGCTCTGGGAGTACAAGGTGGGGGCCGACGCGGCGGATGAGGGAGCGGGCTTCAAGGCAGCCCGCATCAAAACCCGTCCTGACCTCCGCGTCGACTCCCCGGCCGCACTAGCCGATGATCACGGCGCAGATGCAGGGCTCGGTGCCGTTGCAGACCGCCCCGCTGTTGACGCCCTCGCAGGCCAGGCCCGAGCAGCAGGGGTTGGTCGGCGAGCACGCCTGGCCACCGGATGAGCAGGTGGCGCCCGGCTGGCAGGTCCCCGAGGTGGTCCCGCTGGGTACCTCGCAGCGCAGGCCCTGGCAGCAGTCCGCACCCGAGGTGCAGGCCCCATTCTGCGGCTGGCACAATGCGGGTGGCTTGCACAGACCGCCAGTGCAGATGCCAGAGCAGCACTGCGAGGGCGAGGTGCAGGCTGTCTCATTGGCCCTGCAGGTGGGACCGGCGTCCGGAGTCCCCGTGCCGCCATCCATGCCGCCACCGCCGCCCGAGGTGGGCTGCTGGCAGGCGTAGGAGAGCTCACCCACGGGCAGGCAGCTGGTGCCCGTGCAGCAGGTGGAGCTGCCCGGCTCACAGGCAGCGCCCAGAGGAGAGCACGTCGGCCGCTGGCACGTCAGCCCGCCGCTGCCGTTGGGCAGGCACAGGGCATCGCCGCAGCACTGGTCGGAGAACTGGCACGTCTGGCCATCGCTGATGCAGCACGGCTCTACTCCGGTGTAACCCGTGGGGCACTGCTGACTGCCGCCGCCAAAGCAGCGCGGCACGCCCGACTCGTCCAGCTTGCAGACGTCCTTGCGGCCGTTGCAGCAGTTCTGCGAAGCGTTCACGTCGACGACGCCACCATCCCCCAGGCGGGCGCCGCAGATGTTGCCCACGCCGTTGCAGCTCTGGCCGTTGTCGCACCGGCCGCCCGCGCACGTCACCGTGCCGTTGGGGTTGGGGCCACCGCCGCAGCAGTCACCATTCGCGGTGCAGAAGTTGCCGGTGAGCTTGCAGCCACCCACGGGCTGGCAGACCTTGGCGCCGTAGCCCAGATCCACGCAGGTGCGCGAGCAGCACGTGGAGCCATCCGAGCACGGGTTGCCGTCCTGCCGGCATCCGCCGCCACCACCGCCGGTGACGAACTCGCAGCGGCCCGCCGTCACGCCGTCCGGCGAGGAGCACGAGTTGCCGCAGCACTCCGCATCGGCCAAGCAGACATCCCCATAGGCCTTGCAGGTATAGGCGCGGGTGCACAGGCCACTCTGGCAGTTGGTCGAGCAGCACTCCGCGCCCGAGGCGCAGGCCTGGCCCAGCACCTTGCAGCTCGAGACCGAGCCGGGGACCGCCGCGCAAGTACCGTTGGTGCACGTCTTCGTGCAGCACTGCTCGGCGCCGGTGCACGCCTGGCCCACGTCACGGCACAGGTTGGAGGCGCACTTGCCGTTTTCGCAGACGTTGGTGCAGCACTCCCCACCCGCCTGGCACGTCTCGCCAGGGCTCTTGCACAGCTGGTTGGGCTCCGGACAGCGGTTGTCCTCGCCACATACGCCCGTACAGCACTGGTTGCCCGAGGTCCGGCTGCACGTGGCGCCTTGCGCCAGGCACTGCGAGCCCGGGCCCGCGTCCGGGATGTCCACGCCTGCATCCATGCCCGGGCCTGCATCGGGTGTCCCTTCGGGCGGCTTGTCCCCGCCGCAGTCACAGCCGACGATACTGAAGGCCAGCGCCATCGCGCCCAGCATCAGCAACCGGTTCGCCTCTCTCACGTGTTTCCCCTTCCCTGCCGGCGGGCCTGCCTGGGGAGGCAAGGCCACACCCTGCATCTTGGAGCACGGACACACCCGTGCCTCTCGGGGACCCACGCCAGCGGGAAACGGCCACAAACGACGCCGGACTACTCGTCCAGCAGCTCCACGTTCCAGTACGAGGCATCCTCCAACCGCAGGAACGGCAGCCACTCGCGGTAGGTGATGCGCCTGATGGCACCGCGGAACAACGGCGTCCAACGTGGGCGGAAAGGTTTACGCAGGAGCTTCATGCCTGCCTGGTCCGGGGTACGCCCGCCCTTCTTGAGATTGCAGGGCACACAGGAGCAGACCACGTTCTCCCAGGTCGTCTTGCCGCCGTCGCAGCGGGGCACCACGTGGTCCAGGTTCAGGTCCGAGCGCGGCAGGGTGCGCCCGCAGTACTGGCAGGTGTCGTGGTCGCGCGCGTAGATGTTGAGGCGGGAGAAGCGCACCCGGCCCTTGGGCAGGTACTCGTAGGCGGAGAGCACCAGCACCCGGGGAACGCGGATGGAGCGGTTCACCGTGGTGATGCAGTCATGGGTCGCACTCAGCGCCGCCCAATCCTCGAACTCGTAGAGCTTGTACTGGGCGTCAATGGCCTTGGCCACGCCCTGATACAGCAGCGAGAAGGCGCGCTTGACCGAGGTAACATGAACGGGTTGGTAGTTCCGGTTGAGGACCAGAACGGCGCTGTCGATCATGGGCGGCTTTCCTGTCTGGCGGTCCCGACAACGGCCTCGGCGACCGGTCTGAGTTCCTCCTCCACGAGGCAGCGGACGTCGAGGACGACCTCTCCGTCCGCGATCCTTCCAATAACCGGCGCCTCGGCGCCACGCAGGCGCTCCAGGAATACATCCGGCTCCTCAACTTTGAGGATGCACGCGAAGGATGGCAATTGGGCCAGCGGCATGGCCCCCCCGCCTACCTGCCCCGACACGGCGGCCACCCGAGCCTGGACTCCCCGAGCGGAGAGCAAGGCCTGGAGCCGCTCTGCGCGTGCGCGCAGCTCCTCTGGCTGCTGGGAGAGCAGGCGCCAGGTGGGGACAGCCTCCGGGCGGCCGTCGCGGTACAGCTCGAGGGTGGCCTCCAGCGCCGCCACCGTCATCTTGTCCACCCGGAGCGCCCGAGTCAGTGGGTGGGTCTTGATGCGGGACAGCAGGGCCTTGCGTCCCACGATGATGCCCGCCTGGGGGCCACCGAGCAGCTTGTCTCCGGAGAAGGCCACCACATCCGCTCCAGCCTCCACGGCCATGCGGACGGTGGGCTCGGCGGTGAGCCCCTCTCCGCGCAGCGGCACCAGCGCGCCCGAGCCGAGATCCTGGAACACAGGCACCCCGCGCGCACGGCCCACCGCGGACAGCTCCGCTACCCCCACCTCCTCCGTGAAGCCCACCAGCGCGAAGTTGGAGCGGTGCACCTTCACCAGCAGGCCCGTGTCGGGGGTCAGAGCGGCCTCGTAGTCCGAGCGGCGAGTGCGGTTGGTAGTGCCCACCTCCACCAGCCGGGCGCCCGACTGGCGCATCACGTCCGGTACGCGGAAGCCTCCGCCGATCTCCACCAGCTCGCCGCGCGAGACGAGGCACTCGCGCCCCGCGGCCAGCGCCGCGAGCACCAGCAGCACCGCGCCCGCGCAGTTGTTGACGACGATCGCGTCCTCGGCGGCCGTCAGCTCCGTGAGCAGGCCGATCAGTGGGGCGTAGCGGCTACCGCGCTCGCCCTCGTCGAGATCGTACTCGAGGTTGGAGTAGCCGCGGGCCACCTCCGCCACGCGGGTCACTGCCTCCGCGGCCAGCGGCGCACGGCCCAGGTTGGTGTGCAGCACCACCCCGGTGGCATTGAGCACGGAGCGCAGGTTGGGCGTGGCCATCGTGCGCAGGGCCGAGTCCACGTCCGTGTCCTCGAAGGGCCGATCCTCTCCGCGCAGCAACCGCGCCCGGGCTCGCTCTACCGCCAGGCGCAGGGCGGCGACGGCGCGGGCACGCGGGACTCCCGCCAGCCGCTGTTCGAGCGACGGCCGGCGCAGGAGCTGTTCGATGGACGGCAGTGCGCGCAGGAGCGCGTTCTTTCCGCCGTCTCCGCTATGGGGCGGTGCGTCCACTTTCGCGAGTTTAGGAGACCCGGGCCATAGGCGCCAGCCGGACAATTCGCGCTACTCTGCCGTGGTACCGACGGTATCAGGGGAAGAGAGCTATGGGGTTTCTGGCACGATTCTTTGGGAAGAAGGGTTCCAGCGCCGTGGCGCCCGAGGGGGTCGACTCTCGGTGGGCGTCGAGAGAACCCATCCTCGTCATGGACATCCCGGGAGAGTACGGCTGGATGAAGGCTCACCCGTGCGAGTGTGGAGGAAGCTGGTCCATCCTCCTGCAATCCACCGGCAAGTGGCCGGGTGCCGCCTCGCACATGAAGTATGACGTGATCCAGGCGTCCTGTAAGGGCTGTGCCAGGCGAGCCAACTTCCACTTCCTGGTGGACACGCACTCGCCTCAGGACGTGGCAGCTCGGAAGAACTGAGGCCTGCGGCGGCGTCAGCGAGAGGCCGGCGACAGCCCCGCGGACTTCACGGCGGGGACCTTGGCCGGCCTGCCATAGAGCAGCTGGTAGGTGTTGTAGGAGCGCAGCACGCGCTTGATGTAGCCGCGCGTCTCGGCGATCGGCACCTCTTCCACCCACGCATCCAGCGGCAGGCCCTTGCGTTCGGCGCGCCAGCGGTTCACCGCCCCGGCGCCCGCGTTGTAGCTGCCAACGGCAAAGGGCGCGTTGCCATCGAACTTCCTCACCAGCTCCCCCAGGTGGTGCGCGCCGATGCGGATGTTCATGTCCGGCTCCAGCAGGGACTCGACACGGAAGCGCTTGATCTTCAGCTGCAGGGCCGTGGCCTTCGCCGTGGCCGGCATGAGCTGGGTGAGCCCCAGCGCCCCGGCCCAGGACAGCGCCTTGGGATCCAGCGCGCTCTCCTCGCGCATCAGCGCCTGGAGGAGATCGGGCTCCACCTTGGCATCCTTGGTGTGCTTCTCGATCAGCGGCCGGTATGCGTTCGGATAGGCGATCTCCCAGACCGGCCGCGTCCGCGGGGTGATGCGGCCGCTCAGATCCCTGCGCAGGGACACACGCGCCACCGCATGGGCCGCGCGCTCCTCGCCCGCCATGGACAGCAGATGGACGATCAGCCTCACGGGCTCGGCAGGCAGCCCGTTGCGGTTCACCGCCAGCAGCTCGGAGGACACGGCCTCCGGGAAGCCCAGGCGCAGCAGCTCCACGGCGGCCAGGAAGTGCGGATCCTTCTCCATCACCGGGCCCGTGTGCAGGGGCCACGGGCTGGCGGCCTCCGCGCTGAACACCAGCTGCGGGGCGATGCCCTCCAGCCGCTCCTTGTCCACCTCGCCCAGCTGCGCGCGCGCCATCAGCCCGTAGTAGGTGGCCGGGTGCTCCACCGCGAGCTTCTCGAAGAGGGCCACCGCCCCCTGCGTGTCACCGCGCTCCTGGAGCGTCCGGGCCCGCCAGTACTGGGCGCGCTCCACGTCGTACGTCTCGTCCGCGCTCGCGAAGCGCTGCTCGATCCGCTCCAGGATGGGCAGCCCGCCGTCTGGCACCTTCGAGGTACGGGCGATCCAGAACGCCTTGAAGAGCGCCTCGCCCAGGAAGTCGCCCTGCGGGTAGTTCTTCTCCAGCTCCTCGAGCCGGGCCAGGGCCTGCTGAGGCCGGCCCGTCTTCACGTAGAGGTCGGCCGCGTAGAAGAGCGCATCGTCCGCGAAGGAGTGGCCGGGGAACTCGCGCGCGAGCCGCTCGTACGTGTCCGGGCCGCGCTTCTGGTCCACGATGGAGCGCGAGGAGCCCAGCACGTAGAGGGCACGCGGCAGCAGATCCGCGTCCTGGCACTTGTCCACCACCGGGGTGAGCACGGAGATGGCCTTCGTGTGGTTGCGCTCCTTGCGCTGGCCCTTGCCGAAGGCGAAGTGCGCGCGGCAGGCGAGCGGCTCGGGTAGCTTCAGCGCGGGAAGCAGTGGCTCCAGGATCGTCAGACCCTGCTTGTTGCGGTGCAGCTCGATGAGCTGCTCGGCGCGCGCGACCTGGGCATCCGCCGAAGGCTTCATCCCCTTCAGGCGCCTCTCCGCCTGCTTCGTCAGCGGCGACAGCGGGTACAGGGACCACAGCCGCCACAGCGCCTCGCTCTCGCGTGCGCGATCCTTCTTCTCCACGGCGATGTCGGCGATGGCGATGAGCGCCTCGGCGCCCACGTTGCGGCCGAACAGCGGGGCGGGCCGGTTCGCCAGCGGCGAGAGCGCCGCCATGGCCCCGTCGTAGTCCTTCTTCTTCCGCAGCACGCGCCCCAGCGTCAGGCGCGAATCCACGTAAAGCTTCGAGTCTTCCGGCACCTGGGCGAGCAGCTTCGCGGCCGCGTCGTACTTGCCGAGATCCTCCAGCGCCATGCCCGCATGCGTGAGGCACCGATCCCGAAGCGCCGGGTAGTCCTCCGCCAGCTCCATCATCTCCTGAGCGGCGCGGACGTCATCCCCCGCGCGCACGGCGCTCAGGGCCCTCAGGTAGCGCACCGGCGGATCGTTCCCCTCGCCCTGCAGCAGCTCCCGGGCCTTGAGGTAGAAGCCGCGATCGAAGGCCGCCTTGGCCTCCTTCTTCTTCCCCTCGGCGAAGTACGGCGCCAGCTCCTCCAGCCCATAGGCCTTGCCGCGCGGTACCTCGGCCTTGACCTCCTTCTTGGCGGGAGGCACCACCACGGGCAGCGGGAAGGCGGGGTTGAAGATCTCCACATACCCCGGAGGCAGCGGAGCCTTCTCCACATCCGGTGGTGGAGCGAGCAGCGCCTCGGAGGGCGCTCCGTCGGTCTGAGGCTGCGGCGCCACGGTGGGCTCGGAGGCCACCGGCTGCGCCGCAGCCAGCTGCGCGAAGGAGACGAGGGCAATGAGCGAAAGGGCGGATTTCATGGGAGAGGGCTGTTCGCCCTGTTGGATGCGCTCGGGCACGCCCGAGGACAACTGAAGTAACTCAAAAAATTTCCGGACGTGGACACAGGTTAGACTGTTCGCTCGAACATGGACATCCGAACCCAGAGCGCGCTCCTCGCGTCACTCGTCGGCCTGGCGCTCGGGCTGTCGATGCTCCTGCGGCCAGGCAGGCCCCGGGTGGTGACGCTGTATTCCGTCTTCGCCCTTACGGTGGCGGGGTACTACCTGGCCCTCTTCTTCGCCGGCATCTTCTCCGAGCCCGGGTGGGTGTCCAGAATCGCTGTAGGCGCCACCATCCTGACGGCCTCCGTGGTCCCTGGCGCGGCGGTGTCGTTCTTCCTGGAGTTCCTGGGCGTCCCCAAGGGGAGGTACGGCCGGCGGCTTGCCCTGCTGTCGGCCCTGTTCGGCGTGGCGGTGGCGGTGACGCCGCTGGCGCAGACGAACTGGGCGCGGATGGCCGTGGGCGTGTGGGTGCTGGGCACTCTGCTCACCTCGGTGAGCCTGCTGCTGAACCGGGTGCGCACCCAGGCGTCGCGCATCGAGCGGCTGCGGCTCATGTACCTGGCCATCGGCGCCGGGGCGACGATCCTGTTCACGGCGCTGGACCTGCTCGGCCGTCTCTATGACATCCCCCTCCCCCCGTTGGGGCCGGTCCTCTCCACGCTCTACCTCTTCTTCCTGGCCCAGACGCTGCTGCGGCTGCGGCTGATGGACCTGCACGAGCTGCTCGGGAAGATTGCGTCGCAGACGGTGCTGGCCTTGATCCTCTCCGCTGTCTTCACGGCGCTGACCGTGTGGGTGAAGGACAATCCAGGCCTTTTCATCTTCAACACGGTGGTGGCCGCCTTCGTCACGATCATCCTCATGGAGCCGTTGCGGGTGAAGGTGGAGGAGCAGGTGGTGGCCATCTTCTTCCGCGAGCGCTTCGAGCTGCTGCGCGCGCTGGGCTCGCTCCGGGCGCGCATGGCCACGGTGATCGACATCTCCGAGGTGACGAGGATGTTGCTGGACGCCATCCACGAGACGGGCCGCGTCACCCACACCTCCGTGTACATGCTGGCGGAGGATCGTCCGGGCTACCGGCTGCTGGACTCGCGGGGCCCCCACCCCGAGGCCTTCCTGGACACAGCCGCGGCGCGCGGGCTGCTGCAGGCGGCCGCCTCCGGGCAGAAGGCGGTGCTGCTGGAGAACGTGGAGAACCGGCTCGCGGCGCTGCGGGTGCAGGTGCCCGAGGGCAAGCGCTCCCGAGACGAGCTCAAGCGCCTGCAGGACACACGCTCCTCGCTGCTGGCGATGAAGTCGGGCATCGCCGTGCCGCTGGTGGGCAACGATCGCGTGATCGGCTTCCTGAACCTGTGGGACGAGCGCGTGCCGGAGGCCTACGCCTCGGACGAGATCGCCCTCATCCTGTCCGTGGCCGAGCGCCTGGCCACGGTGCTGGAGAACTCGAAGCTGTACGAGAAGATCCGCGAGCGCGATCGCCTGGCGGCCCTGGGCGAGATGGCGGCGGGCCTGGCGCACGAGATCCGCAACCCCCTGGGGGCCATCAAGGGCGCGGCCCAGTGCCTGGACCCGAAGCGGCTGCCGGGCGAGGACGGCGAGTTCCTGGGCGTCATCGTCGAGGAGGTCAACCGGCTCAACGGCGTGGTGACGGCGTTCCTGGACTACGCCCGCCCGCTCAAGCAGAACTTTGGCCCCACCGATCTCAATGAGGTGGTGACGCGCACGATGCGCCTCATCCAGAACGACATGCCCAAGCAGATCGAGCTGGCGGTGCAGCTGGATCTCACCGTGGCCCGCGTGGACGCGGACGCCGAGCAGCTCAAGCAGGTGCTCATCAACCTGGTGCAGAACGCGTTGCAGGCCATCGGCGAGGTGGGCGGGCGCATCACCGTGGGCACGGTGAAGCCGGACCGCTTCGGCGAGTTCCGCGGCAACATGAACGAGTTCGCGGAGCTCGTCGTCTCCGACACGGGGCCAGGGATTCCGTTAGATCATCAACAGCACATCTTCGTGCCCTTCTTCACCACCAAGCTGAAGGGCACCGGGCTGGGGCTGGCCATCTGCCAGCGCATCGTCAAGAATCACGGCGGCAGCATCTCCGTGCACAGCAAGCCCGGAGAGGGGTGCCGCTTCGTCATCCGCCTGCCTGTGCTCCCGGCGGAGCCACCCCCGGTAGAGGCATCTCCCACGGATGGTACGCCTTTCCCTGCCACCCAGCCTGCCCTGCCGCCCGACTCCAAACCCTCGCAAGCAGAGGAGCGCAAGGTGGGGTGATGCTGCTTAGTACACTGCTACATGGTGAGTCGTAGGCGAGCGGCCCACCTCTGGGGTAGAACCCCACCTGGAGTTCGGAGAACCGTATGAGCAAGCCCATCCAAGTCCTCCTCACCGACGATTCCCCCACCATGCTTCAGGTCCTCACGCGGCTGCTGTCGGCGCAGCCGGACGTGACGGTGGTGGGCACCGCTCGCGACGGCGAGGAGGCCGTGGCGCTGGCGCGCTCGCTGAAGCCGGACGTCATCACCCTGGACGTGCAGATGCCCGGCATGGATGGGCTGGCGGCCACCGAGCGCATCATGGCGGAGAGCCCGTGCCGGATCCTGATGGTGTCCGGTGCACCGGACACGGACCTGTCCTTCCGGGCGCTGCAGGCTGGAGCGCTGGAGGTGATCGCCAAGCCGCAGGGCTCGCCCGAGGATGTGGCGCGGTTCGGAGTCCGGCTGCTCTCGGCCATCCGGCTGTTGGCGGAGGTGCCGCTCGTGATCCGGCGGGGCGAGGGCCATGCCACCCCACCCTCGCTGCCCCCCGGGGTGCGCGTGGCGGCCTTCGGGCTGGCGGCGTCCATCGGCGGGCCCACGGCGCTGGCCGCGCTGCTGTGGCTGCTGCCGCGCAGCCTGCCCTACCCGCTCTTCATCGCCCAGCACATCACCCCTGGCTTCACCGTGGGGCTTCACCGCTGGCTCTCGTCGCTGTCGCCGCTGCCGGTGGAGATCGCTCGGCCTGGCGAGCACCCTCGGGCAGGCACCGTCTACCTGGCTCCGGATGGGCACCACCTGCGGGTAGGGGCCCAGGGGGAGCTGGTCATCGAGAAGGCCTCGGGCACCACGTTCCCGTCGGGGGATCTGCTGCTGGCGTCGCTGTCGCGCGCGTATGGCTCGCATGCGGCGGGCGCGGTGCTCAGCGGCATGGGCGAGGAGGGAGGCGTGGGGCTGATGGCCATCAAGCGCGCGGGCGGGCTCACCTTCGCGCAGGATCCGGAGACGTGCCTGGTCGCGGGCATGCCCGAGGCGGCGCTCCGCAACAAGGCCACTGATCTCAAGGTGTCTCCGGAGGCGCTGGCCGCCATCATCCGCTCGCTCGAAGGCGTGCAGCCCCAGACCACCTGACACGGCAGGCATCGGGCTGCACCGGCCCGGCCTGAAGACGGTATCTCGGGCACCCTCGCTTCCTCCCCGGAGTTTGCAATGAGCTCCACCATCCGAGTCCTCATCGCAGACGACTCGCCCACCATGCTGAAGATGTACTCGGCGCTGCTGTCGTCGGCGCCAGACATCCAGGTGGTCGGCACGGCGAAGGATGGGGCCGAGGCCCTGGAGCTCGCGCGCACACTCCACCCGGACGTCATCACCCTGGACGTGCGCATGCCTCGGATGGACGGGATCGAGGCCAGCTCGCGCATCATGAGCGAGGCCCCCAGCCGCATCCTGGTGATCTCGGGGGCCGTGGACGCGGAGATGTCCTTCAAGGCGCTGCAGGCCGGCGCGCTGGAGGTGATGCCCAAGCCGCGTCCGAACCTCGAGGGGCTGGCCAACTTCGGTGTGAAGCTGATCCACGTCATCCGCACCATGGCCGAGCTGCCGCTGACGCAGCGCCGGCCTTCTGCCGCGGCCCCGGTCCCGGCGTTGGCGCCCTCGCCCCAGGGTACGCGGGTGAGTGGCTTCGGGCTGGTGGCCTCCACGGGAGGTCCGCCGGCGCTCTCCCTGCTGCTGTCGCTGCTGCCTCCGAAGCTGCCGTATCCGATCTTCATCGCCCAGCACGTCTCGGACGGCTTCACGGCGGGGCTGTGCCAGTGGCTGGCCGCAGCCTGCTCGCTGCACCTCGAGGTGGCGCAGACGGGTGTCCGGCCCCAGCCGGGCTCCGTCTACCTGCCCCCGGACGGGCACCAGTTCCAGATGGTGGAGACGGGGGAGCTGCTCGTGGAGCCGCTCCCGGTGGGAAAGGCCGCGGTCGGGGACACGCTGCTGGCCTCGCTGGCGCTCGTCTACGGCAACCGGGCGGCGGGCGCGGTGCTCACGGGCATGGGCTCGGATGGTGCCGCGGGGCTGCTGACCGTCCGCCGCGCGGGCGGGCCCACCTTCGCGCAGTCCCCCGAGAGCTGCGTCGTCCCCGGGATGCCCGAGGCGGCGCTGCGCTGTGGCGCCACGGACATGATGTTGTCCCTCGAGGCGCTGGCCTCGGCCATGCGCTCCCTCACGAGCGCGGCCCCCGTGACTCCCACGGCCCGGAACTGATTCTCTGGGGCACGTAAAACGCGGATGCTGAGACAGCCCCGCGAATCGTGTGCCGATCTTCCTGCGAACACTTTGTCTGGGAAAGCAATTGGGTGACCTGTAGAGTAGGCTGGAGGCCATGCGAGTGATACAATCTCGTGCGTAGGTTTTTTGTTCACCCTCTCTCGCGCACTCGATGACCCTCCGAGGTGCACATGAGCAAGCCGATCCAGGTTCTTCTCGCTGATGACTCACCCACAATCCTGCGCATGTTCAGTGGGTTGCTCTCCGCGGCTCCAGACATCCACATCGTAGGCACCGCGAAAGATGGGAAGGAAGCGGTGACGATGACGCAGTCGCTCCGTCCGGACGTCGTCACGCTGGACGTGCGGATGCCCCGGATGGACGGGATCGATGCCACCGAGCGCATCATGTCCGATGCGCCCAGCCGCATCCTGGTGATCTCGGGGGCTGTGGACGCGGAGCTGTCCTTCAAGGCGCTGCAGGCCGGTGCGCTGGAGGTGATGCCCAAGCCAACGCCGGGCAAGGGCGAAGGCTTGATGGGCTTCGGCCAGCACCTCATCCACACCATCCGGACGATGGCGGAGATCCCGCTCGCGGCCCGCAAGCCGCTCATCGGCCACCCGGCACCTCCGCCGATCCTGCGGAGCGGGCGGGTGAATGGCTTCGGGCTGGTGGCGGCGACGGGAGGGCCTCCGGCCCTGGCGATGTTGCTGTCGCTGCTGCCTCCGAGCCTCCCCTACCCCCTCTTCATCGCCCAGCACGTCTCGGTGGGCTTCACCTCAGGGTTGCGCCAGTGGCTGAGCGCGGCCTCGCCGTTGGATCTGCTGGTGGCGCGCACGGGGATGAAGCCGCAACCGGGCCACGTCTACCTGGCGCCGGACGGGCACCAGCTTCAGGTGCTCACCACGGGCGAGCTGCTGGTGGAGCCGTTGCACAGCCCACATGCCGCGATGGGAGACGCGCTGTTGATGTCGCTCGCGCGCGCCCATGGCAACCGGGCGGGGGGCGCGGTGCTCACGGGCATGGGCTCGGATGGCGCCGCGGGGTTGGCGGCCATCAAGCGCGCGGGGGGGCTCACCTTCGTGCAAACTCCTGAGAGCTGCGTTGTCTCCAACATGCCCGAGGCTGCGATGCGCATGGGAGGTACGGACATGCAGCTCTCGCTCGACGGGATGGCCTCGGCCATGAGGGCGCTCTCGGGCGCGATACCCATGGGCCTGGGCCTTCGAAGCTGAAAATAAAGCGTCGATGTGGCCCGTGGCGTACTGCTCTCAGCCCAGGGCCGCGGCCGCCGCGGCCAGCTTCTCCTGCGCCGCCTCCCACTCCAGGTACAACGACTCCAGCTCTTCCTTGCCGGCCCGGTGCGTGTCCATCAACGGCTTGGCCCGTGCGAAGTCGTTGTAGAGCGCTGGATCCGCCAGCTGCGCCTCGCGATCCTTCTGCTCGGCCTCCAGCTTCGCGATTCGCTCCTCAATCCGGGCGATCTCCTTCTTGATCGGCCCCTCCACCACGCTGCGGCGCTGGCGGGCCTCGGCCTCCAGCCGCTTGCGCTCCTTCTCCGTCACCGGCCCCGAGGGAGCCTTGTCCGCCGCTTTGCCCTTGTCCCCTGCCCCCGCCGCCTCGGCCGCCAGCCGGAGCTGCTCCTGGTGGTACAGGTACTCGTCCAGGTTGCCCGAGTACGGGACCACCTTCCCGTCCACCACGTCCCAGACCTGGCTGGCCAGCTTGTTCACGAACGCCCGGTTGTGCGAGACGAACATGAGCGTCCCCCCGTACCCCGCCAGCGCCTCGATGAGCATCTCCGTCGAGTCCAGATCCAGGTGGTTGGTGGGCTCGTCCATCAGCAGGAAGTTGGACGGACGCAGCAGCAGCTTCGCCAGCGCCACGCGCGCCCGCTCGCCACCAGACAGCACGCCGATGGGCTTGTCCACGTCATCGCCCGAGAACAGGAACGCGCCCAGCACTCCGCGCACGTAGCTCTCAGGCTTGTCCGCCGCCAGCGGCCGCACCTCCTCGATGATCGTGTTCCGCTTCTCCAGCGTGTCCGCGTGGTGCTGCGCGTAGTAGCCCATCACCACGTTGTGCCCCAGCTTCACCTGGCCCCCCTCCGGCGCCAGCTCCCCCGCCAGGATCTTCAGCAGCGTCGTCTTGCCCGCACCGTTGGCCCCGATCACGGCGATCCGCTGCCCCCGCTCCACCCGCGCGTCCAGCCCCGAGTACACCACGTGGTTGCCGTAGCTCTTGCGGATCCCCTCCAGCATCGCCACGTCCCGCCCCGAACGATCCACCTCCGGGAACCGGAAGTGCACGGTGGCCCGCTCCTCCAGCAGGTGCACCTCCTCCAGCCTCGCCAGCATCTTCGCGCGGCTCTGCGCCTGCGTGGCCTTGCTCGCCTTGGCGCCGAAGCGATCGATGAAGGCCTGCAGCTCGGCGCGGCGGGCCTCCACCTTCGCGGCCCGAGCCTTCAGCTGCTCCACCTCCTCGGCCCGCTGGCGCTTGTACGCGTCATAGTTGCCCACGTACGAGCGCAGCCCCTCGATCTCCAGCGCCAGCACCCGCCCCACCTGCCGGTTGAGGAAGTCCCGATCGTGGGAGATCAGGATCAGCGCCTTGTTGGACCGGCGCAGGAACTCGTCGAACCACGTGAGCGTGGGCACGTCCAGGTGGTTGGTGGGCTCGTCCAGCAGCAACAGGTCCGGATCCTGGAGCAACAGGCCGGCCAGCGCCGCGCGCATCCGCCACCCGCCCGACAGCGCCCCCGTGGGCTTGGTGAGATCCGCCTCTCGGAAGCCCAGCCCCTTGAGGATCCGCTCAGCGTGGTGGCGCCCATAGTGCTCCTCGAAGTGGTCCAGCTCCGTGTGCAGGTCCGCCAGCTCCTGGGACAGCTCGAGCTGGGCCTCCTCGTTGGAAGCCTCGGCGAGCGCGGCCTCGGTGGCCTTCAGCCGGGCCTCCAGCGAGTCGCGGCCGGGCACCGTGCTCATCACCGCCTCCACCACGGTGCCCGAGGGCAGGCCCGCGAGTTCCTGCGGCAGGTAGCCCACCCGGGCGCCCCGCATGAAGCCCAGCGTCCCCGAGTCCGGCTGCTGTGCCCCGGCGATGATCTTCATCAACGAGCTCTTGCCCGTACCATTGGCTCCCACCAGCCCCACGCGATCGCGCGGACCGAGCGTGAAGCTGGCGTCTTCGAAGAGGACCTTCTTGCCGTAGGCGAGGCAGATATCCTGGGCGATGAGGAGGCTCATGGCGGCAGGGGGATGTAACAGTCCTGGGCGCCTTCGGAAATGGCTTGCTTGCCTGCCAGGCCCTCAGCGCGCCGCGCTACCTCTTTGGGCCCTAGACGCGGGTTGCCTATACTCAGGCCCTCATGGCCTCCCCCTGTCCTCATTGTGGAAGCACCGACCCCGATCACCCCTGTCCTGGCGCCGGTAAGGCCCTGCTGGGGACGGTGCTCGATGGCCGCTATAAGATCGAGAGCGTGCTCGGCCAGGGAGGCATGGGCATGGTCTTCCGGGCCACGCAGACCTCCGTCCAGCGCCCGGTGGCTGTCAAGACGCTCAACCCCGCGCTGGCCGCCGCCCCCACCTTCTTCGAGCGCTTCCGCCGCGAGGCCGAGGTCGCCAGCCGTCTGCGCCACCCCAACGTCATCACCATCTATGACTTCGGCCGCGCTCCGGACAACACCTGCTACTACGTGATGGAGTTCCTGGAGGGCGAGAGCCTCAAGGAGATCGTCAAGCGCGAGGGGCCCATGTCCCTGGGGCGCGCGGTGAACCTCATGGAGCAGTCCGCGCGCGGGCTGGCCCATGCGCACGAGCAGAACGCTGTCCACCGTGATCTCAAGCCGCACAACATCATGGTCCAGCAGCTGGACGGCAAGGACTTCGCCAAGGTGCTGGATTTCGGCCTGGTGAAGGCCATGGAGCAGGAGGATGAGGAGCAGCTCACCTCCACCGGCCAGGTGCTCGGCACGCCCCAGTACATGCCGCCCGAGCAGGCCGGCGGCGAGGTGGTGGATCAGCGCTCCGATCTCTACTCGCTGACTGGCGTCCTCTTCTTCTGCCTCACGGGCACCTCGCCCTTCGGGGCCAACACGGTCCGCAAGGCGCTCACTGCGGCGCTGACGCAGACGGTGCCGGCCATCAACACCAAGCGCCAGGGCGCCCCAGTGCCCCCGGCTCTCGATGCCTTCATGCAGAAGGGCCTCGCGCGAGAGAAGGAGGATCGCTTTCAGTCCGTCGAGGAGTGGATCCAGGGGATGCAGGATGCCGTGGCGGACCTGTCCCCCGAGGAGTTGGAGGCGCGGCCCTCGGGTGGCGCTCCCGGGCGAGAGGGCGGTGGCAGTGGCAGCAGGCCCAGCGTCTCCGGTGCGGCGCGAAAGGCCGCTGGCAGCGGCAGCAGCGCGCGGCCCTCCTCGAGGCCCTCGACGCCTTCAGCCAGGGGGACGGGGCCCTCCAATGTCGTCGTCTCCAAGGGCGCGGCGGGCAGCACGCCCTCCGCCAGCCGGCCCCGGACGAGCAGCGCCTCCGCACAGCGGCCCGCTCCTCCTCCCGCCCCGCCTCCACCCCGGGGCATGTCCACGGGCCAGAAGGCGGCGCTGGTGGTCCTCCCCCTGCTCCTGCTCGCCGGCGGTATCGCTGTGGTGAACATGAAGACCCGCGGAGGCGGCACTCCGGTGCAACCGCAGCAGCAGGTTGCCACCGCTCCGGAGTCTCCGCCGATCAAGCCGCCCGAGCCCAAGCAGCCCCCTCCAGAGGAACCGAAGCCCGTCATCCCGCAGGTCAACCCGATGGTGATGGTGAAGGTCACCTCGAAGCCCAGCGGCGCAGCCCTCTTCAACGAGGAGGGCGTCCAGATCGGCACCACTCCCACGGAGCTGGCATTGCCCCGGGACAAGAAGCACAAGCTCACGTTCCGGGCCGATGGGCACCAGGCCGTGGAGCGGCCCCTGGACTTCAGCACCGTCGCTGAGGGCAGCGCGGCAGTGGAAGTGACACTGCCTCCCACCCCTCGGGTCACGACCAAGAAGCCCCCGAAGCAGGGGCCCGACATCACCACGTTCGACTAGCCGCCGGGCCCTGGAGCCCTCGTCTGGCAGCTCTTGAGGCGGTCTGGCAGCCTGCTTTGAGCCCATAATATCCAGTAATTTCAAGCGTTTGCAGGTGGTCGGAAGCGGGCCAATTTACCCGCGGGGCCTCGCCGTTAGACTCAGGTCCCCGCCGGGGAAACGATGCTCTCGACCTCCCAGATCACCTTCCGCGAGAAGACCCTCGCCGACCCTCATGAGGCGGAGGGTTCGCCTCGCCGTCCCGAGCGCGAAGCGCTGCTCCAGGCGCGCATCAAGGACCTCAAGCTCCACCTGAAGGGCACGGCCCTGGAGCGCTACATCCTCCAGCTCTACTCGGAGCTGGAGGCCAAGGGCATCTCGTTCCGGCCCGAGTGTTACCTGTCCGATCAGTGGGGCTGCCCCTCGGGCGTGCCGGTGATCGGGCTGCCGTTCTACCTGGCGGACCCTCGGCTGCACTCCATCGAGGCGGAGCTGGCCGGTGAGGCGGAGACGGAGCGCGAGATCCTCATGTACCTGCGCCATGAGGCCGGGCACGCCTTCAACTACGCGTACCGCCTCTACGACACGGACGAGTGGCGGAAGAGCTTCGGGGACTACTCCAAGCCCTACAACGAGAACTACAAGCCGCGCCCCTTCAGCCGGAAGTACGTGGTCCACATCTCCGGCTGGTACGCGCAGAAGCACCCGGACGAGGACTTCGCGGAGACGTTCGCGGTGTGGCTGACGCCCGGCCTGGACTGGGGCAAGCGCTACGCCGGCTGGGGCGCGCTCAAGAAGCTCCAGTACGTGGACGAGGTGATCCACCGCGTGGGCCGCGCACCGCCGCTGGTGCAGTTGGCTGAGCGGGATCTGGACGTGGAGGATATGGAGGAGACGGTCCTCGATCACTACCGCCAGCGTCAGCTCGAGGAGCGCGTGGAGCTGTCGCTGCGCGAGCACCTGGATCAGGACCTGCTGGGGCTCTTCGAGCCTCCGGATGTGGCACCGGCCAGCGCTCAGACGCTGATCCGCGCCGAGCGCCAGTCGCTCATCCAGTCCGTCACCCAGTACAGCGGCGTGGGCCGCCCGGTGGTGGTGGCGCTGGTGGATCACCTGACCGAGCGCACCTCGGCGCTGCGCCTCACCATCCACCTGGACAAGACGCGCGAGTACCTCACCAAGCTCACCTCGCTGGTGACGGCGCTGGCGATGAACTACCTCTACACGGATCGCTTCTTCGAAGTGGACTGATCACCGCGGGACGAAAAGTGCGGGAGCGCTCGCGTGCCCGGGTGCACATGACGCGCTGACGCCTTACACTTAGGGGGTCATGCCCGTTCCCCCCCTGAAGATCGCCATCCTGCACTACCAGCCGGACGGGGAGCCCGTGGATCCCGTCGTCACCCAGGTCGGCAAGTCCCTGGAGGAGCTGGGGCACCGGGTGTCCACCATCGCCGTGAGCGACCGTGTCTTCGACATCCTCCAGGAGATCGAGCGCTCGCAGTGCGACCTGGTGTTCAACCTCTGCGAGACGTTCGCGGAGGATTACCGCATGGAGGTGAACGTCGCGGCGCTGATGGAGATGGCGCGGGTGAAGTTCACAGGCTCGGGGACCGCGGGGCTGCTGCTGGCCCAGGACAAGATCCTCACCAAGCAGCTGCTGGAATACCACGAGATCCCCACCGCGGACTTCGCCACCTTCGACGGCGTCACCGTGGAGACCAACGGGGAGCTGGAGTTCCCCCTCATCGTGAAGCCCTCGCGGAGCGATGCCTCCATTGGCATTGGGGCGCATTCTCTGGTGCGCACCTGGGAGGAGCTGACCCGCCGCGTTCAGGAGATCCGCAAGGAGCTGCAGGACGAGGCGCTCGGGGAGGAGTTCATCGACGGGCGTGAAGTCTATGTGGGCGTCATCGGCCCCAAGGAGATGCCGGAGATCCTGCCCATCGTGGAGCTGGACTTCGGCAACTGGGACAAGAACAAGCCGACCATCTCCGACCGGGAGGTGAAGTTCGGCCCGGAGACGGAGGGCTCGCCCAGGCTCGTCATCGCCCAGAACATCTCGCAGGATCTGCGCCAGCGGGTGGAGCGGGCCGCGCTGCTCGCCTACCGGGCGCTCAGGCTGCAGGACTACGCGCGCATCGACTTCCGCATCTCGAAGGAGGGAGATCCGTACGTCCTTGAGGTGAACCCCAACCCCTACCTGGAGGACAAGAGCGAGCTGGCGCTGGGCGCGCGCGAGAAGGGCCTGTCCTTTACCCAGCTCGTGGGGCGAATCCTCGAGTCGGCGGCGAAGCGCCACGGGCTGCTGGCCAAGGCGGAGAAG
>Ga0247825_10000427_pt1 | contig 26663 bp, 23 predicted proteins | sample 13C_Vanillin_Day_FD_194413 | JGI IMG/M metagenome (GOLD analysis project Ga0247825, IMG submission 194413) | Soil microbial communities from agricultural site in Penn Yan, New York, United States - 13C_Vanillin_Day48 | ecosystem: Environmental > Terrestrial > Soil > Agricultural land | place... | reverse complement strand
TTGGAACGGACACACAGGGCCTGCTCGTCAAGCTTTTCGAGGGTGAAGTGGTCAACATCGATCCCGCAGCAACTCCCTTCGACACGTGGGAATTCCAGCTTGCGGGGTCCGACGAGCAGTGGGCCGAGCTCCTCGCGCCGGTGCCGGCACCGTTTTTCCAGGACTACTACGTCGCGATGCTCTACCACGGCTTCAAGGTCGAGGGCGACATGCGACGGATCATGGCCTACTACCCGGCGATCCGTCGCACGCGCAACGTGCTGTCGCAGGTCGTGCTCGGCCGTCAGGCGGTGGCGGCATGAGGCGCCAGGCTGCGGACATCGTGGGTCGCTACCACTACCTGACCGTCGAAGGTGTCGAGTACCGGGTCTACGTCGAGGAGGCCGGTTCAGGCGTGCCCGTCGTCCTCCAGCACACGGCCGGATGTGACGGCCGGCAGTGGCGGCACCTCCTGGAGGATCCGAGCATCGCCGGAGAGTTCCGCCTGATCGCTGCCGACCTGCCTTATCACGGCAAGTCGCTCCCGCCCACCGACGTTGCGTGGTGGGAGCAGGAGTACATCCTGACGGAGGAGTTCCTGCTCGCATTCCACGTCGAGCTGGCTGACGTCCTTGGCCTGGATCGTCCGATCTACGTCGGCTGCTCCATGGGTGGTCACCTGGCCGCCGACATAGCGCTCCAGCACCCGGATCGCTACCGCGCCGTCGTTGGCATCGAGGCGGCGCTGCACTCGCACGGGATGGAGCGCATCCTGCCCTATCTCAACCACCCGGAGATCAACAACGAGCAGAAGGCCGGACTGATGCTGACGCTGTGCTCACCGTCGAGCCCGGAGCAGTCGGTGCGAGAGACCGGCTGGATCTACACGCAGGGCGCACCTGGCGTGTTCAAGGGCGACCTGGAGTACTACATGGTCGAGCATGACCTCTCCGAGAAGGCGCGTCTGATCGACACGTCAAGGGTCGCCATGTGGATTCTCAGCGGCGAGTACGACTGGACGGCACCGCCAACCGCGGGTCAGCTGCTCGCAAATGAGATCGAGGGTTCACACTTCGTGGTGATGGAGGGACTGGGTCATTTCCCGATGGCGGAGCACCCGGAGAGGTTCAAGGACTTCATCATCCCGATCCTCCGGGAAGCGGCTGCGCTAGAGCGGGCGGACCTCGCGCCGGCGTGACAGCTTCATGAGAACGCAGGAATCGGTGGCCCGGGATATCCCGGACCACCGATTCCTGCATTGAGGGGGTCGAGCACCGCCCATGGATCGAACATGAGAGTCCCCTGCCGCCGCTGCACGGCTTTCACAGCGCGAAGCTCGCGCCTGGTCGCCAGCCAGCACCCTGTGATGTCCGGCAACAACTATCTCGCCGCACCATTCGCAGAGAACGTGTTGCGGGGGCGGGCAATGGGTGAATGCCATCCGGGCGAGAAGGGCAGAGTGTCGGCCTGCCGTACGCCCCGGATGGCACGCCGACGCCCAAAGGCGAAGGTCCTGCTGGCGACAGCCGAGCCACCTGTGAACTAAGCAGACTCGAGGATATGGATGGAGCAGGCACCGTGGTCGAGACCGGCGATCCCACCGCCGGTGACATGGGTCAGAGCCATGTTGGCTTCCCCCACCTGTCGCTCGCCGGCCTGCTTCGTGAGCTGCCAGAAGCTCTCGACGACCTGAGCCATACCCGTCGCACCAACCGGGTGACCGCGCGACAGCAGTCCACCTGAAGGGTTGACGACGACGTCGCCGCCGTAGGTGCTGCCGCCGGAGCGCAGGAACGGCACGGCGTCGCCCTTCGCGCACAAGCCGAGCGTCTCGTAGTAGACCAGCTCGGCGATCGTGAAGGCGTCGTGCAGCTCGACCATGTCGATGTCCTCGGGCCCCACGCCGGCCATCTCGTAGGCGTCGCGCGCCGATGCCGCCGAGATCTCCGGGGAGAGCATGTCGCGGAACCCGCCGACGTACTCACCCGAGTGGAGCACGGAGGCGAGAACACGAACGGCGGGTCCACCGAGCCGCCGACGGACAGCGTCGGAGACGACCACCGCGGCAGCCGCACCGTCACCGGTGGGACAGCACTGCAGCAGCGTGAGGGGATCGGCGACAGGACGGGCGGCGAGCACCTGCGCCTCGGTCACTTCGGAGGTGAACTGCGCGTACGGGTTAATGCTGCCGTGGCGGCGGTTCTTGACGCTGACGGCAGCGAGATCGGAGACCGATGCGTCCCGCTCATGCATGAATCGACGAGCCCTCATGGCGTACAGGGCGGGCATGACGAGACCGGACTCAGTCTCGATGTCTGCCTCCGGCAGCGGGAGAGTGCCCTTGCCGAACTGAGTCAGACTGTCCACGCCGATGGCGAGTGCGATGTCCACACGACCGGACTCGACGTCCTGAATCGCAGTACGGAGTGCCGTGCCTCCGCCGGAGCAAGCGTTGTCGATGTTGGTGACCGGGACGTGGCCGCCGCCGAGCCGCGACATGATGCGCTGGCCGACGAGGGGGCCTCCGAAGGAATGTCCGCACGCCACGGATCCGATCTCACTCAATGACACCCCGGCCGACTCCAGAGCCTGGAGGACGGCGGGAGCAGCAAGGCCGACGTAGCTCGACTGAGGATGGCGGCCCATCCGGATCATGCCGCCACCGACGACGTACGCGCTCATGCCTGCCCCCTGTCGATCTGGAATGCCCATCCAGTCGCTCCCTTGGTGAGCCGGACGGGGAGGTCGCAGGCGATCTCCTCGTCGGGGACGTCGAGCGGACCCAGGATGCGCACACCGTCAGTGAGGTCGATGTATCCCACCGAGTAAGGGACCTCCCGACCGGACGCCACGTGCACCGTCGAGTAGGAATACAGCGTTCCGTGATCCGCGAGGACCTGCTGCGACTGGTTCAGGCTCAGACACCCGCGGCAGACACGGGCAGCAGGGAAGGCTGCGAGGCGGCAATCGGCGCACCGGCTCCCCACGATCTGCCCGTCGGTCTCCATAGTGGCGATGGTCTCCCGAACGTCCGACTCGATCCAGGGTTCGAGTACTTGGCTGTTGTTCTCCACGATGCACTCCATCAATCAATCGAAATCGACTGGGCGCCCGATGCTGTCGGCGACCAGGTTCGGACGATACTGAACGGACTGGGGCGTCTGATCCGTTCGAGGAGCTCGCGTTGTCGCCTGCCACAACACAGCACGGCTCGGAGTCCCGGGCTAATGACCAGACCGGACCTTGGCTGTCGCGCCCGAGGGCCAACCACGAACACCAGGTCCGATCGGTCCGACTGGCTGACCTACGCGCGGCTAGTTCCAAACTCCAAAGTCGGCGTTCTGAGGCCATCACTGTGCCGCGTTCCGTCATTACCGTGACCGGGCGAGGCCTCGTTGAGGCTTTGCCCCACGACACCCGCATGGAGAGATGACGTCGATGACCGAGACGAAGCCCGAGAAGACGACCAGGCCCGACGCTGAGCTCGTCCTTGTGGAGGATCACGGAAACTGGGCCCTGGTGACGCTGAACCGCCCTGAGAAGCGCAACGCCATGAACCTGGCCGCCCAGGCCCGCCTCCGTGAGGTGCTCGAGCAGGTGCGTGACAAGCGGGTCGTGGTCCTGACGGGTGTTGGAGCCGCGTTCTGCTCGGGAATCGATCTCAAGGAAGTGGCGAGTGCGCCGCCGACCGACGGACGCGTCGGAGGCGACTCACTGCGAAGCTGGGCTGAGTGCATGGAGGACATTCGCAAGCATCCGGCGGTCTTCATCGCCGCAGTGAACGGTTCCTCCTTGGGGGGCGGCTCGACGCTCATCCACAACTGCGAGCTCGCCGTGGCCGGCGAGTCGGGCAGCCTCGGGACCCCCGAGGTCGGTTTCGGCCAGTGGCCGGTGCTTTCCGGGCCGTCGTTGATCAACCGCGCACTCCCCAAACACGCCGCCGAGATCATCTTCATCGCCAAGAGCATCGACGCCGCGACTGCGTACCGGATGGGCCTGGTCAACGAGGTGGTCCCGGATGGGCAGCTGATCGAGCGCGCTACCGAGATCGCCGAGCACATCGCGAAGTTCGACGCGGTGACCCTGGATTGGAGCAAGCGCGGCTACCGACAGATGGTCAACATGTCGTGGGAGGACGCCATGAGCATCACCCAGGACATCGCCGATGCTGCCGGTGCCAATCGCCCTACTTCCGATGGGTTTCCGACGCGTTCCGCCCGCGCCGCAGAGTAAAGGTGAAATTTTGATGAGCCCCAAATTGACCGAGACCGTAGACGCAGTCATCGAACAGCGCCGATCGACCCGCGCGTTCCTCCCACAGCAGGTCGAGCGCGAACTCGTCGACGATGTTCTCGCGGTCGCATCGCACGCACCTTCGGGCGCGAACGCGCAGCCATGGATGGTGCACGTCCTGAGCGGCAGCGCCCTCCAGCGGGTCACTAAGTCCGTGCAGACGGTCTTCGATGACCCCGACCTGAGGCACTCCCACCGGGAAGAGTTCGACTACTACCCGTCGGAATGGATTGAACCGTTCAAGGCGAGGCGCCGCCGAAATGGGTGGGATCTCTACGGCCTGCTCGGCATTGGTCGCGAGGACAAAGCAGAGATGCTCGCTCATCAACGCAGGAACTACGAGTTCTTCGGCGCGCCCGTTGGTCTGATCTTCACCATCGACCGGATTATGGGTCTCGGAAGTCTGATGGACTACGGCATGTTTTTGCAGAACATCATGATCGCGGCCCAGGCAAGGGGACTCAACACCTGCCCGATGGCGGCATTCAATGTTTTCCACGAGGTTGTCCGCGACGAACTCTCCCTGCCGGAATCCGAGCAGATCCTGTGTGGCATGGCTTTGGGATACGGCGATCCGGAAGCCACGGTGAACCAGCTGGTGAACCCGCGCGCCGGTTTGTCCGAGTTCGTGGTGTATCACGACTGAGATCCCTCTGCTGGATCACAGGAGTACCAGGCCCTGGCACTGAACAAGTTCATGGCGGCGCGGGGGTGAGCGACAACGTCGCCCTGGCAGCGATGTATGGATGGCGCTGAGCGATGCGAATCTTCGACGGTCCCGACCAGGTGCATCTCTGCTCGATCGCTTGTGCAGAGCGTGCTCGCCCCGAGGGATCGGCGTGCTTCGATGAGCGGCACGACAGCCGCAGCTGCGGTCGACACGGCGCGGGCTCCAGGACGATCTTGCGAGGGCGGGGCTGTGCCTCGCCGGACCTCTTGAGAGGCGGTCAACGGCGGGAAGTTGAACGTCACGTGTCGCGTGACCGATTGGGTGTCGAGATCGATCCTCGGGAGGCCTCCGCTCGGTGACTTCGCCATGGGCGCACACGACGTCGGACGGAGAGTCCAGAGTGATGGTCGCGCTCGCATCGGCGATCCGCTGGTAGATCTCGCGACATGGTCATGTTCTGCGACGTGTCGGATCGACCGTTTCCCCGGCTCCTTCTTCGTAGATCTTGTCCGAGAGCTACAGTCGCCGTGCCTGATATGACTTCTTGCCCCTGTCTCTCGCATGATCCGGGGGTGTCGCCAAGCTCGCTGCCCACGGGCAGGTGTTGGTCATCGTGATCAGCCGAATACGTTTGGCCTATCTGCCGGGATGGTCGATGCGCCGGGTCGTCGACCTGTATCCAGGCCAGGCCAAGTGCCGCACACACTCCGGCGGGTCGACACCGACGATGACACGCTGGCCGAGCTGGATGTGCTGGTCGGATTCGATGACGACCTGGCAGGCGAGGCCACGCGCACCGCTAGTCGGGATCTCCGTGGCCTGCTCACCGGCATCCACCCCCGCGCTCGAGCGGGTGATCTGCCTCGCTCTGGCTATCCCCAGGGCTTGCGGAGGGCAGGCCGCCGAAACCTCACCATGATCGCCAAGAAACCACCCCGCATGGGCCAACGACTGGTCGATGACATCATCAGCGCACTCGATTCCCAGCAGGTCACCGTCCCCGGCACCGCCGCCGCCGAACGCGTTCTTCCCGAACTGTCCTAATCGTTGAACGAGACACTGCAGCAACGGAAGTCGATCGCCGCGACATCGAGGAGATGCTCGATGCTCACCTCATTCCCTCGTCCTGACCTCGACGCCCAGTATCGGCGTCAGAACAGCAGCCCGTATCCTGCTCGAAGTCGGTGACGGCTCGGCCTTTGCCTCCGCTGCCCACCTGGCCGCCTACGCCAGCATCGCGCCGGTGACCCACCGATCGGGCACCTCGGATCTGCGGCGAGCATCCCGCACGCTGCGGCAATCGCAAGCTCAAACGAGCGATGTTCTGTTGGCATTCGCAGCCCTACACGACTCGACCAGCCAGCACATACTACGACCGCAAACGCCGAAGGAAACGCCAGAACGCCCCCTGATCTGCCTGGCCCGCTGCCGCTGCGACGTGCTCGACGCCATGCTCAACAACGGCGAACTCTACCGAACATCATCCTCCCAGCCGCTTCACACGAACTATATGCACACCCCGATCACCCGTGTCTCATGGCCTAACCCGGCTTCTCTTCGCGAGCAGGCGATCTCGGGTCCATCTCGAACGACAAGGCGTCTGATCGAGAATCACCGCGAGCTTGGATGTGGAGAACACCAGGTGCCTGTCGAAGTCCGAAGTCTCGGCCCCACGCGCCGAGGCGCGCGGGGGTCGGGGTCTAGAGCCAGCGACGCGCGGCGTCACGGATGTCGTCCGAATGCTCGTCTAGCAGCGGGGCGCGTCCCTTCACCGCAGACGGGGTTTCGCTCAGCTTGATCGGGGATCCCGCGATGGAGACGTCGCGGCCGGCTCCCGGCTGCTCGACATCGACGATCATCTCCCGGGCTGCGACATGGGGGTCCTCCACGATGTCGGCGACCGTGTTGACAGGGCCAACTGGCACAATCCCACCGAGCGCAGTAACGATCTCGGCCCGAGTCCGGACACTGGTCCACTCCTCCACGATCTCCCGGACTTCGAATCGGTGAGCCGAGCGATTGCTGGGGGAGTCGTATCGAGGGTCCTCTGCCAGCTCCGGGCGCTCCATGGCCCCGCAGAGGGCACGCCAGCGTGGAGGGGTTGGTGCGGCGATGGCGATCCAGCCATCCTTGGCCTCGAAGACATCGAATGGACTCCAAAACGGATGCCCGTTGCCCTGAGGGCCGGGGACTGCTCCGGTGTACGAGTGCTGATACACGATGCGTTCTGACATGGACAGGATCGCGTCGTACATCGCCACGTCCACGAGCTGGCCGTGTCCGGTTTCGCGGGCATGGATGACGGCCGCGAGGATCCCGACGGCGAGCAAGGTGCCGGGAAAGATGTCGCCGATGCCTGGACCGATCTTGATCGGTGTCCCGTCCTCGAGGCCGGTGATCCCCATGGCTCCGGCCTGCGCCTGGATCGAGATGTCCATGGCGGGCCATGCCGCGTATGGGCTTTCGCCGAGCCTGGGGTCGCCGTATCCCCGCAGGGAGCCGTACACCAACCGAGGGTTGATCTCCTGAAGGGACTCGTACGACAGGCCGAGTCGATCCATCACGTCGAGGCTGAAGTTCTCGACCAGTACATCGGCCTCCCCGACGAGTTCGCGCAAAAGGTCGGCGCCCTCTGCGGACTTGAGATCGAGGACGATGCTGCGCTTGCCCCGGTTGACGCTTTGGAAGTAGCCGCCGAAAGCGCGCACGGTGTCGTCCGGAAGGTTCGGGCCGAGGTTGCGGGTGACGTCTCCAGAGGAGGGTTCCACCTTGATGACGTCAGCACCCAGATCGGTGAAGAGCATGGTGCCGTAAGGGCCCGCCAATGCGTGGGTGAGATCGATGACGCGAACACCGTGGAGAGGGCCGGGCATGGAGACCTGCTTTCGATCTGGCGCGACGTCGTGTCCATCGCACATGAACTTTCATCTCACCACCGATCGGCGTGCATTTACGGGCGCGCTGCCAGCGCTTTGGAGCGCGCCACAACGACCCCGGGGCGTCGCTTTTGTCGGTGGCGTGCGGCGGATCCGACCGGCGTAACCGGACCATGATCGGCCGGCCGATCTGGACCAGACACGGGCCGGCCTGTGAGCCGCCCGCCGTATGCTCGACACGCTCACCGGACCGCCGAGGTCGCAGGCCCAAGGGAGCCCGGCGGGTGCGCTCCATCTATGACCCTCGAGGTGTCTCTCGGTCGAGCTCCAGCACTTGGAAGGCCGTGCGCACGCGAATGAGGTCGTCGAGCCGCTCTAGGTCGATCGCGGAGATGTCGCGGATCCGCCCGAGCCGGTACCTGATCGTGTTCTCGTGCACATTCAGCGCCTGGGCCGCGACCTTCATGTTCATCGCGGCCGCGACGTAGGCCCGAAGTGTCTCGACCAGGGCGCTTCTGTGGGCAGCGTCGTACGACCTCAGGGGCCGGATCATTCGTTGTGCGTATCGCGTCGCGCCGCCGAGCCCGTCTCGCTGATGGAGGAGTTGGACGATCGTCAGTTCGTTCAGTCGGCGTACCCCGGACGGGTCGTGGCTCCTGTTGATGACCTGGGCCAAGTTGAAGAGGTCCTCGATCGCGCCTGGCAGGTCGACCGGGTCCGGGTAAGGATCGCTGACGATGGCGGACCGGACGCCAGTCATCGATTGCAGGTTGGACATGGCCGCCCGAATGGCTGCCGTTACGGTGTCGGCAGCGAGTTCCTGACTTGAGGCGTAAAGCACCACATCGGCGCCATCCAAGCTCGTGCCGGCAATGAGCTCGACCGCTCTCGGCGCGGAGAGCCTGGACGCCACGATCGAGAGAAGGGCTTCTCGTCGCTCGCTCAGGGAGATCTGCGTCTGCTTCGCGGGGTCTTCCGCGAACTGGAAGTGCACAAGTCCATATCGGACTGCTGTGCGTTCAAGGCCCGCTGATTCGAACGATTCGGCGAGCACTTGCGGGTCGGTGTGAGGCTGGACGATCTTCGACATCACGTCGGCCAATCGATCCGACTTTCGCTCAGCGTCCAATCGGCTGACCGTCAGGGACAGTGCGACGGCGTCCGCGGCGTGCGTCAGCGCTGTGGAGTCGAAAGGCCCGAACGGTCGTCCCATCTCGCACACCTCGAGATAGCCAAGTAGTTTCCCTCTCGCGGCGAGGCGGGCAAACATGGCGCGCTGCATGAAGCCAGGGCTGGCTGAAGTCATGGCAACGGTGGCGCCACTGTCGAGCTTCGCGATCATCTCGCGGAACCGAGGTGAACGGCGCTGCGTCGAATTCCCCAACGGGGCCGGTCGGTCTCCCCAGTTCGGCGGGGCCGCCCAGCCGCTCACCTTCAAGTCCTCGTCGTACCTGATCACGGGTTTGCCCAGCCGTTTGGCCAGGGTGTCGATGACATCGTCTGCATCGGCGCCGTCAATCATGGAACGACTAATCTCGGACTGCACGGACCCCGTGAAGCGGAGAAGCTGCCGTTGACGCTCGATCTCGTCGGCGTGGCTGGCAAGCTGCCCGTAGAGCCACGACTTGCGAAGGATCAGTGCAGCGAGGCTCGCGAAGGCTTGGGCCATGGCAATGTCGTGATCTGTGTAGTGATGACCAACGCCCTGATTGTCGACGTAGATGATGCCGATGACCTCGTCGTCGACAACGAGGGGAATTCCCAGCATGTCCCGCACGCCCCAGATCCTCATGATGCTTCGCACAGGGCGGAGGTCCTCGGTGGCATCCTGAACGACGACGGGAGAGGCAGAGCGCAGAATCTCCCCTGTGAATTGGTCGCCTTCGGTTCCAGAGATGAGGCGACTGACGCCTTCGTCGATGGGCTCACCGCCGGCGCAGTACCCGACCTGGCCCTGGAACGTGCCGTCCTCGCGCCGAAGGTAGACCGAGCACCTGCTGAGGTCGAGAAGTTCGCACATGCGCCGGCCGATCAATCGCAGGATCTCGTCGATCGGCGTCGAGTCGGTCGAGAAGACGGCGACCTCCTCGAAGGCATCGATGACCTGCTTGTGCCACGCCGGGAATGAGTGGTCAGAACCGGGCGCGAGGTGGGCGGACAGGCTCACGGGCAGTTCCCATCTGGAATCGACTTGTTCGGAAGAACGGAACGCTGTGCTGTTTATCGGCATGTTCAAGAATGTGTGACTGGAGTCTCGCTGTCAAGGACGCGTCCTGCCGATGGATGTGACAGGCAAGAGCCCCGCTCGACGCCAGTGACGTGGGCATCGCGTGGGATCGCCGAGCCGGCGTAAGGGCCGACCGAGCCTCGCTGCGGGCTGAAACGGGTTGTGGCGCGAGCCAAATGCCGTACGTCCGCCGATTGTCGGCCCATGTGACCCGTGTCACGGTGTGCTGTCGGCGGATATTCCGCCTCGAGGCTCAAGGAGTTGAGACATGCGGAAGACGACGTTGGTCATGGCCGTCGCTTCACTCTGCGTTGTGACGGCTGCGTGCGCGCAGACCGGGAGCAGCCAGTCAGGGGAAGACAACATCGCCTACCCCGAGCGTGCGATCAAGCTGATCATTCCCTTCGCCCCCGGCTCATCGACCGATGTCGTTGGACGAGTGATGGCGGAGTGCTACGAACGCCAGCTCGACACAGCTGTCACGGTGGAGAATCGCGACGGTGGTAGCGGCTCGATCGGCATGACCGAAGCTGCTCAGGCGAAGCCGGATGGCTACACCTTGGTCTACGGCAGCACGAGCAGCTCCACACTCACGCCAGCCCTGAACGCGGACGTGACGTATGACATCGAGTCGTTCGCCCCGGTCGGGGCCGTCACCGTGACGCCGTCCTTCATCGTGGTGGCGAAGGACAGCCCCTATGATTCGCTTGAAGATCTGGTTGAGGCCGGGCAGGAGAAGACGCTCACCGTCATCGACAGCGGCGTCACGACGATCTCCGGTCTGGCCGCCGAAGGGCTGGCGACGAGCTACGGGCTTCGGATCGAGCACGTCCCAGCCACGAGCATCGCTGAGATCAAGCGCGGCCTGGAGCAGGGTGATTACGACTTCGGTGTCGGGAACGTCAGCCCCGACACGGTCCCGTGGATCGTGGACAAGCAGACGAAGGTTCTGGGAATCGCCGCCGACGAGACGCCGGAATGGGCCGCGGACACGCCGACCATGAGGTCGGCCGGCTATGGCGACGGCCAGCTTCCCGGTGCTGGCAACCTTGGCTTCATCGCTGCGCCCGTTGGAACGAGCGCGGCGATCCTCGAGAAGCTCGAAGAGGCCAATCAGGTGTGCCTCCAGGACAAGACCGTGGTGGATCTCGTCGGCGCCGAGGTGCTGGCGCCCGAGGGACTCGACCGTGAGACGTTGCTGGAAACGCTGAGGAAGACCGCCGTCGCCCTGAACGAGTTGGGCTCCTCGTGAGCGCCACGGAGACCGTGACGGCGGCACCCGCACGACCGATGTTCATCGAACCGTTGGTGCACCGCATGCCGGGAGTGGTCCTGGGGCTCGGAGCCATCGCCGTTGCTGGAGCCAGCTGGCGACTCGGGCTGACCCACAACGGTTCCATCGGACCCGGCCTCTGGCCGTTCATTGCCGCCGTCCTGCTCCTGGTGTCATCCGTAGGCATCGTGGCCGGTTCGGACGAGGAGCGTGACGTCGAACCCGTCGCCGCTCTTCCGCCAGGCGTCGTAGTGGCGATCATCGCCATGGCGGCCTTCGCGGCTCTGCTCACGACGATCGGCGTGGCCACAGCGATCGCCGTGGTGACGATGTTCTGGCTAAAGGTTCTCGCCGGCGAGAAGTGGCTGCCGTCGGTGGTCATGTCTGTCCTCTTGGCCGGCATCATCTACACGCTCTTCATCCACGTACTGGAGATCCCTCTCCCCGTCGACGCATTCCTTCCGAGGTAGACCATGGAGACCTTCAGCGACTTCGCCGACGGCTTCGCCGTCGCTGCGACCCCCATAAACCTCGCGCTCGTTCTAGTCGGTGTGCTGCTCGGGATGGTCATCGGAGTTCTGCCGGGACTCGGCCCGACGACGACTATTGCGATCCTTCTGCCTGTCACGTTCGCCCTCGACGCGCCAAGCGCCATCATCATGCTTGCAGGGATCTACTACGGCGCCATGTACGGCGGCACCATCACTTCGGTCCTGGTCAAGGTGCCGGGTGAGATTGCATCAGTCGTGACGACCTTCGACGGACACCAGATGGCGCGACAAGGCCGGGCTGGTCCCGCGCTCGGCATCGCTGCGATCGGCTCCTTCGCCGGCGGCATCGTGGCGACCTTCGTGCTGGTGCTCCTCGCTCGGCCGCTTGCATCGTTCGCCGAACGATTCGGTGCGCCAGAGCTCTTCCTCGTCGCGGTGATCGGGATAATCCTGCTGCTCGCCATGGGCGGGCAGTCATTGCCTCGAGCCGGCGCGATGGTCGCGGTCGGCCTGATCGTGGCCAGCGTCGGTCAGGACCCGGCGACCGGCTCCGGCCGCTTCACGTTCGGGTCGCTCGAGATGCTGGGAGGGCTCGACCTCGTCGCGATCGCGATGGGCCTCTTCGGCCTGAGCGAGGTGCTCTCGAACACGGGCCGCGGTTCAGCGCAGAAGCCGTTGGCCGCGAGGGTCGACGGGATCATGCCGAATCGTCAGGACTTCAAGGATTCAGCTGGTCCGATCGCCCGTGGAACGATCCTCGGGTCGTTGGTTGGCCTCGTCCCAGGAGGCGGCAGCGTTCTGGCATCCATGGCTTCGTACTCGGTTGAGCGCAAGGTCTCGAAACACCCTGAGAAGTTCGGGCATGGCGCCATCGAAGGCGTTGCTGGGCCCGAAACGGCCAACAACGCGGGCTCGACGATGAGCTTCCTGCCGTTGCTGACCCTCGGCCTTCCCACGGGCACCGTCATGGCGTTGCTCTACGGCGCCCTCCTACTCCAAGGAGTAACCCCAGGCCCGACCCTCGTGTCGGATCATCCCGAAATCTTCTGGGGCGTCATGGCATCGATGCTCATCGGCAACGTGATACTCCTAGTGCTGAACCTGCCACTGGTGGGACTTTTCGTGCAGCTGCTCCGAGTTCGGATGGGAATCATCTCTATCGTGACCGTGATCGTCACGTTGGTCGGCGTCTACTCACTGAACAACAGCATGTTCGACATCGCGACGTGCATCGTTGCCGGAATCGTGGGGTACTTCATGCGGCGGTTCGGATTCCAGCCCGGCCCACTCGTGCTCGCCGCCGTGCTGGGCAGCATCTTGGAGATCAACCTGAGAAACTCCTTGGCGATCTCGGACGGCAGCCCAGTCGTGTTCGTTACACGTGACATCTCGCTCGTGATGGTCATCGTCTTAGCCGTGGTTCTGATCGGCCTGGCTTCATCGACCTTCCGGTCGAAGCGCCGACGGACGAATCACCAGATTCACGACATGGTAGATGCGGCCGAGCATGCATCCACCAAGCAGGTAGATCATGTCTGATCATCGGGAAGAGTGGGCCGGAGTCATCGAGACGGCGACGGACCGCGCGTGCGGGACTCGCTTCGGGGACCTGCCGGCCGAGGTCGTCGCGATGGCGAAATGGTGCGTCCTCGACACCGTAGGTGTGGCGATCGTCGGCTCCCAGGAGCCGGTCGCGCAGATGGTGTGCGAGGAGTTCGGCGGACGCGATCAGGGCTCGACCTTGATCGGTCGACACGATCGCAGCACCCAGTTCGGGGCAGCCTTCAGCAACGCCACGGCGGCACACGCTCTCGACTTCGATGACTGGGCGCCCGTGTCGGGTGCCCACTCATCGACGTCGCTGGTGCCGGCGGCCCTCGCCGTCGCAGAGGAAGTCGGTGCCACCGGGGCTCAGCTCATCGCCGCCATCGTGGCTGGTTACGAGTTCCAAGAGGTGATCGGCGAGTCGGTGGGTCCAGCGCACTACGCCCGCGGATTCCACCCCACCGGCACGGTCGGGGTCTTCGCTCCGGCTCTGGCGTCAGCCATGTTGATGGGTCTCGACCCCGATCAGACACGCACGGCTCTCCGGGTGGCCGCCACCCAGGCCGCTGGGCTCAAGTCGATGTTCGGATCGATGGGCAAGCCCTTCCATGCAGGCCGTGCCAGCTCGACCGGGGTGCTCTCGGCACGCCTGGCGGCGCGTGGATTCGTGGCGGGAACCGAAGGGGTCTCGGGTCCCCTCGGCTTCGTCGACGCCTTGGGTGAACCGGAAGCCGTTCGCCACGCGGAGATGGCGGCCCGGCAGTGGCAGATCCTGGACGTGAAGTTCAAGAAGCACGCTGCGTGCTTCGGCACCTACGCCGTGATCGAGGCCATGATCGCCCTCCGGGCCGAAGGCTGGATGCCCGAGCAGGTCGCGGCCGTCGAGCTGACGGTCTCGCCCGGGGTCAAGGGGGTGTGCATCTTCGAGGACCCGATGACCGAGACCGAGGCGAAGTTCAGTCCCGCGGTCACCGGTGCCATCGCCTTGGCCGAGGGGGTTGTGTCGCTCGACACCCTGGCGACCTACGAAACGGGGCCGGCGCACCGCCTGGGTCGCATGGCGACGGTGCGCTTCGACGACGCCATGACTCCCCTCCAGGCCAACGTCAGACTGACCCGGCACGACGGAGGGCAGGGAGAGCAGACCACTGACGTCTCGGGACGAGACTGGTCGTCCTCGCCCGACGAGCTGGCCGAACCTCTGACGTCGAAGTTCCGGTCGGTGTCCTCACGGGGATCGACGCGGGGGTCGGCCGATGAGATCCTTCACGTCGTACTCGGACTGGAAGGGCTCGCGAGCGTGCGAACTTTGACGAACCTGCTGGGGCGTGACACGTGACGGGCTCCAAGCGGGGCTGGACGCAGTGAACACGGTCCACACGCTGCTTGACCAACTTGGGGTTCGATCGGTCGGCGCGTCGTCGTTCGAGGGCGACCTGACTGCCGTGCCGCACGGTCGGGCGTTCGGCGGGCAGGTTCTCGGGCAAGCGGTGATGTCGGGGGCGCGTACCGCACCCGGACACGTCTTCCCGACGTCCCTGCACGCCTACTTCGTCAGCGCCGCAGCCAGTGGGCAACCGGCCTCCTACGAGGTCGAGGTCACGCGTGACGGTGCACGGTTTGCATGGCGCCGGGTCACCGCGAAGCAACGAGACCGCATCGTGGTCGATGCCCTGATGTGCTTCCAGCGATCGGCGCCCGCGTCGCGGAGCGCGGCCTTGCCCGAGCACCTCGTCGACCCCGAGGACCTCGACTCGGCGACGGCGATGGCCGCCGCCGCAGGACCCGAGCTGGACTGGTTCTTCCGCCGACACGGAGATCTTGCCCTGGAAGCGCGGTACCCCCTCGCGCCACCGCCGATCCGGGTGGCACAGGGGGACTGGACGCTCGCGCAGGACGTGTGGCTGCGAGCGGAGCTGCCCCCGAAGATGTCGTGGGCAGCGCGCGGGGCCGTGCTGGCGTTCATGTCCGATGTGAGCCTGGTGGCCACACCCCTGGTGGCCCTGGGGCGGACCGGTCGGGCGGTGGACACGTCCGGCGCCACCTTTGACCATCAGATGCAGTTCCACTCGGCCGAGCACGCAGTCGATGGCTGGCTGTTCTTCGAGCAGTCGGCCGATTTCGTCCTGGACGGCGTCATCTCGGCGTCAGGACAGATCCTGGCGCGCGACGGCTCCGTCTTGGTGACCGTCCGCCAGCACGGCCTGGCACTCGGAGGGTCTCAATGATCGCGGGCGCTCCTGCTGTCGCTGCCGTCGAGGGCCGGAGGCTGGGGAAGTTGCCGCTGACGGCCGTGCAGTTCGGGCCAGTCCATCTTCGTGTCAAAGCCGCGAAGAGTCGGAACGACCGCATACTCGGGATCCACCAGGTACCGTGCGCCCTATCCGCCGCAGAAAGACAAGCTCGGTGAAGTCTGCTCCAAATCGGCGTCGGCGCGGTTCAGATCCATTGCGTGTACGTTCTCCTCCACGTAGCCTCGAGCCACCGATGAGGTGGGGTTGAGTGATGAGTCCGGTTGCGGGCCGGCCGCGTACGCACCGAGACAGATTTCCTTCCCGCCCCGGTGGTGGGCTGTCAGGGTGTGGGTGATCGTCCGACCTGGGTGTCGGTTTGTTCCACTGGGTCTTTCGGGTCGGGGCCGGTTGGCCGGGCGGACTAGGAGGCCTGCGGTTTTCGATGCCGGGTGTGGGTGAAGAGTTGGTTCCATTCGGATTCCCAGGGCCAGCGCCGCGGCAGGTGCAGGGTGAGGCGGCGGGCCGAGGACGCGATCCGCGCCGGGACCGAGATCAGGGTCCGGCGGATGGTGGCGGTCGTCACCCGGGCCAGATGCGCGCCGGTGAGGGTGGCGGTGGCGCGGGTGAGATTGAACGCCATCACCAGCCAGGCACTGTTGGCGACGAACCGCCCCGTCGGCAGGTGTGCGAGCGCGGAGCTCTTCGGGTCGGCGTGGACCTGCTCGATGATCGCGTGCCCGCGGTGAACCTTGTCCGCGGCCACGGTGTCCAGGACGGCGGGGTCGGTGGTGGTGAAGAACGCGTGGAACCGCCAGGTCCTGCAAGCGTAGGTTACCGTCAAATCGTCTTCTGCGCCTTGATCTTTACACAGAGAGAAGTGGTGGCCGGGTATCTAGTCAGTTATGCGCTGAAGCCTCCGTCGAGGTCCAGGGAAGCGAGGTGATGAAGGCCGTTTCGGGCCGGCGAGGTAGGAAGCGAACGCACCCACTAACCGTGCCGAACGCATCAACGGCCATCACATCGAGCATCGATGACGCTGCGGCTCCGGATGCTCGAAGCGGGCGCCCACCCTCTGCAGATTGACAGTGCTCTCGAAGAATTCGGCTTCGCGCTGGGTCCGTTCACGGTCGCTGATCTGTCCGGCCTGGACATCGCATGGCGAATGCGTCAGAACGCCGCACCGCACCGTGGCCTCTGGAATCAACTACGTCGACATCGCCGAATGCTGTGGCAGGTCAGGTTCGGGCAGAAGACGCAACATGGCTGGTACCGCTACAGTGCAGGATCGACGCAGCCGCTGCCTGCACCGCACTGTCCACGACCTGGTCGACGCAGAGTCCCTCCGGAAAGGTATCGAGCGGCGCTCCTTACTCAATGGGTGAGATCGTCCGGCGCGCGCTCCTCTCAATGGCCAATGAAGCCGCTCTGCTGCTCACCGACGGTATCGCCGCGCGTCCCCCCCGACATAGACCTGATGATGACCCTCGAATATGGGTTCCCCGCCACCGCGGTGGCCGGTCTTTTGGGCCGTGCACGAAGATCACCACGTTCCTCGCCGAAGGAACAGCTACGACAGCTGAGCGGAAAGAGATACCGCACCGGAGACCTCGAGTTGCTCACCGAGGACTTGCTCACACCTATAGGGCAAAGGCGGTTCGCTGGAGGCGTTGGCGACCAGGACGTCCCCGGCTCGCAGCGAAAGTAGGTGGGGTGCATCGGGGCCGAGGTAGGCGATCGCTTGCGCCTTGGGAGTGCGGATCGCGCGGGCAATGTGCGGCCGCGGGCACGATCCGTGAAGGCCCACAAGGACGTTGTTGCGCAAGTGGTGAATCCGGACGAATCGGGCTCCCCCTTCAATCATCCCGGTCGACTTGTATCTCAGGTCATGACGTCAAACAGCGATATCCTCAGAAGGACGCCATCGAGAGGTGAGTCCACGGTTGTATCCGCGCTGGTCGTGCCGTCGGAGCCAGGGCGCGGGATCGATGAGCCGACGGGGTGAGTAGACCGTCCGATGGGTGAAGGTGATCCGCTCGACACTCAGAGGTACCCGCTGTCCCCGGCCGCGGAGCTGGCAGACACGGGTTTCGACGGTGCCGAGGAGATTGGGCGTGGTGGTTTCGGCGTCGTTTTCCGCTGCACGCAGGCGGACCTGGATCGCACGGTGGCGGTGAAGGTGCTCACCGTGGAACTCGACGAGGAGAACCGGGCCCGCTTCTTCCGGGAGCAGCGGGCGATGGGGCGGCTGACCGGGCATCCGAACATCGTCAACATTTTGCAGGTCGGTGTCACCGACAGTGGCCGTCCCTTCATCGTGATGCCCTATCACCCACAGGATTCACTGGAAGCCCGGGTCCGGAAGGACGGTCCACTGCCCTTGGATCATGCGTTGCGGCTGGGGGTGAAGATGGCCGGTGCGGTGGAGTCGGCGCACCGGCTCGGGATCCTGCACCGGGACGTCAAACCGGCAAACATTCTGCTCACAGATTACGGGGAGCCGGAGTTGGCCGACTTCGGTATCGCGCACATCTCCGGTGGTTTCGAGACGGCGACGGGTGCGGTCACGGGGTCGCCGGCGTATACCGCGCCGGAGGTGTTGGGCGGTGATCCGCCGAGTCCGGCGGCCGATGTCTACGGTCTCGGTGCCACCCTGTTCAGTGCGCTGACCGGGCATGCCGCGTTCGAGCGTCGCAGCGGTGAGCAGGTGGTCGCCCAGTTCCTGCGGATCACTACGCAGGAGGTGCCGGATCTGCGTGAGCACGGGATCCCGGATGATGTGTCCGCGGTGATCGCCCGGGCGATGTCCCGCGAGCCCGGTGCGCGTCCGGCCACCGCTGCCGACTTCGGCGAGGAGCTGCGAGGTCTGCAACGCGGTCATGGCTTCCCGGTCGACGAGATGGCACTTCGTGCGGAGGCCGTTGCGCGGGGGAACGGGGAGCATCCGACCTCGCGCGGTGGGCGATTGTCGCAGCCTTCCTCCAGGCTGGGCGCGACGGGAAGTCTCCCTCTGGAGCTGACGAGTTTCGTCGGCCGCCGGCACGAGTTGACCGAGGCGAAGAATCTGCTGGCCGGGTCGAGGCTGGTGACGTTGACGGGGATCGGGGGTGTCGGGAAGACGCGGCTGGCGATGCGGGTGGCGTCGGCTATGCAGCGCGAGTATGCCGACGGTGTTCGCTTGGTCGAGTTAGGTGAACTGCGCGACGAGTCGTCGCTGGTCGACGAGGTGGCCGCCGCCGTCGGGGTGCGGGACCAGTCGGCGAGGCCGCTGCGCGAGGTCCTGATCGAGTTCCTCGCACCACGAGAACTGTTGCTGGTTCTCGACAACTGCGAGCACGTGGTGGATGCGATCGCCGAACTCACAAGATCTCTGCTGCGGGCCTGTCCGCGGTTGCGGATTCTCGCCACCAGCCGCGAGCACCTCGGCATCGGTGGGGAGGCGGTGCTGCGGGTCCCCCCGCTGGCCGTCCCGGATCCCCAGCGGCGGCCCTCGCTGCGGGGGTTGCCCAAATACGATGCCGTGTCGTTGTTTGTCGAACGCGGTGCGGCTGTCGTCCCGGGATTCGCGCTCACCGAGGACAACGCGGCGACGGTGGCGAGGATCTGCCACCGCCTCGACGGGTTGCCGCTGCCGATCGAGTTGGCGGCTGCTCGGTTGCGGGCGATGTCGCCCGAGCAGATCCTGGGGCGCCTGACCGACCGCTTCGCCCTGCTGACTCGCGGCAGCCGGGGTGCGCCGACGCGGCAGCAGACGCTGCGGTTGTGCATCGACTGGAGTTTCGAGTTGTGCTCTGCCGGTGAGCAACTGGTGTGGGGGCGGGTGGCGGTGTTCGCGGGAAGCTTCGAACTCGACGCGGCCGAGCAGGTGTGTGGTGAGGGCCTCGATCCGGACGAGTTGCTCGACACGCTGACGTCGCTGGTGGAGAAGTCGATCCTGATCCGGGAGGAAGCCGGGTCGGTGGTGCGCTTCCGGATGCTCGAGACGCTCCGCGGATACGGCTACGAGAAACTCGCGCAGACCGGTGAGGCTGTGGCGTTGCGTCGCAGACACCGGGACTGGTACGAAGCGTTGGCCTTGGACGCGGAGGCTGAGTGGATCAGCGCCCGCCAACTCGACTGGATCGCCCGCCTGAAGCGGGAACAACCGAACCTGCGGGAGGCCCTCGAATTCAGCGTCGACGACAATCCCGCCGGACTGCGCACCGCCGCCGCACTGTTCTGGTTCTGGAGCTCTCAAGGCCTATACAGCGAGGGACGGCGCTGGCTCGACCGCCTGCTCGTCCGCCAGAGCGGCCCGCCCACTCTCGAATGGGTCAAGGGGCTCTTCTGCGCCAGCGTGATGGCGAGTGTGCAGGGTGATCTCCGCGCCGGGACAACACTCGTCGAGGAGGGGCGGCTGCTGACCGCGCAGACCAGCGACCCCATGATGCGCGCACTCGCCGCTGACGCGGGCGGCATGCTGGCCCTCTACAGCGGTGATCTCGGACGTGCCCGCTCCCATCTCGAAATTGCGCTCGCGGAGTTCAGTCGACAAGGGGAACGCACACTCGAAACCAGCGTCCTCTACTTGTTGGGGTTGGTCTTGGAACTGTCCGGCCTGACATCACAAGCGATCGCATGTCACGAACGGGTTCTCGCGATCACGGAGAGGTACGGAGAGAAGGAGTACCGGTCGCACTCGTTGTGGGCTTTAGGAATTGCCGTGTGGCGACAGGGTGAGGTCGATCGCGCGATCCGGTTTCTCGAACAATCACTTGAGCTGAGCAGGCAAGTGCACAGTCCTCGTATCGCCGCTAAATCCATCGAGGCGCTGGCCTGGATATTATGTAAGCGACGCGATGTGTCTCGGGCCGCGGTGCTGCTAGGGGCCGCGGAGGGTTTGGCCTGCTCGGTGGGAAGCTCCGCGGTCATACATCCCAATCTATCTGCCTACCAAGAAGAATGCGAACAGAATGTCCGGCAGAAGCTTGGGAACACAGCATTCGGAGCAGCCCACCGCAAGGGTGAACAACTCGGGTTCGACGCGGCGATCGCCTACGCCCTTCACGAGCAACAGGCCGGCACCTCAACGCCCGGCACCGACGCGTCGACGCGACTGACCAAGAGAGAACGCCAAGTCGCCGAACTGATCGCCGAAGGCCTCACCAATCAAGCGATCGCCGACCGCCTGGTGATCTCACCTCGCACCGCGCAAGGGCACGTGGAGCACATCCTGGCAAAACTCGGCTTTTCCTCCCGGACCCAGGTCGCGGCCTGGATCGTGGAACAGATACACGACTAGCTGGTTCCGCGCCTACCAGCATGCCGGTCTGCTTCTACTGCTCATCCAATGTTCGCCGGTGCATGAAGAACTTGAGCGCATCTCGAAGCAGGTCTTTCGATTGGTTGAGTAGGGCTTGTCGTTGATGGGGCTACTGTCCCGGCTGGGATAAAAGACACCAGGTGGAGACAGTATTCAGCGCGAGGGTGTACACGAGCTACACAAGATTTGTCGAGCCCTTGCTGGTCAAAGACTGACCCGTCGCAGCCGCTGAGGAGGTATCCGAACCGCGTCCAACACTGGACGAGAAAGCTCAGTGTGCAAGCACAACCAAATTGCCAATCATACTGCACTTCAGAGGAGATCCGCTCTCACGTGCGCGATCTTGTCGCAGTGGACGGCCGCCACGCCCTTCTCGACGGCGAAGCCACTGTCAAGACGTTCAAGCGCACCGAGAACGAGGTGTGTGATGTCGAAGGTCCCCCTGGTGTGGCCGCCCGGGAACTCGCCGGTCAAGTCGACTTCGACGTGGAGGCCATTCTGTGTGTGCTCGCTGCAGACGAGGCGGGTTCGAGAGTAGGGGAGTCGAGCGCGCTTCGATAGAGCAGTTGGGTGCCGCAGACAAAGGTTCGGTTGTAGTCCCAGACTGAACTTGGCAGTCGCTCACTCCGCGTACTGAGGTTGGCACCCTTGCGCACGGTGACCGAGAAGGCAATTCAGTCGAAAATCGGAATGCTAGCCGTCAACTTCTTGATCGTCGGGAATGAGGGCTACAGACAGTGCGGGGAAAATAGCGGACACCAGGAATGCCAACGGAAAGCTGACCGCCGCAAGAGCCCCGAAAGCGGGAGGAACGATTGAACCGGCAATGTACTGACCGGTGTTCTGTACCCCGAGAGCACGTCCGCTCCAGAACGGGCCGGAGTATTCGGCGACCGCTGTGAACGCCAGTCCGTTGGGTGCCACTGTGAAGACCGCTGCTACTACCAGAAGCACGACGGAGGCGGGCGAGTCCAGCCAATCGGACATCGAGAGCGCCAACATGCTCACAGCCGACCCCACCGCTACCCACCGAAGCGGGCGCATGCGACTATCGAGGCGGTCGGATAACGCACCGACACCCATCCGACCGCATGCTCCGGCGATCTGGCTGGCTGTCACCAGAAGTCCGGCAGATGCTGCAGACCACTCGCGGTCGGTCATCAACCAAACAAGCGCGTAGGTCCACACGACAGTTTGCGGGACGACAAGCAGGATCGATGCGAAGTGGATGCGCCACAGCTGGCTGCTGCCATACGGGTTGGTCAGCAGGCCCTGTTGGGCAGCCGCTACGCGGCTCGGTCTCGGCGGGTCTACGACGCCGAGGCACAGTACCGCTCCCAGAGCGCAGATGATGGCCGGAACGAGCAAAGCGACTGCCACTCCGTAGTCGCGGGCAATCGGAGGAATCAACAGAGCGGCGATCGCGACACCGAGAGGCAAAGACATCTGTCTGATCCCCATAGCGAAACCACGTCGCTCCGGTGAAAACCAACCCACGACAACTCGTCCAGACGCACTACTTGAGCTTGCAGCTGCCATGCCGCCGACAAGAAATAGCAGCCCCAACAGAACGAGCGACGTTGTAAGAAATGCTGCCGCACTCACAATTGCGGTGAGTCCGAGCCCGGCAGCCAGCACAAGTCGTTCGCCGATGCGGTCGACGAGAACGCCCCACGCGACGAGTGTGAGCGTGACCCCTACAGTCGGCATGGCGACGAGCAATCCGGCGCCTGCGAGGCTGAGGCCCCGGTCGTCGTGAAGCGCCGGAATAAGGAATGCGGCACCATTGACAAACACCGCGCTCGCGGTCTGCGCAAGCATTCCGAGAGCGAGCATCAGCCACTTACGTGAACTACCGGTGAGCTGCTGTTGATCCGTCGTCATCAGAGAAGTCTCGTTCTCGCTATGTGAACGTTCTTTGCGTCAGAAACTTTTGAAGAGAACATATATCAAGTGGAGACTATATCCAGAAGAGCTCCAGCGGATTGATGTCAGGGCGGTCGCCCTGACATCAATCCGCCCCAACTCGGGACTACTGCTGCCGCACCCCGGCAGACGGTGCACCGCCGCATGTAGTGCTGTCACCAAAGACGCCAAATGCTCTGGGCAACAGAAGAAGTCGATTCGGAGCCTTCGACGATGTGTCGAGGGCAGAGTCGCCCGAACGCAACACTCAGGCCGCCAGCCACCGCAAGCTCCGAAGCCGACGACTCGGCGACCACTCCCATCGAGTACGAGATAAGTAACAGGTCACACACGCGGCTCGAACCATCAGGCCTGTGAGTCAACCCAACTCGGACTAGCCCTTCAGTTTGGCGCGCCAGTGAGACTCTTTGCACAACACCTGAATGTCTCCACGGGCCCTGTTTATTCCGCCAGGCTAGGCGCCGGTGACCACGCTCGGCTCGCCCGTGGTCCACGAGGTGTGCAGCACACGGCGGTCGATGCGCCACCCGTTGTCAGTCCGGACGAAGGAATCCGTGTATGTGCCCCCGGTGTGATAAAAACCGGTGCCGCGGTGGTGGTGGGCGACGATCTGCGTTCGTGTACGCACTCCCTGGTCGGTGGGCTCGAGCCAGATCGCGCCCAAGAGGTGCTGGGTGGCATCCAGCCGACTCATGAGGCCGCCGATAGCCCCTGCAATCTCGTTCGCGCCGCGGGCCATCACGCCGGTGAACTCGTCGCCGTCCGGGATGTAGCTCTCGAAGATGTTCTCGAGCTCTGCGGTTTCGGTGAACGCGTCTGCAAGCCGCTCGAAGTTACGACCATCCAGTGCCTCGACATATCCAAGGATCACCGACCGGATCTCTGCTTCGTCGCGGCCGTCGATCTGCTGGGTGTTCTGTGCCATTGTTTTCTTCCCTGTACTCGTTGTAGTGAATGAGATTTTGATGGTGGATGAGTGAATGGGCTTAGTTTGAGAACAGCACGTCGTTGGCGTGCTGCGTGTCGATGTACTCGTCCACACGGGTGATGCGGTCATCGCGCAGCCTGACAACGAAAACGAAGTTGTTCGCGTAGTTCCGACCGGAGGCCGCGACGGCTTCGACGTGGCCGATCACGGCGACATCGCTACCATCCGCGATTGTTGAGGTAATCGTCGGATTGGCACCGTTAGGAACCGATCGGCCGATGAGACCGAGGAGGTCGACGATCTGGTCCTTGGCGTACTTACCCGCCAGAGGGAAGTCCTCGGGACGTCCCATGACCGTGTATTGCGCCTCCGGCGCAAGTAGGGCAAGGGCGTCATCGAGCCGCCCCGCGTAGAGATGCTCAAAGTATGTGAGAGCGGTTGTTCTGTTAGTACTGGACATGAGTTGCTCCTTTCGGGCGATGGGACCATGCTGCGCCGTGGGACAGCCGGAGCGCACCAGCACGGTGTCGCATCACCAGAGTGCTGTTAGAGCAGATGTGGAAGAAGGGCCAGATATGCCCTGAGGCAGGGTGCAGCGCACCCACCTTGGCGGGTATCGCCCGCGAACCGCCTGCCCTTACCCTGAGGTCATGGATCACCGCTCAAATAACCGGATGGGAGATTTTCTCCGAGCGCAACGCGCCCGGTTGACTCCGGAAGAGGTAGGGCTGCTTGCCGCCGGAGGACGACGTGTGCGTGGACTCCGACGCGAAGAGGTGGCGGTCCTTGCCGGCGTCAGCGCTGACTACTACGCACGCATGGAGCAAGGACGGGAGCGGACCCCGTCAGCGCAGGTAGCGGAGGCGATCAGCGCAGCGCTGCGCCTCGGGGCAGACGGGCGAGACTACCTTTTCCGCCTTGCACGGCTCTCGCCGTCCACATTGTGCTCCGATAGTGAGGTCAGTAGCGAACTGCAGCAGAGCATCGATGCGTATCCGCATGCCGCTGCAGTCGTGACGAACGCCGCTTCGCGCGTGATGGCCGCAAATGCAACAGCGACGGCTCTCTTCGCCCCGATGAGCAGGCACGAGACGATCGTGGGCGCACTCTTCCTGGACGATAGCGCCCGCCGGTTCTACGTCGATTGGGATAACGCAGCGCGGGCCGAGGTATGCACGTTGCGCCTCGCAATGAGCTACTCGCCACCGCACCCTGAGGTTGTCGCTCTGGTTGAACAGCTCCTCGACGCAAGCGACCCCTTCCGCGCAATGTGGAAGGACGAAAACATCACGGGAGCCCCCGCCGCGTCGCGCGTGATCGAGCATCCAGCGGTCGGCCTGCTCCGACTCGCGCATCAGAGATTCGATGTCCGCGGTGCCGCTGGACTTGAGCTCACACTGCTCTCCGCCACTCCCGGTTCGCAGAGTGCGGATGCTCTCAAGCGACTCTTGCCGCGCAGCAGTTTCGACACGTCGATCGATGCCTCGTTTGCTGATCTCACTCGTGAACTTGACACCAGTCGCGAGCAGGGCACGGGTACTTTGCCTGGTGAACAGGGCCGTGACGGTCGCGGAGGCCGTCCCATCTAGCGTTCCAAGGTCAGCGCAGACGTTCGCTGTCGCGACTGAAACGCGAGCTTCCTGCCGGAGGCCACAAGCACGCACCCGGCAAACCGGTCGATGACCCGTGTATCCGCACGGCTCGTTCACCTCGTTCGGGCCTGATCCGCCGGCGAAGCGCCGAATCTGCGTGATCTGATGGCGGCCCGCGCCCGACTTCCGGGTTCGGGCCGTGTGCCGCGTGCGGGCTGTAATGGGGCTGTGACCTGGTGTGATGAGCGCCGGGGTGTCGGCGGCGCGCGGGTGTCTGTTTCGTCCGGTTTGGGCCGTTTTGAAAGAGGTTGAGTATCAACATGTTTCGGCAATCAATTGGTGAATAAGTATTTACGTGTGTTGTGCACAAATATCATGTCGTAAGGTTCGGAATCTGTTGCTCATCAACAGGTTTGGGTGGTTTGAGATTTTTGACTGTTTTGGGTTGGTGGGTGTGTGGTGATATGCCGTGGGTATGACATGGAGCGGTGCGGGAAGGCGAGTGGGCGGCGGGTTGGGCGCACCCTCCTGCCTCCCCAGCTTTGTTGGGGTGTGGGGGACCGGATCGAACGGGACGAGTAAAAGTGCAGGCAAGAGCCTAATCTCGGAAACTCAGAGGAGCGAAGCGACTCGATCGGCGGCAACGGGAATGGACCCACTGTGAGCCGCGCAGCGGCTCCCTGGCGGGGAGCGGAGCGACTCGCCCCGTCTCCCGGCGCGGAGCGCCGGGGCAGGCCGCGGGCCGTCACTGCCTCGCAGAGTCGGCACTGGGGCCATCGGCTCCCGGACGAGGTAGGTCGTTCTCACTGCGGCCGCTGCGCTCGGAGACACCCCTGACCGATTGGCTGCGACCGTCGACGTGGAAGTTTCCGCGCGCAAGCTCGGCACTGAGTGTGCGCGAAATCCGCCGTTAGGACAACGACATGTCGACATTGCTGTCGCAAGCGAGCAGGTCCTTTCGGTTCGAGGAGAGACGCATGATGTTCGGGACGTGTCGTGTCCCCAGCTGGAGGCCTCCTATCCGAGGGCTCCAACCTTGCAATTTATCGCTGTAGTGTTGGAACGTAGGGACCGCTGTCAGACTCCTGAACGCGTGTGCGGGCATTACAGCACGCCGTTGTAGGGTCCCTCCGAGGACAGTCCCGCACAGCGTGCCGTCGTGTCGCAGCCGGTCTGCCGGGCCGACCGCCGCACTGCAACCGAACTACCACCCGCATCGCCGAGAAGGCGATGATCTGGAAGGACTCTCACCAGATGGCTAACCCACATCGACTGACCACCGACCAGGTCGTCGACCTGATCAAAGAGGAGACCGGTACCGAGCTGTCGG
>Ga0247825_10000426_pt1 | contig 26663 bp, 25 predicted proteins | sample 13C_Vanillin_Day_FD_194413 | JGI IMG/M metagenome (GOLD analysis project Ga0247825, IMG submission 194413) | Soil microbial communities from agricultural site in Penn Yan, New York, United States - 13C_Vanillin_Day48 | ecosystem: Environmental > Terrestrial > Soil > Agricultural land | place... | reverse complement strand
TGCGCGCACGCGCGCGTGCGCGCACGTTGATGTCGAGAGAGCAATGCGAATACATCTGGTCTTAGTGCCGGCGCTGCTTTGCGCCGGCGCGGCAGTCGCGCAGAACAAGCGCCCTGCGGATCCGCGAGATGCGCGGACGAAGGTGCCGCCGGTCGAGTTCCGGTCGGTTTTCGAGGGTTACCAGCCCTACGCCGACCCGGAACTGCGCGACTGGCGCAAATCCAACGAAGAGGTCGGCGCCGCGGGCGGCCACGCCGGCCATCGCGCCGGCCCGGAGAGCCCGGCCCAGCCTGCCGAAAAGCGCAAGCCGGCCGAGCACCACGAGGGGCACAAATGAAGGCCCTCGCCGCCGTACTTTCGCTTGCCGGACTCGCGGGCTGCGCCACTTTCAGCGACGACGCGCGCTTCTCCGCGGTCGAGCAGGCGGTGAAAGAGCGCACGGGCGCCGATACCAAATGGACCCGCACGGACGACGAAGCGAACACGGTTCGCGGGCGGGTAAAGGAGTTGTTGGCGAATCCGCTCGGCCCGACCGAAGCGGTGCAGATCGCGCTGCTCAACAACCCCGGCCTGCAGGCGAGCTATGCCGAGGTGGGAATCGCCGAAGCGGACCTGGTGCAGGCGAGCCGGTGGCAGGGGCCGAGGCTTTCGTTTGCGCGCCTCAAGCGGGGCGACGAGATCGAGACCGAGCGCGGCGTGTTTTTCGACGTGCTCGGCCTGCTGACCATCCCGCTGTCGACGCGCGCGAGCGAGAGCCGGCTGCAGGCGACCCAGAACCGGGCCGCGGCCGAGGGGCTGCGCGTGGCGCTCGATGCGCGCAAGGCGTGGTTCCAGGCCGTCGCTGCGCAGGAGACCGCTGCGTACCGGGCGCAGGTGAAGGCGTCGACGGAAGTGAGCGCCGAGCTCGCCCGGCGGATGGCGGAAGTGGGCAATTTTCCGAAGCTGAGCTACGCGCGCGAGCAGGCGTTCTACGCCGAGAGCGTGGCGCAGCTCGCGCGCGCGCGCCATGACGCGACCGCGGCGCGCGAGCGCCTGGCCCGGCTGATGGGCCTGTGGGGCGAGGACCTGGCGTTCCAGCTTCCCGAGCGTCTGCCGGACTTGCCCGGGTCGCTGCGCGAAGGCGGCGATCTCGAGGCGCAGGCGCTCGCGCAGCGGCTCGACGTGCAGGGCGCGCGCCGCGACGCCGACTCGCTCGCGAAGTCGTGGGGCCTGACCCGGGCGACGCGCTTCATCAATCTGCTCGAGGTCGGCGTGCTGAGCAATACCGAAACCGGGCAGCCGCGCCAGCGCGGGTTCGAAATCGAGCTGGTCCTGCCGATCTTCGATTTCGGCAGCGCGCGCACGGCGCGCGCCGAGCGGCTGTACCTGCAGGCGGTCAGCCGCACCGTGGAAGCCGCGATCGAGGCGCGCTCCGAGATGCGCGAGACCTACAGCGCGTATCGCACCGCCTTCGACCTGGCCCGGCATTACCGCGACGAGATCGTGCCGCTCCGAAAGCGCATCTCGGAGGAAGTGCTGCTGCGCTACAACGGCATGCTGATGAGCGTTTTCGAGCTGCTCGCCGATTCGCGCGAGCAGGTCGCGGCCGCGAACGGCTACATCGAATCGCTGCGCGATTTCTGGATCGCCGAGTCCGACCTGCAGATGGCGCTCACCGGGCGCTCGCCCGGCGCGTCGCGCGCGATGCGGGCATCGACGCCCGCGTCCGCGGTATCCGGCGGAGGGCACTGACATGACTTCGAGACGGCAATTCGTCGGCGGCCTGCTCGGCGCCGCGGTCGTGTCGCGCGTCGGCGCGGCATCGCTTCCCGAAGCGCCGCTGCGCGAGAGCGCGGAGATGGCGCCGCCGCTCTTTCCCAAGACCGGCCCGCACTACAACCCGGTCGTCACGCTCAACGGCTGGTCGCTTCCCTGGCGCATGAACAACGGCTGGAAGGAGTTCCACCTGGTCGCCGAGCCGGTGCGGCGCCAGCTCGCGCCCGGCATGACGGCGAATCTCTGGGGCTACAACGGCCAGTCGCCCGGGCCGACCATCGAATGCGTCGAGGGCGACAAGGTGCGGATCTTCGTCACCAACAGGCTGCCCGAGCACACCACCATCCACTGGCACGGAATCCTGCTGCCCAACGGCATGGACGGGGTCGGCGGCCTGACCCAGCCGCAGATCGGCGTTGGCAAGACCTTCGTCTACGAGTTCCAGATGAAGCACTCGGGCACGTTCATGTACCACCCGCATGCCGACGAGATGGTGCAGATGGCGATGGGCATGATGGGCTCGCTCGTGGTGCATCCGCGCGATCCGAATTTCATGCGCGTGGACCGCGATTTCGCCTTCATGCTGGCCGCGTACGACATCGAGCCCGGCGCGGCGACGCCGAAGGTCGCGGAGATGACCGAGTTCAACCTGTGGACCTGGAACAGCCGTGTGTTTCCCGGCATCGACACGCTCGCCGTGCGGCGCAACGACCGGGTCAGGGTGCGCATCGCCAACCTGACGATGACCAACCACCCGATCCACATCCACGGCCACAACTTCACCGTCGCCTGCACCGACGGCGGCTGGGTGCCGAAGAGCGCGCGCTGGCCGGAGACCAGCGCCGACATCCCGGTAGGCGCGATCCGCGCGATCGAGTTCGTGGCCGACAACCCGGGCGACTGGGCATTCCATTGCCACAAGTCGCACCACGTGATGAACGCGATGGGTCACAACGTTCCCACCATGATCGGCGTCGACCATCGCGGCGTCGCCGAGCGCATCAACAAGCTGATCCCGGACTACATGCTGATGGGCGAGCGCGGCATGGCCGACATGGGCGAGATGGAGATGCCGCTGCCGGACAACACGCTGCCGATGATGACCGGCAGCGGGCCGTTCGGCGCGATCGAGATGGGGGGCATGTTCACCGTGGTGAAGGTGCGCGAGGGCCTGGCGCGCAACGACTACAAGGACCCGGGCTGGTACCAGCACCCGCGCGGCACGCTCGCTTACGAGTGGCAAGGCGAGCCGCCGCCGGCGGAGCGCAGGCAGCCTGCGGCGGCGGGCGAGAAAGGCCCTGCGCTGCGAGCGAAAAAACCGGCAGGCCATACCGGCCATTGATGGAATAAGAGCGTTCTTACTTGATCTTCAACTTCGCAAAGGGAGTCAGTGCCATGCACTACGCAAGACCCGTCCTCGCGGCCCTGGCGGCCGCCTTGCTGATATCGCCGCTTCCTGCCGCCTTCGGGCACGGCGACAGCGGGCACGGCAAAGCCAAGGCCCTCGACTATTCGAAGGCCGAGGAAATGCCGTTCGGCCGCGCCGGCAATCCGAAGAACGCCGTGCGCACCGTGCGCATCGCGATGGACGACCAGATGCGGTTCGTGGCGGCGCCGCACGCGCCCGGGCGCAAGACCGATGTCGGCCCGGGCAGCGCACCGCACGCCATGCCGGGAGACATTCAGGTGAAGAGGGGGGAAACGGTGCGCTTTGTCGTGCGCAACGACGGCAAGGTGATGCACGAGATGGTGATCGGCCGCATGAAGGAGCTGAAGGAGCACGCCGAGCTGATGCGCAAATTCCCGGGAATGGAGCATGACGAGCCCTACATGGCGCACGTCCCGCCGGGCAAGCAAGGCGAGATCGTGTGGCAATTCACCCGAGCGGGCGAATTTCATTACGCCTGCCTGATCCCGGGCCACATGGAGGCGGGCATGATCGCGAAGATCACGGTGAAGTGAGATTCCTGCAAATCTGCAGTCAACCCAAAGGAGCAAGATCATGAGCAAGGTGTTTTTCGCTGCATTGGTAGCCGGCGCGCTGCTCGCGTCGGCTGCTCATGCCGAGGACGCGCACCACAAGAGCGGAGCGGGTGCCGCGCAGTCGGGCGCCGCGCTGAGCGACGGTGAGGTGCGGAAAGTGGACAAGGACGCGAAGAAAATCACCATCAAGCACGGGCCGCTCGCGAAGCTGGACATGCCGGCGATGACCATGGTGTTCCAGGTCAAGGACCCGGCGATGCTCGCCCGGGTGAAGGCCGGCGACAAGGTGAAGTTCGAGGCCGAGAAGGTGGGCGGCGCCTTCGTCGTGACCAGGATCGAGCCCGCCAATTGAAGCTCTCGAGCGCCGCCAGGCGGCTGCTGGGCCTGCGGGTGTTCCGGATGTTCGGCCGGCCGCTGGAGCGGCTTCCCGGCGGCAAGCCCGATGGTCTCGACCTGCGCGTGCTGGGCTTGCCGGAGCTGCTGCCTCTTTGCAGCGACGCGGAGCTGAACCTGCGGCCGGACGCAGTGTCGGCCGCCTGTGCGCGCGGCGACCTGTGCGTCGGCGCCTTCGACGGCGGCACCCTGGCGGGCTATTGCTGGTTTGCGTTCAGACCGCTGCCGCACCTGGACGGTGTCTGGGTGCGATTCGATCCTGCGGTGGCGTGGACCTACAAGAGCCTGGTGCTGCCCGCGTATCGCGGCCGCGGCATCGCGGCAGCGCTGTACCGCTTTGCGGATGCGCAGTGCCGCGAGCGCGGCTGCAGCCGCTCCGTGATCTGCGTCGAGCGCCACAATGGGCCTTCGATCCAGGCGGCGCTGCGCGCGGGCTATGCAGCCGAGGGCTACGGCGCCTACCTGCTGCGCTCAAGACGCCTCATCGCCTGGAGCTCGAGCGCCGCAAAAAGATGCGGGATCGCGTTTTTCAGGCCCCATGCCGGTCCCCGTTGACCTGGGTCAAGCTACCCAGGCAAACGTGGGCATAATCTGCGCTTCATGATGCGTTCGCGCCGGCGCTTCTTCTCCGCGCTCACCGCCCTGGCGGCGATGCTGTTCGCCCAGGCGGCGTTTGCGGTAGCGGCGTGCGATACCGGCAGCATGCCCTCGCGCGCGCAGGTGCTGGCGCAGAGCGAGGAGCACGCGCCGTGCCACGAGCCCGTCGACAACGTCAACCTGTGCCTGGCGCACTGCCAGAGCGCCGAGCAGACCCTCGACAAGCAGCAAGTCAAGCTGCCCGCGCTCCCGGCCGCGGCGGGGCTCGAGCTCCCCGGCTGGCAGCGCGTCGGCCGCCCGCTCGCGTGGATGCCGCGCGCGCCGTCCCCGGCCGCCGGGCCTCCGCTGCGCATCCTCTACAGCTCTTTCCTGATCTGATCGTCCGCGCGTAAAGCAGCGCGCCGCTGTGCGGCGCAGGTGTTTGCTTTTACACGGAGGACGTCATGCGGTACTGGTGGTTTCTTGCTGTCGTGCTCGCGACCGGAACGGCCGGCGCGCAATCCCTTTCGCTGCAAGAGGCGTTGCGCGCGGCGGACGCCCATTCGCCGCGCCTCGCCGCGCAGCGTCACATGCTGAGCTCGGCGGAGGCGCAGGTCGGGCGCGCGGGCGAGCTGCCCGATCCCCGGCTGCGGCTGGGAATCGAGAATCTCCCGGTCACCGGCCCCGACGCCTGGCGCTACGGCCGCGATTCGATGACCGCGGCGCAGATCGGCGTGGCGCAGGAGTTTCCGAACAGCGCCAAGCGCGCCGCGCTCGGCCAGCGCGCCGAGCGCCTACGCGGCGTGGAAAGCGCGAGCCTCGCGGCGCAGCGCGCCGCGCTGCATCGCGACGTCGCCCTGGCCTGGCTCGAGGCGCATTTCGCCGAGCGCGTGAAGGCGGCGCTCGAGCGGCTGACGCGCCAGTTCCAGCTGCACGGCGAGACGGTCTCCGCCGCGGTGGCGCGCGGCCGGCAGAGCGCCGCCGAAGCGCTCGCGCTGCGCCTCGCGCTCGAGCAGTCGAACGACCGGCTGATCGAGCAGGAGCGCATGGCCGAGCGCTCGCGCATCATGCTCGCTTCGCTGATCGGCGAGGATGCGCGGCGGCCGCTCGGCGAGGCGCCCGACACGACGCGCTTCGCGCACCCGCGCGCGGACCTGGTCGAGCGCCTCGCGGAGCACCCGCAGCTGCGCGTGGTCGAGCAGCGCGAAAGCCTCTCGCGCGCCGAGGTGGAGCTCGCGCGCAGCACGCGACGCACCGACTGGATGCTCGAGGTGGGCTACGGGCAGCGCCGTCCGTACTTCGACAACATGCTCACCGTGATGCTGTCCTTCGACCTGCCGCTGCGCACCGAGCAGCGCCAGGACCGCGACATCGCCTCCAGGCTGGCGGAGCTCGAGCAGGCGCGTGCCATGCGCGAGGACGCGCTGCGCATGCGCCTCGCGGAGGTGCGCGGCTGGCTCGCGGATTTCGACGCCGCCGGGCGCCGCGTCGAGCGCTTCGAGGGCGTGCTGGTGCCGCTGGCGCGCGAGCGGCGCGCGGCGGCGCTGGCCGCGTTCCAGGGCGGGCGCGGCGAGCTCGGCGGCGTGCTCGAGGCCGAGCGCGCGGTGACCGAAACCGAGCTCGCGCTGGTCCAGGCCCTCGCCGAGCGGGCAAAGGCGTGGGCCAGCCTCAACTACGTATACCCGCAGGAAAGCGGCCAATGAAAAAAAGCGTTCTCGGCCTGGTGGCGATCCTGGCGCTGGCCGCCGCCGGGTATGGCGGCTACCGGTATGCGATGCAGTCCATGGAGCACCCCGCGCCCGCTGCGTCCGCCGAGGGGAGCTCCGGCAAGCAGGTGCTGTACTGGTACGACCCGATGTATCCGCAGCAGAAGTTCGACAAGCCGGGCAAGTCGCCCTTCATGGACATGCCGCTGGTGCCGAAATACGCGGGCGAAGCCGCCGAGGCCGGCACGGTCTCGATCAGCCCGCAGATGGTGCAGAACCTGGGCGTGCGCACCGCGGAAGCCAGGCGCGGCGCGCTCGAGCAGCGTTTCGAGGCCGTGGGCGCGGTGGCGTTCAACGAGCGCGGCGTGGTGCAGATCCAGGCGCGCGCTTCCGGTTTCGTGGAGAAGCTGCACGCGCGCGCGCCGCTCGACCCGGTGAAGAAGGGCGCGCCGCTGGTCGAGCTGCTCTATCCGGAATGGGCGGGCGCGCAGGAAGAGTACCTGCTGCTCAAGAAGAGCGCTGCCGCGGATCTCGCGCAGGCCGCGCGCCAGCGCCTGATGCTGCTCGGCATGACCGAGGAACAGGTCGCCGCCGTCGAGCGCGAAGGCAGGGTTCGCAACCGCTTCACGCTTGCCGCGCCGATTTCCGGCGTGATCGCCGAGCTCGGCGTGCGCGAGGGCAGCACCGTGATGCCTGGCGCGACCCTGTTTCGCCTGGTCGATCTGTCGACGGTGTGGGTGAACGCCGAGGTGGCGGAAACGCAGGCCTCCTGGGTCACACCCGGCGCCAAGGTGGTGGCGCGCGTGCAGGCCTACCCCGAGCGTACGTTCGAGGGCCGCGTGGGCGCGCTGCTGCCGGAAGTGAATGCAGCCACCCGCACCGTGCGCACCCGGATCGAGCTCGCCAATCCCGATGCGCTGCTCAAGCCCGGGATGTACGCGACCGTGATCTTCCAGCAGGGCGCGAAGGCCGAGTCGGTGCTGGTGCCGAGCGAGGCGGTGATCCGCACCGGCACGCGCGACGTCGTGATCGTCGCGCTGGGCGACGGCAAGTTTCGCGCGCAGCCGGTCGAGGTCGGCGCCGAGTCCGGCGGCCAGTCGCAGATCCGCAAGGGCCTGCAGCCCGGCGACCGGGTGGTGCTGTCCGGACAGTTCCTGATCGATTCGGAAGCCAGCCTTTCCGCGACCGTGGCTCGCCTGGAAGGAACGGCGCAAACGCACCAAGGCCGGGGCGTGGTCGAGGACGTGGATGCGGCGAAAGGTTTGGTGCAGCTCGAGCACGCGCCGATCCCGGCGCTGCAGTGGCCTGCCATGACGATGGAGTTCCGGGTGGAGGACAAGACCCAGCTCGCGCGGCTGAAGAAGGGCGCGGCGGTCGAGTTCGAGCTGCGCGCGAAACCGGATGCCGACGGCAACTACGTGATTACGAGAATCGCCCCCCGGCCATGATCGCGGCGCTCATCCGCTGGTCGATCGCCAATCGCTTCCTGGTGCTGCTGGCGAGCGTGCTGCTGGCGGCATGGGGCGTGGTCTCGCTGCTGCGCACGCCGCTCGACGCGATCCCCGATCTGTCGGACACGCAGGTGATCATCCGCACCACGTTCCCGGGCCAGGCGCCGCGCATCGTCGAGGACCAGCTCACCTATCCGCTCGCCACCACCATGATGTCGGTGCCGGGCGCGAAGACCGTGCGCGGCTACTCGATGTTCGGCGACTCGTTCGTGTACGTCCTGTTCGAGGACGGCACCGATCCGTACTGGGCGCGCTCGCGCGTGCTCGAATACCTGAACCAGGCGCAGTCGCGCCTGCCGGCCGAAGCGAAGCCGGCGCTCGGGCCGGACGCGACCGGCGTGGGCTGGATCTACCAGTACGCCCTCGTTGACCGCAGCGGGCAGCACGATCTCGGGCAGCTGCGCGCGCTGCAGGACTGGTTCCTCAAGTACGAGCTGAAGGCGGTGCCCAACGTCGCCGAGGTGGCCTCGGTCGGCGGCATGGTGCGCCAGTACCAGATCGTCCTCTACCCCGAGCGGCTGCGCGCCTACGGCATCCCGCATTCCAGGGTGATCGCCGCGGTGCAGGCGGCAAACCGCGAAACTGGCGGCTCGGTGCTCGAGCTGGGCGAGGCCGAGTACATGGTGCGCGCCACCGGCTACCTCAGGACGCTGGACGACTTCGCGGCGATTCCGCTGCTCACCTCCGAGTCCGGCACGCCGGTGATGCTGAAGGACGTGGCGCGCATCCAGGTCGGCCCGGAGATGCGCCGCGGCATCGCCGAGCTGAACGGCGAGGGCGAGGTCGCCGGCGGCATCGTGGTCATGCGCCACGGCAAGAACGCGCTCGAGACCATCCGCGCCGTCAAGGCGAAGATGCAGACCCTAAAGGCGAGCCTGCCGCCGGGCGTCGAGGTGGTCGAGACCTACGATCGCTCCGGCCTGATCGAGCGCTCGGTGCGCCACCTGGCCGAGAAGCTGGTCGAGGAATTCATCGTCGTGGCGCTGGTCTGCCTGGTGTTCCTGGTCCACCTGCGCAGCTCCCTGGTCGCCATCGTCACGCTGCCGCTCGGCGTGCTCGCCGCCTTCATCGTCATGTACTACCAGGGCGTCAACGCCAACATCATGTCGCTCGGCGGCATCGCGATCGCGGTGGGCGCGATGGTCGACGCAGCGGTGGTGATGATCGAGAACGCCCACAAGAAGCTGGAAGCGAGGACGCTCGAGGGCGTTGCCGTGGAAGGCGAGGAGCGCTGGCGGCTGATCGGCGAAGCCGCGGCCGAGGTCGGGCCGGCGCTGTTCTTCTCGCTGCTGATCATCACGCTCTCGTTCGTGCCGGTGTTCGCGCTCGAGGCGCAGGAGGGAAGGCTGTTCTCTCCGCTCGCCTATACCAAGACCTATGCCATGGCCGCGGCGGCCGCGCTTTCGGTCACGCTGGTGCCGGTGCTGATGGGCTACATGATCCGCGGCCGCATTCCGCGCGAGCGCAGCAACCCGATCAACCGGCTGCTGATCGCCGGCTACCGGCCGCTGCTCGCCGGCGTGCTGCGCGCGCCGTGGCTGACGCTCGCGCTTGCCGCGCTGCTCGCGCTTTCCATGTGGATCCCGCTGCAGCGGCTGGGGAGCGAATTCCTGCCGCCGCTCTACGAGGGCGACCTGCTCTACATGCCGTCGGCGCTTCCCGGGCTTTCGCCCGGCAAGGCGGCGCAGATCCTGCAGCAGACCGACAAGCTGATCGCCACGGTGCCGGAAGTGAAAAGCGTGTTCGGCAAGATCGGCCGCGCCGAGAGCGCGACCGACCCGGCGCCGCTCGAGATGATCGAGACCGTGATCCAGCTCAAGCCGCAGTCGGAATGGCGCGCCGGCATGACGCCGGAAAAGCTGGTGGAGGAGCTCGACCGCGTGGTGCGGCTGCCGGGGCTCTCCAACATCTGGGTGCCGCCGATCCGCAACCGCATCGACATGCTCGCGACCGGCATCAAGAGCCCGCTCGGCATCAAGGTCTCGGGCAACGACCTCGGCCAGATCGAGCAGGTCGCGTCGGCCATCGAGCGCGTGGTGAAGGACGTGCCCGGGGTGTCGTCGGCGCTGGCCGAGCGCGTCAGCGGCGGGCGCTACATCGAGGTCGAGATCGACCGCCACGCGGCCGCGCGCTACGGGCTGAGCATCATGGACGTGCAGTCGGTGGTGTCGGCGGCGATCGGCGGCGAGAACATCGGCGAGACCATCGAGGGCCGCAGCCGCTTCCCGATCAACGTGCGCTACCCGCGCGAGGCGCGCGACTCGGTGGAGAAGCTGCGCCGGCTGCCGATCGTCACCGAGCGCGGCGCGCAGGTCCCGCTCTCGGCGCTCGCCCAGCTCAAGCTGGCCGACGGGCCGCCGATGCTGCGCTCCGAGAACGCGCGCCTCACGGGCTGGATCTACGTCGACATCCGCGGCCGCGACCTGGGCTCGGTGGTGGCCGACGCGCAGCGCCTGGTGGCCGGCGAGGTGAAGCTGCCGCCGGGCGTGTCGCTCGCCTGGTCCGGGCAGTTCGAATACCTGGAGCGCGCGAAGACGCGCCTCGCGCTGGTGGTGCCGTTCGTGCTCGCGATCATCTTCGTGCTGCTCTACCTCACGTTCCGCGATTTCGGCGAGGCGCTGCTGATCCTGCTGTCGCTGCCGTTCTGCCTGGTCGGCGGCTTCTGGACCATCTACCTGCTGGGCCACGACCTGTCGGTGGCGAGCATCGTCGGCTTCATCGCGCTGGCCGGCGTGGCAGCCGAGTTCGGCGTGGTGATGCTGCTCTACCTCAAGCAGTCGGTGGCGCGGCACGCGCCCGCCGAGCTGCTCGCCGCGCTCGACGAAGGCGCGGTGCAGCGCGTGCGCCCCAAGGCCATGACCGTGGCGGTGATCGTCGCCGGCCTGATCCCGATCATGTGGTCGCACGGCACCGGCAGCGAGGTGATGCAGCGCATCGCCGCGCCGATGATCGGCGGCATGCTCACCGCGCCGCTGCTGTCGATGTTCGTGATTCCGGCCGCCTATTACCTGTTGAAAAGGAGACGCGCAGGGGACGCTTGACTCTCCCACGATGGGAGACTTTACGCTGGCCTGCGTCTATTTCCTGGAGGCTGAACCATGAAGATGCGTGACAGGCAGGCGATGCGGGCGCTGTTCAAGGTACTGGCGCTGGGCATGGCGGCGGCGTTTTTCGCGGCCTTCGCCCATCACGTGTATAGACTCGACTTCAAGCCCATGGCTGCGCTCGGGGTGCCGATTCTGGTGGTGTTCTTCGGCTTTGCGTCGCTGTTCTTCATCCGCGGGCGCTCGCTCGCCGGGGGCAGCGCGCAGTTGCGCTCGCTGGTTGCGGCCGAGCGCGCGGTGCAAGCGGCGCTCTGGCATCTCGCCGGCGTCATGCTAAGCACCGTGCTTTATGCAGGCCTGATGCGCTCCGGCTTGGCCTTGCAGGCGAGCGAGGCATGGGTGGTGACGGTCTGGGCGCTCTTGTTCCTGCTGCCGCACGCCTTGTCGCAGATCGGCCTTCTCACCTTCATGCGCGCGCTCACGGTGGTCGCGCCCCAGCTGTTCCGCAAAGTCGGGGCATTCGAGCTCAGGCGTCGCATGGCGCTTCAGTGAGGCTCGCCGCCCTGGCCGTGGCGGTGCTTCTCTTCGGCTGCGGGGATCCGCAGCCGGGCGCGGCGCAGCTCGCCCGCGGCGGAAAGCTCTACGCGCAGCACTGCGCCGCGTGCCATGGCGCGAAGCTCGAAGGCCAGCCCAACTGGCGCCAGCCGCTGCCCAACGGGCGCATGCCGGCGCCGCCGCACGACGAGAGCGGCCACACCTGGCATCACACCGACGCGGTGCTGTTCGGCATCACCAAGCACGGCATGGCCGGCTACGCGCCCCCCGGTTATCAGAGCGACATGCCGGGGTTCGCGGGCACGCTTTCGGACGAGGAAATCCGGGCGGTGCTGGCCTTCATCGCGAGCCACTGGAAAACGAAAGCGCTGCTCGAGGCGCGCGCCGAGATGATCCGTAACGCGAAACGCTAGGCGCTGTCTGCCCGGCTTTTCCCGACTGCGCGTGCCGGACCGGGACGGCTATTCTTGCGGCATTGAGCATCCGTTCGCGCCTGCGTGCGCTCATCCTTTTCACGCTGCTGCCGGTCGCGATTTTCAGCATCGGCGGCGCGTACCTGCTGGTCGAGCGCGAGCGCGAAACTTTCGAGCGCGGGGCGCGCGACCGGGTGCGCGCGCTGATCACCGCCGTCGACGCGGAGCTGAACGGCTCGGTGGCGCCGTTGCAGCTGCTCGCGAGCTCGCCGGCGCTGCAGGCCGGCGACCTGTCGGCGTTCCGCGCGGAGGCCGAGCGCGCGCTCGCCGCGCGCCAGGGCGGATGGGTCAGCATTCTGGTTTCGGATCCGGGCAGCGGCGCCATGCTGCTCAACCTGCTGGTTGCGCCGGGCGCGCCGCTCGGGGCGACGCAGGATCCGGCCAGCGTCCTGGAGGCGGCGCGCAGGCTCGCGCCGACCGTGAGCCGCGTCGCCGTCGGGCCGCAGACCAAGCGGCTGCTGTTCGCGGTTCGCGTGCCGGTGGTGCGCGATGGCGATGCGATCTTCGTGCTTTCGGCGATCGTCGATAGCGACACCATCGCGCGCCTGGTCGAGCGGCAGCCGCTGCCCGAAGACTGGGCGATCGCGGTGCTTGACCAGACGCACCGGTTCGTGGCGCGGCGGCCGGTGCCCGCGGACGGCCGGCAATTCGCCAGCGACTCGCTCAAGCAGGCGCTCGATAACGCGCCTGCCGGGTGGGAGCGCGGAACGCTCGGCGACGGCGCCGAGATCTACCGCGCCTTCGAGCGCTCTGCCTTCAGCCGCTGGTCGATCTCGATGGCGATCCCGCGCCGCGCGGTCGACGAGAGCCTGCGCGGGCTGTGGCTGCTGTTCGCCGGGTTTGCCGCCGCGACCGCGCTCGGGCTGTGGATCGCGCTGCGCTTGGCGGCGCGGCTTTCGCAGCCGATCTCCGCGCTCGCCGCCGCCGCGCCCGCCCTCGGCCGCGGCGACGCGTCCAACCTGCCGCCGCCGGGACCGCTCGACGAGGTGCGCCGCCTTTCCGCGGCGCTCACGGAAGCGGCGCGCAACGTGCGCGAGCGCGAGGAGCGCCAGCGCCAGGCCGAGCAGGCGCTGCGCAGCGCCGACCGCGCCAAGGACGAGTTCCTGGCGATGCTCGGCCACGAGCTGCGCAACCCGCTCGCCTCGATCTCCAACGCCGCGCAGCTCCTCAGGATGGCGCGCGACCAGCCCGCGATCCTGGCGCAGGTGAGCGACATCCTGGGGCGGCAGGTCGAGCACATGGCGCGACTGGTGGACGACCTGCTCGAGGTGGGGCGCCTCGCCGGCGGCAAGGTGCGCCTGGAGCGCACGCCGCTCGACCTTGCCGCCGCCGCGAGCGAGGTGATCGGGACCTGGAGGAGCGGCGGGCGTTTCATTCATCACGAGGTGCGCGAGACGCTGCAGCCGGCCTGGGTGTCGGGCGATCGCGCGCGCATCGAGCAGGTGCTGACCAACCTGCTCGACAACGCGCTCAAGTACACGCCGGCCGGCGGCCGCATCGGCATCGAGGTGCGGCGCGAAGGCGGCGAGGCCGTGCTGGAGATCAGCGACACGGGCGAGGGCATGAGCCCGGAGCTGATCGCGCGCGTGTTCGACCTCTTCGTCCAGGGCGAGCGCACGCTCGCGCGCCAGCCCGGCGGGCTCGGCATCGGCCTCACCATGGTCAAGCGGCTGGTGGAGATGCACGATGGCGTCATTCGCGCGCAAAGCGCCGGCGCCGGCCGGGGCGCGAAATTCAGCGTACGGCTGCCGGCGATCGACCCACCGGCGCTCGCGGCGGCCGGCGCGAAGCCCGAGTCTCGGGCGCAAGCCCGGCTGCGCATGCTGCTCGTCGAGGACAATGCCGACGCGCGCGAGAGCCTTGCGGCGCTGCTTCGGCTCGAGGGTCACGAGATCCACGTCGCGCCCGACGGCGCGCGCGGTCTCGAGGCGGCGAAAGCGCTCGCGCCGCACGCCGTGCTGGTCGATATCGGGCTGCCCGATATGGACGGCTACGAGCTCGCGCGCCGGCTGCGAGCGGATCCGGCGCTGCGCGCGGCGCGCCTGGTTGCCCTGACCGGCTATGGCACCCAGGAAGACCGCCGGCGCGCGCTCGCCGCGGGCTTCGACCGCCATCTCGCGAAGCCGGTCGACCTGGAGACGCTGCAGGAGGTGCTGCGCTAGCCGCTAGTTGGCGTTGCTCTCGCCGACGACGTAGAAGTAGGCGGTGCACCAGCTGCCGCAGTCGCCCTGGGCGGTGCCGGTCTCCTTCGCCACCCAGCCGTCGATCGGAAAGCCGTTGGTCACGATGCGCGTGCCGGGCTTCAGCCGCTCGAACTTGGGCTTGAGCTTCTGCAGGTTGTCGGGCAGCAGGAAGAGCGCGAGCACCGTGGCGGCGGAGATGTCGGCCTCGAACATGTCGCCCAGCACGAAGCGCGCGCGGTCGGCCACGCCGGCGTCCTGCGCGTTCTTCAATGCCACCCGGTACAGGTCCTGGTCGTATTCCACCCCCAGGCCGCGCGCCCCGCGCTTCGCGGCCGCGATGATGTTGCGGCCGTCGCCCGAGCCGAGGTCCATGACGAAGTCGTCTTTCGTGACCCTGGCCATGTCGAGCATCTTCTCGACCAGCACTTCGGGCGTCGGCACCCAGACCACGTCCTTGCCCGGCTGTCCGACATAGGGCTGGGCCTGGCTGGCGAAAGAAAAGACGGCGAAAAGCAGTCCGAACGCTAGATTTCTCATAGTGGCGGGTGAACAGTAGCACCCGAACCCGCATTCCGGGTGGCAGGGGTGCGCGGGTACCCTTTTTGCATGTCATGGCGACCATGCCCAACGGTAAGGATGTTTTTCGCGTAGGAATTACCGGGTCCTACGGCGGGATGAACCTCGGCGACGAGGCGATCCTGCAGTCGATCATCGCGCAGCTGCGCAAGGATGTTCCGCAGATCGAAATCACGGTGTTCTCGCGCGACGCGGAAGACACGAAAAAGCGCCACCAGGTCGAGCGCGCCCTCCCGGTGCGCAAGCTCTCGCGCGCCGAGATCGCGCCCGAGGTGGAGCGCCTCGACCTGCTGATCCTCGGCGGCGGCGGCATTCTTTACGACGCCGACGCCCGGGTTTACCTGCGCGAGGTGGTGCTCGCGCACGAGAAGCACGTGCCGGTCATGACCTACGCGATCGGCGCCGGGCCGCTCGACAACCCGGAAGCGCAGGCCGCGGTGCGCGATGCGCTCGAGCACGCCGCGGTCGTCACCGTGCGCGAGAAGCGCGCGCAGCGCGTGCTGGAGAACGCCGGCGTGCACCGCGAGATCATCGTGACCGCGGACCCCGCGCTGCTGATCAAGCCCGAGCCGCTGCCGCGCGGGCTGCTCAAGCGCGAGGGGCTCGAAGGCCGGCGCCACATCATCGGCATGTCGGTGCGCGAGCCCGGCGTCGCCGCGCCCGGCCTGGACGAGAAGGTCTACCACGGCCTGCTCGCCAACGCCGCCGACTTCATGGTCGACCGCTTCGACGCCGACGTGGTGTTCGTGCCGATGGAGCCGGTGCTCGACACGCAGCACAGCCACGCGGTGATCGCGAAGATGCTGCGCGCGCAGCGCGCCACGGTGCTGAAGGGCGAGTACACCCCCGGGCAGCTCCTGTCCTGGATCAGCAAGTTCGACTTCGCGCTCGGCATGCGCCTGCATTTCCTGATCTTCTCCGCGATCGCCGGCACGCCGTTCGTGGCGCTGCCGTACGCCGGCAAGGTGAGCGGCTTCCTCGAAGCGCTCGACCTGGTCGCCCCGCCCATCAACCTCGTGAATCCCGGACGCCTGATCGCCTACCTCGACGAATCGTGGGACCGGCGCCGCTCGATGCGCACGCGCATCAGCGAGACGCTGCCCCCGCTTCAGGAGCGCGCGCGAGAGACGCATCGCATCGCGCTGGAGCTCCTCACCGGAGAAAAAGCGCGTGCCCACATTAAAGCGGCCTGACGGCGCCCCCACCATCGAGCTGCCGCCGCGCGAGGCGCTGCTCGCGGGCGACACCGACGTGCTCGTGGTCGGCGGCGGCCCGGCCGGCATCGGCGCCGCGCTCGGCGCGGTGCAGGCCGGCGCGCGCGTGATCCTCGCCGAGCGCTACGGCTTCCTCGGCGGCAACGCCACCGCGGCGCTGGTCATGCCGCTCATGTCGTTCCACACCCAGATACCGCAGAAGGAGCGGCGCGGCGCGACCACGCTGCTGCCCACCGACCACGGCCCGGGCGAGCCGGTGGTCGGCGGCGCGCTCGCCAAGCTGCTGCAGCGCCTGGTGCAAGTGGGCGGCGCGATCCCGCCGACGCTCGCCACCGGCTACGTGGTGCCGTTCGACCCGGAGTGGTTCAAGATCGTCGCGCTGGATCTGCTGGACGAAGCCGGGGTGCAGCTGCTGTTCCACGCTTTTGCCAGCGGCATCATCGGCGAGAACAAGGTCGAAGGCGTCGTGTTCGAGACCAAGTCCGGCCCGCTCGCGATCCGCGCCAAGGTCACCATCGACTGCACCGGCGACGCCGACATCGCGGTGCAGGCCGGCACCCCGACCGAGATCGGCCGCGCCGACGGCCTGGTGCAGCCGATGACGCTCATGTTCCGCATGGCCGAGTTCCAGCGCGCCGCGTTCGAGGCTTACGTCAAGCAGCATCCGCAGGAGTGGCGCGGCGTGCACGGCCTGTGGGACCTGGTGCGCAAGGCGACCGCGGCCGGCGAGCTCAAGCTGCCGCGCGAGGACATCCTGTTCTTCGCCACCCCGCACGAGGGCGAGGTGAGCGTGAACAGCACGCGCGTCACGCGCGTGCTCGGCACCGACGTGTGGGATCTCTCGTACGCGGAGTGGATGAGCCGGCGCCAGATGCGCCAGATCGCGCAATTCCTCAAGCAGTACGTGCCGGGCTTCGAGAAGTCCTACGTGATGCAGAGCGGCGTCAACGTCGGCGTGCGCGAGACGCGGCGCATCATCGGCGACTACCAGCTCAACGTCGAGGACGTGCTCTCGGCGCGCAAGTTCGACGACGCCATCGCGCGCGGCGCGTACCCGGTCGACATCCACAACCCGACCGGCACCGGCACCGTGCTCAAGCGCCTGCCGCCGGGCGAGGCCTACGACATCCCGCTGCGCTGCCTGATGCCGCAGAACGCCGACGGCCTGATCGTCGCCGGGCGCTGCATCTCCGGCACGCACGAAGCGCACTCGTCGTACCGCGTGATGCCGATCGTGATGGCCACCGGCCAGGCCGCGGGCGTCACCGCGGCGATCGCCGCGCGCCGCAACGCGCGGCCGCGCGAGATGTCGGTGCGCGAGATCCAGCACGAGCTGGTGCGCCAGGGCGCGAGCCTGCGCAAAGCGCTGCACCCGGCGAAAGCGGCTTAAACCAGCCGAGTACCTCGGCTAGTGGTCTTCGATGCGCGGGACGTTGTCCTCCGCCGGACCGCCCGTGTCGGGGTCGATCCACTCGGAGATGCCGAGCTCGGACTCGGCTTCCTGCAAGGTCTCGGCTTCGGGGTCGAACTCGCCGTCGGCCTCGCCGCCCGCGAGCAGGTCGGCGTCGGCTTCGGCGCGCGTGGCGAAGGGACCGCGCAGTTCCTTGGTCGCCTTCGATTCCCAGTAGAAGCCGTCGGGGCGCTCGATCACGCGGCCGGGAACGCTCACCGACACCGGTTCTTCGCTCGGTGCCAGGTCCGGAGCGCTATCCCGTTTCGAAACGGCCGGCTTTTTCCCCCGCGGCATGAACCCATGGTACGCCAAAATCCGCGCGCTGAGTCAATACCGCCGCTCATCGCCGCCGGCAGCGCGCTGCCGAACCTCCGCGGCCAGCAGGCGCTCGATGTCGCGCCGCCCGCGCTGCTGCAGCTCGATCAGCGCCTTGAGGTCGTTGCGGTGCGGCGCGGCCTGCACGATCTGCGCTTCGTCGTATTCGCGGAAGCGCCGCAGGATGCGCGCCACTTCGTCCTCGGAGTAGCCGAGCACGCCGAGGCCGCGGCCGGCGGCGTCGAGCGCCGAGCCGAACACCTCGCGCACCGCGTGGATCCCCATCTCGGCGTACTCGAAGGCATCGGTGCGGCTGCGCGCGCGCACCACGAGCTGCAGGTTGGGAAAGCGCTGGCGCACGCGCCGCACGGTCCGCATCGCCGCCTGCGCGTCGTCGATCGCGAGGAACAGCAGCCGGGCGCGCGCGGCGCCCGCCGACTCGAGCAGGTCCATGCGCGTGGCGTCGCCGTAGTAGGCCTTGAAGCCGAAGCGGCGCACGGTCTCGACCTGGCCGGGGTCGTGGTCGATGACGGTGGCGTCGATGCCCAGGCCGCGCAGCACGCGCACGATCACCTGGCCGAAGCGCCCGAAGCCGGCGACGATCACCGGGTTGGATTCGGCGATGGTGTCGGGAGCACGCGCGGCCGCAGTTCCGGCCCCGGGCTGGCGCGCGAGCAGGCGCTCGTAGGCCATGAACAGGAACGGTGTCGCCAGCATGGAGAGCGCCACCGCGGCGTTCAGCATCGCCATGGTCTCCGCCGGCAGCACGCGCGAAGCGGCGGCGAACAGCACGAAGGCGAACTCGCCCGCCTGCGACAGCGCGACCGCGAACACGCCGGCGTCGGCGCGGTTGCAGTAGCCGAAGAGCTGCGCGATCGGATACAGGACGGCGATCTTGAGCAGCACGATTCCCGCTGCGATGCCCAGCACCAGGAGCGGGGAGCGCAGGAACAAGCCCATGTCGATCGACATGCCGACGGCGATGAAGAAAAGGCCGAGCAGCAGCCCCTTGAACGGCTCGATGTCGAGCTCGAGCTCGTGGCGATACTCGCTGTCGGCAAGCATCACCCCGGCGAGGAAGGCGCCGAGCGCCATCGACAGGCCCACCGATTCCATCAGCAGCGCGGTGCCGAGCACCACCAGCAGCGAGAAGCCGACGAACACCTCGCGCAGGCGCGCCTCGGCGACGTAGCGCAGCACCGGGCGCACCAGGAAGCGTCCGGCGGCGATGAGCAGCGCGATCAGCGCCAGCGCTTTCAAAAGCGGAATGATTTCGAAGCTGCCCGCATCCCCCGCCAGCAGAGCGATGGCGAGCAGCAGCGGGATCACGGCGAGGTCCTGGAACAGGAGCACCGCGAACGAAGCCTGGCCGCCCGGCGTCTGCAGCAGGTTCTTCTCGCTCAGCGTGGCGAGGCCGATCGCGGTCGAGGACATGGCGATGCCCATGCCGGCGATCAGGCCGACCGCGAGCGGCTGGCCGAGCGCCATCGCGAGCGCGCTGACGGCGCCGATGGTCGCGATCACCTGCACGCTGCCGAGGCCGAAGATCGCGCGCCGCAGCGCCCAGACGCGCTGCGCGTTGAGCTCCAGGCCGATCAGGAACAGCAGCAGCACCACGCCGAACTCGGAGAACTGCAGCACCGTTTCCGGATGCGAGATCAGGTGCAATCCCCAGGGGCCGATGGCCACGCCTGCGATCAGGTAGCCGAGCACTGAGCCGAGCCTTGCTTTTCGACACAAGGGAACCGCGATCACGCCGGCGGCGAGATAGATCAGCGCCTGCTGCAGAAAGCCATGGTTTTCCATATGAGTACAATGTTCTCATGGAACAAAAACCCGTCGACGGCGAGCAGTTCAAGGCGGGAATGCGCGCGCTCACCGGCGCGGTGAACATCATCACCAGCACCAACGCCAGCCACCGCTACGGCATGACCGCGACCGCGGTGTGCTCGGCGACCGCCGATCCGCCCACGGTGCTGGTGTGCATCAACAAGCTCGCCAGCACCCACGACGCGGTGGCGAAAAGCAAGGCGTTCTGCGTCAACGTGCTGCGCTCGGAGGACTGGGAGCTGTCCACCACCTTCAGCGGCGCGCAGAGCGGCGAGGCGCGCTTCAAGTCGCGCGACTGGACCCGCCTCGCGACCGGCTCGCCGGTGCTGATCGACGCGCTGGTGTCGTTCGACTGCCGCGTGGTGAAGAGCCTGGCGCACGGCACGCACACCATCTTTCTCGGGCAGGTGGAGCAGGTGCTGCTCGGCAAGAAGGGCAAGCCGCTGCTCTATTCCGAAGGCCAGTACGCCAAGCTCGCCTCGCTCACCCTCGGTGAGCCGCTGCCCGAGGGTCTGGATTATTGGGGCTTTTGACAAAAAAATCGCAGTCGTAGTTGCAGCAAATTTCATCGCGGTCGCCGCCCGCATGTCGCTGGTGACCTTCCTCGGCATCTACTTCGTGCGCAAGGCGGGCATCGACCTCGCCACGGTGGGCGTCGCCTTCCTCTGCGAGCACCTGCTGCGCGGCGTCGCCGCGCCGCTGTTCGGCGCGCTCTCCGACCGCATCGGCCGGCGTGCGCTGCTCATCGCCTCGGCGGCGGCGACCGCGGTGGTGCTGCCGTGCTTCCTGCTGGTCGAAGGTCCGGCAAGCCTGTTCGCCTGGAGCCTGGCGCTCGGCCTCACCGGCGCGGTCAACATGCCGGTGGCGAATGCGCTGCTCCTCGACCTGTCGCCGCCCGAGCGCCGCCAGTCGGCGCTCGCGCTGAACTACACCGCGATGAGCGTCGCTTACACGCTCGGCGTGATGCCCGCCGGCTACGTGGCGGAGCAGGGCTACGGCTTCCTCGCCGCCACCGCGGCAGCCGGCTACGTGCTGGTCGTCCTTCTGTATGGAGTTTTTCTGAAAGGAAGACTACCCCTTGAGCGCGCGCCCCGGTCGATGCCGTTCGACGGCCTGCGCGACCCGAGCCTGCTCAAATTCGCCGCGGTCGGCTTCGTCTTCCCGTTCAGCATGGGCCTGGTGGTGTCGGCGACGCCGCTGTTCGCCGCCGACGCGGGCGTGGGCGAGGGCTACATCGGCCTGGTGCTGGGCGCGAACAGCATCCTGGTTGCCGCGCTCGCCCTGCCGGTGGCGGCGCGCATTGAAGCGAGTGGGCCGCTGCGCTACCTCGGCGCCGCCGCCTTGATCGTGGCGGCCGCGCATGCCTGCTACGCCGCGATCCCCGGCGTGGCCGCGGCGCTTCTCGTCGGCACCATCGTTTTCAGCTTCGCCGAGCTGATCTTCAGCTCCGCGGTGCCCGCCACGGTGGCGCGGCTCGCGCCGCCGGGCCGCCGCGGCGCCTACCAGGGGACCTGGGCGCTGGTGGCCTCGGTGAGCATGGGCAGCGCGCTCTTCTTCAGCGGTGTGCTGCGCGACGCGCTGGGCTGGCGCGCCGCGTGGGGGATCTACGCCGGCATCGCGCTCATCGCCGGTCTCGCGTTCCTCCTGATGCGGCGCTCAGAACGGCCGGGCGGCGGATAGCCCGAAGCCCCAGTCCGGGCTGCCGTCGGCGAGGCCGATCAGCGCGTAGGCCTGCGCCTTCCAGAAGCGGTCGAGCTTGCGGGTGAAGAACGCGGTCAGCTCGCGCTGCCGGCCGCTGCCCGGCGCGGCGCGCTCGCGTCCGTCGAAGCTGACGCCGATGCTGTCGCGCTCGTCGATCGGGGTGCTCGCGCCGAGGTTCGCGCTCAGCACATTGTCGAGCGGCTGGCCGGGCGCGTCGCCGAGCACGTGGTAGCCGATGCCCGCGAAGCCGGTGATGCGCCCGAACGTGCGATAGAAATCGACCAGGAACGCGAAGTCGGCCTCGCCGGTTCCCAATCCCTTGTTCTCGTCTGCCGTCGGCAGCTTCACCTTGCCGGTGAGATCGACGCCGAGCGTGCTCGCCGCGTCGTAGTACGCGTTGTACGTCGCGCCGAGCACGATGTCGCCGAGGCCGGACTCGGTACTGCGCGTCGCGCCGCCGCCGCGCACCGCCCCGACCCCCGGAATCACGCCGGCGTCGCCGTCCACGCGCAGGTACGGAACCGTGGCGCGGTAGGTCCACGGCCCGCTCTCATAGCGTGCAATGGCCGCGAGCGACGTGATGCGCGTGGTGCTTCCGGTGCCGTAGTCGCCCGAGCTGTAATGCAGCCCGGCGCCCAGGGTGAGCGGGCTTTCCTGCGCCTGCGCCGTGCAGGCGAGCAACACCCCGGCGCAGAGCGCCGCAACGCGTTTGGTCATGGCGCTTACTTCGGACGCTGCGGCTTCTCGGGCCGCTCCGGTTTCTCCGGTTTCTCCGGCTTCTCCGGACGTTCCGCCCTTGCGATGCGTTCGGGGCGCTTCACCTCGCCCATCTTGAAGCCTTTCGCATCGGCGATCTGGCCCCAACCCTTGCCGTCGGCGCGCATGCGCGTGATCTCCATCACCGCCGCCTCGAGCTGCGCCGGCGTGGGGTTGGTGACGCCCTTCTTCTGCAGCGAAGCCTCGGCGAGCGCGAGCGTGTGGTCGACGTTGCCGTAGCCCATCTTCCCGGTCGGCGGCGTGAAGGTCTCGGTCCTGTCGCCCCGGACCAGCTTCACCTGCGAGCCGTCGCGCAAGCCGGTGACGAGCGAGGTCGCGTTCTGCTTCGAGCCGGCGAGCCTGGTATAGCGGTCGATCAGCTGATCCTGGCTCTGGGCCGCGGCGCCGAGCGGCAACGCGAGCGCCAGAGCTATCGCGATTTTCTTGAGCTGCATGAGAGCCTCCTGGAGAAGGGCTAAATGCTAGGGAGGCGGCGTGGCGGCGTGAAGCAAATCGGTCACGGCCCGCCATGGTCCGCCCGGACTAGCGCACCGGCGACAGGGATTCGAGGAACGCGACCAGGTCCTCGACCTCCGCCGGCGTGAGGCGCAGCGGCTTCAGCACCCGCTCGCCGTCCGCATGCAAGCGGTCCTCCTTGAGCTCGGAGTAGTGCTTGACCACGTCGCGCAGCGTGGCGAGGCTGCCGTTGTGCATGTAAGGCGCGGTCTGCGCCACGTTGCGCAGGCCGGGCACGCGCCACTCGCCGAAGTTGCGGTGCTGCATTTCCACGTGCCGGGTCCCCACCGCCGCCTTCCCAGAGGAATCATCGTTGTAGCGGCCAAGCAGGTTGTAGCGGCTGCTTTTCAGGCGCTTCAGTCCCTCGAGCCGCCCGGAGTCCACCTTGCCCGGAGCGATGAAGAAAGGCACGCCGACGTCGGCGAACTCGCCGTTGGTGAAATGCGCGCCGAAATGGCAGGTGCTGCAGTTGCCCTTGCCGACGAAGATCTTGAGGCCGCGCTGGGCCGCCGGCGGGTAATCGGTGGAGATACCTTCTTGCAGTGAATCGCGAAACTCATCGAAGGCGGTGCGACCGCTGACCAGGGTTTCCTGGAACGCTGCGAGCGCCTTTCCTACGTCGACCAGGACTTCTTCATCATCTTCAGGCACGTCCCGACCGAATGCGCCCCGATATTCGGTACTCAATAATTTTCGAACCACTCCGGCGACATGCATGGGGCTCGCCTTCATCTCGCGCGGGTCGAGCAGCGGCCGGATGCTCTGCGACCAGAGGCTGTCGTTCGCGCCGTCCCAGCCGTACCAGCGGTAGAAGCCGGCGTTCAGCACGGTGGGCGTGTTGCGGTCGACGGCTTCCAGGCCGAAGCCCCGCGCGCGTCCGTCCTGGAAAGCCCGAAACGGCGCGTGACAGGTCGCGCACAGCACCGAGCCGCTGCCGGACAGGCGCGGCTCGAAGAACAGCTTCTCGCCCAACGCGATCGCTTCCGGCTTGCCCGAGACCCGGTTGCTCGGGTCGCGCACTCGCGGCGGCGGCCACGGGCCGTGCTGCACGATCCTGGCGATCTCTTCCTGGGAGAACTCCGAAAGCTGGAACGCGGAGGCCATGCGATCGGTCTTGCCGGCGGCGCGCACCTCGAACACGAACTCCCACTTGCCCGGCATGTGGAACATGAGGCCTTCGGCGCGCCAGCGGCCGGGGCCGGTGGCCTTCACCGCCGGTGCGTAATTCATGCCGTGCCGGTGCTCCGGCATTTGCGCATCCACCTTGATGGCCTCGGGCCTGGCCGTCGATTTCGCGCAGATGGCGATGTCGAGCGCAAAGTGCCGCGAAACCGAAATGGCTTCGGGTTTGAAAGCGAGCACGAAGCGCGGCGACTCGAGGCGCGTGCCCTCGAGCCCCGGCTCGCAGGCCGCAGCGCTGTTACAGATTAATGCTGTTGTAAGAGCGAACCAAAAACTTCTTCGCCATTTTTCCATGCGATGCGCTCGGCGACGTCGCGCGGCAGGTCCGCGAGCCAGCGCCGCGACCAGTCGGCGTGCTCCGGGATGTAGTGCCAGCGCTCGGGGACGTAGCTGTCGGTGCCGACCATGAAGCGGTCGGGAAACTGCAGGAAAGTCGTGCGCCACGCGGGATCCACTTTCCCGCCCGAGGCGTGATCGGTGCGGAACGCGAGGTCGCACCAGAGGTTCTTGTGCTTGCGCAGCATCTCCGCCACGCGCTCCGGGCGCTCGAAGCCGGAATGCGCCCACAGGATGCGCGCCTGCGGCCATTGCTTGAACAGGCGCTCGACCGCGTCGATGTCGGAGTGCGCGTGCAGGAAGAGGTTGTGCTTCTTCGCCAGCTCGACCATGCGGCGCACCACCGGCAGGTCGGCGTCGGCGCCGTACAGGTGGAACTCGCCGATGCCGGCGTATTTGTATTTCGAGAGCCTGTCCTGCAAGTAAGGGATCAGGGTCTCATCGCGCACCCAGGACCCGATCTCGCCGCGCGAGCGGTACGGGCGCAGCTCCGGGATCACCAGGTCGGGCGCCGCCTGATAGAGCCGCTGCTGGCCTTCGTCGCCCGAGCTCGAGATGAGCGCGCGCTTGATGCCGGCCTTGCGCATGATCGCGATCGCGTCCTGCACCGGCACGCTTTCCCACGCATCGTGGCTGTAGTGCAGGTGCGCGTCGAAAATCGGCAACGGCTGCGCCCCGGCCGCGGTGATGAAACAGGCGAGGAGGGAGCCGAGCACTAGGCGCATCCCTCCAGTATAGTCGGCGAAAGAAATGCAAGTCAGTCCGCCGCGCTCGCTCACCGAGCTTTTTCTGGGTTTTCTCTCCATCGGCGCCCGCTCCTTCGGGGGCGTGATGCCGTGGGCGCACCGCGTCATGGTGGAGGAGCGGCGCTGGGTGACGCCGGCCGACTTCACCGAGACCATCGGCCTGTGCCAGTTCCTGCCCGGCCCGAACGTCGGCAACGCCTCGATCGTCTACGGCAAGCGCTGGTTCGGCGCGATCGGCTCGCTGGTCGCCTTCCTCGGCCTGTTCGCGCTGCCGTTCGTCTGGGTCCTGACGCTGTTCGCGTTCTACGCCGATTTCGCCGCCTCCAGCCCGCTGCTGCGCGCGATCGTGACCGGGGTGGGCGCGGCGGGCGCCGGGATGTTCATCGGCACCGCGATCAAGCTCGGCCGCCCGATCGCGGGCAACCCCCTGGTGCTCGCCATCATCGTCGCCTGTTTCCTGTGCGTGGCGATCCTGCGCATCTCGCTCATCATCGTGTTGCCGGTGGCGCTCGGCATCGCTCTGCTGCTGGCGCGGCGAGGGAAACTTTGATCCTCCTGGAGATCGCGCTCTATTTCATGGTGCTGTCGATCTTCTCGGTCGGCGGCCTGCCCTCGGTGATGCCCGAGATGCAGCGCTACGTGGTCGAGGTGAAGAGCTGGATGTCGCCGGCCGAGTTCATGCAGGCGTTCGCCGTCGGCCAGGCGGCGCCCGGGCCGAACATGCTGATCACCACGCTCGTCGGCTGGCACGTCGCCGGCCTGCCCGGCGCGCTGGTGGCGCTCGCCGCGATGTGCGGGCCGGCGGCGGTGCTGGCGTGGTTCGTCACCGACCTGTGGGACCGCTTCAAGGATTCGCCGTGGCGCCGCGCCATCCAGCGCGCCATCGCGCCGATCGTGGTGGCGATGATCCTCTCCGGCGGCGTGGTGCTGGCGATGCCCGACTCGACGCCCGACTGGCGCCTGTGGCTGATCGCCATCGCGACCGCCGCCGGCATCCTGGTGACGAAGCTGAACCCGCTCTGGTTCCTCGCGGCGGGCGGGGTGCTGGGCGCCGTCCTTCTCTGACTACAGCCTCGCCACAGTCGTTCGGCGCGCTGCGCCATCCCGTATTCCGCGGCTACTTCCTGTGCGCGGCGGGCGCGATGATGGCCGACAGCATCGAGCACGTCATCAGCTACTGGATCATGTTCGAGAAGTTCCAGTCGCCGGCGCTCGCCGGGTTCGCGGTGATCTCGCACTGGGCTCCGTTCCTGCTGTTCTCGCTCTGGTCGGGCGGCCTCGCCGACCGCTACGACCCGCGGCGCCTGATCCAGGCCGGCATGGTGCTGTTCATGCTGGCGTCGATCGGCTGGGGCGTGCTGTTCCTCACCGATTCGCTCGAGATGTGGCATGCGGCCGTGCTTCTCGTGCTGCACGGCTGCGCCGGCGTGCTCTGGAGCCCGGCGGCGCAGGTCTTCATCCACGACATCGTCGAGGGCGCGCACCTGCACAGCGCGATCCGGCTCACCGCCACCGCGCGCTGGCTCGGGCTGCTGTTCGGCCCCGCGGTGGGCGGCGTGATCCTGCTCGCCCTGGGCCCGGCGTGGGGCATCCTGTTCAACGCGCTGATCTACGTCCCGGTCATCGTCTGGCTGTCACGCGCGCAGTGGCGGCGCAAGGAGATGCCGGCGGAGCGCAAGGTGAGGGCGATCGGCGACGTGGTCGCCACCTGGCGCGCGGTCGCGGGCAACCGCGTGATCACCTCGATGGTGGTGCTGGTGGGCTGCGCTTCGCTCATCGTCGGCAACGCCTACCAGGCGCAAATGCCGGAATTCGCCCACGACCTCGGCCATCCCGACGGCGGCATCGGCGCCGAGCAG
>Ga0247825_10000425_pt1 | contig 26698 bp, 28 predicted proteins | sample 13C_Vanillin_Day_FD_194413 | JGI IMG/M metagenome (GOLD analysis project Ga0247825, IMG submission 194413) | Soil microbial communities from agricultural site in Penn Yan, New York, United States - 13C_Vanillin_Day48 | ecosystem: Environmental > Terrestrial > Soil > Agricultural land | place... | reverse complement strand
GCCGGGGGCACCGGCCGGGTCGGGCAGCGGGAACTTGATCTTCAGCCAGTGCCCCGAGGGAAACTGGTCGACGTACTGCACCGGGACGCCGCGCGCCTGCACCTCGCGGTCGCGCCCGGCGAACGCCTGCGCCGTCTCGGGCGGGAAGAAGTCCGACGCCGTCGCGCCGGTGAACGCGGCCGGCTCCCCGCCGCGCTCGGCCGCGTAGCGCCGGTTCACGTAGGTATAGCGCAGCGCCGCGTCGCGGATCCAGACGAGTCCCGGCAGGTTGTCCATGAAGAGGTGGAAGCGGCGCTCGTTGTCGCGCAGGGCGCGGCTGCGCTCCTCGACCATCGACTCGAGGATGCGGGCGCTCTGGATCTGCAGCTCGATGTCGGTGCAGGTGCCGAACCAGCGCGCCACGCGGCCGTGGGCGTCGCGCAGCGGCATCGCCACGCCCTGGTGCCAGCGGTAGACGCCGTCGGCGCGGCGCAGGCGGTACTCGATCTCGAAGCGCTCGCCGCTCTGCAGCGCGCGCGTCCAGCTCGAGAGCGTGCGCTCGCAGTCCTCGGGGTGGATCACCGCCTTCCAGGCCCAGCCGGAAAGGCCGCTCGCGTCCAGGCCGGTGTAGTCGTAGCAGCGGCGGTTGAAGAAATCGAGGCTGCCGTCGCCGCGCGCGGTCCAGACGATGTGCGGGATGGTTTCCGCGATCAGGCGATAGAGCGCGGACTCCTCCTCCAGGATCTGCGCGAGCTGCATGGAACGATCCTACTGCGTTTCGCGCAGCAGTTCCTGCAGGGCGCGGAACTCCACCGGCTTCACCAGGTGATGGTCGAAGCCGGAGGCCGAGGCGCGCGCGCGGTCATGCATCTGCCCGTAGCCGGTGACGGCGACCAGCACGGTGCCCTCGAGCGCGGGGTCGGCCCGGATGCGCGTGGCGATCTCGTAGCCGTTCAGCGTCGGCAGGCCGATGTCGAGCAGCACCACGTCGGGCCGGTGCTCGCGCGCGAGGGCGAGCCCGGCGGCCCCGTCGGCCGCGACCATGACGTCGTGGCCGTCGGTCTCCAGCAGCAGGCGCAGCGCGTGCGCGGCATCCTGGTTGTCGTCGACCACCAGCACGCGTCGCGGCGTGCCGGCGTGCTTTCCGTCCTCCCTGGACAGGCTGGCGGCATCGATGATCGCCGGCTCGGCGCGCAAGGGCAGGCGCACGATGAACTCGGCGCCCTTGCCGGGACCTTCGCTGCGCGCCTGCACGCTGCCACCGTGCAGGTGCACCAGCCGCTGCACCAGGGTGAGGCCGACGCCCAGCCCGCCGTGCGGCCGGTCGAGGCTCTGGCTGCCCTGCTTGAAGATCTCGAAGGCCGACTCGACGAGCTCCGGGGCCATGCCCACGCCGCTGTCGCGCACGCTGATCACCGCCTCGTCGCCCTCGCGGCGCGCCGCGACGCGGATCTCGCCGCCCTGCGGCGTGTACTTGGCGGCGTTGTGCAGCAGGTTCTGGAACACCTGGTTCAGGCGCACCTCGTCGCCGTCGACTTCCAGGCGCTCGTCCGCGATCTCGAGGATGAGCCGGTGCCTGCCCTCCTCGATCCACTGCCGGGCGGCGTCGAGCGCGTTGCGCAAGCTCTTGCGCGCATCGAGCGGCTTGCGGTCGAGCACCATCGCCGCGCGCGTCACGCGGCTCACGTCGAGGAGATCGTCGACCAGGCGCGACATCTGCCCGGTCTGTCGCTCGAGCACTTCGCGCACCCAGAGCTCGGTGGGGTCGCTGGTCGGCGCGCGCGCGAGAAGCTTCAGCGCGTTGGCCATGGGCGCGAGCGGGTTGCGCAGCTCGTGGGCGAGCATCGCCAGGAACTCGTTGGTCTTGCGGCTCGCCTCCTCGAGCGCCTCGACCCGGCGCCGGTCGGTGAGGTCGCGCGTCACCTTGGCGAAGCCGCGCAGCGTGCCGTCGCGCTCGGACACCGCGGCGATCACCACGTTCGCCCAGAAGGTGGTGCCGTCCTTGCGCAGCCGCGGCCCCTCGTCCTCGAAGCGGCCGTGCTCGCGCGCGAGCGCGAGCTCCTGCTCGGGCCACTTCTTGCGCCGTGCGTCCTCCGGGTAGAACACCGAGAAATGCTTGCCGATGATCTCGTGCGCGGCGTAGCCCTTGATGCGCTCGGCGCCGGCGTTCCAGCTCACCACGCGGCCGTCGGGGTCGAGCATGAAGATGGCGTAGTCCTCGACCGCCTCCACCAGCAGGCGAAAGCGCTCCTCGCTGTGCCGCAGGCTCTCCTCGGCGCGGCGCCGCTCGGAGAGGTCGCGCGTGATCTTGGAGAAGCCGCGCACCTCGCCTCCGGGGTCGCGCAGCGCGGTGAGGACGACGTTCGCCCAGAAGCGGCTGCCGTCCTTGCGCACGCGCCAGCCCTCGTCCTCGAAGCGGCCCTGCGTGGCGGCCACCGCGAGCTCGTGCTCCGGCCAGCGCCGCGCCAGCGCGTCCTCGGTGTAGAAGCGCGAGAAGTGGTGGCCGAGGATCTCCGACGCGGTGTAGCCCTTGATGCGCTCGGCGCCGGCGTTCCAGGTCAGGACATGGCCGCCGCGGTCGAGCAGGAAGATCGCGTAGTCGCGCGTGCTTTCGACCAGCTGCTTGAATGGATCGTCGAGGCCGAGCTGCGGAACCGCTTCCTTATTGCGCATGCGCCGCGACTATAGCCGCCATTGCCGGGGGGCGTGGCTTGTAGTCGTTCCGGCTACAGCCCCTGCCAGCGCGGCGCGCGCTTGTTGAGGAAGGCGTCCATGCCCTCGCGGAAATCCCGGCTCATGTAGCACATGAGGATCAGGTCCTCGCCCGAGCCCGCCGGCATCGTCGGGCGCAGGCGCAGCAGCGCCTCCTTGGTTGCCTGCAGCGTGAGGGGAGCGTGGCTCGCGACCAGCTGCGCCAGCTCCAGCGCGCGGGGCATCAGCGCCGCAGCGTCCTGCACCACTTCGCCCACCAGGCCGACGGCGAGCGCCTCGGGCGCCTCGACCAGGCGCGCGCGGAAGATCATGTCCTTGACGCGCGCGGGGCCGAGCAGCGCCGCGAGGCGCGCGTAATTGCCCGTGGACAGGCAGTTGCCGAGCGTGCGCGCCACCGGGAAGCCGAAGCGCGCGTTGCCCGCGGCGATGCGCAGGTCGCAGCACACGGCGATCGCCGCGCCGCCGCCGGTGCAGGCGCCCTGGATGGCGGCGATGGTCGGCACGCGGCAGCGCTCGAGCGCGCCGAGCACCCGGTCGATGCGCGCCTCGTAGTCGAGCGCGTCCTGCGGCTTGTCGAAGGCGCGGAACTGCGAGATGTCGGTGCCGGCGGCGAAGGCCTTGTCGCCGGCGCCGGTGAGCAGCATGGCGCGGATCGAGCGGTCGCCGTTGGCGATCGCGCACACCTCGGCGAGCCGCTCGTACATCGCAAACGTAAGCGCGTTGCGGGCCTGCGGCCGGTTGAAGGTCACGTGCGCGATGCCGTCGCGCACCTCGTACAGAAGGTCCTGGGCCGTTTCGGTCGCCGCCATGATGTTCTCCTCTGGATGTGCGAGACTATCTCACGAGGAGGAAGACCACCATGAACCCAGCAAAACCCCTTCTGGCGCTGCTCGCGGCACTGCTGCTGGCCGCCCCCGCCGCGGCGCAGGAGCGCTATCCGAGCAAACGCCTGAACTGGACCATCGCCTTCGGCCCCGGCGGCGGCAACGACATCATGTCGCGCACGCTGATCCAGATCATGGAGAAGTACAAGCTCTATCCCGACAACATCGTCGCCGAGAACAGGCCCGGCGGCAGCGGCGCCGTCGGCTGGGGCTACCTCTTCAACCAGAAGGGCAACCCCTACCATATCTCCTCGACCAGCGGCAGCTTCATCACCACGCCGCTGCAGGCGAACACCGCCTGGCAGCCGCGGAGCTTCACCCCGGTGGCGCTGCTCGCCTCCGACGACCTCATCATCGTCGTCAACGGCAAGTCGAAGATCAGGACCTTCAAGGAATTCCTCGAGCAGGCGCGCGCCAAGTCGCCCTCCATCGGCGGCATGGGCGCGGTGAACGTCGACTTCATCGTGCCGAAGCTGCTCTCGGAGAAGGCCGGCTTCAAGTTCGAGTACGTGTCGTTCAACAAGCAGGGCGAGCTCACCACCGCGGTGCTCTCGAGCGCGCTCGACGCGATGATGGTGAACCCCGGCGAGGTGCTGGGCCTGCTGCAGTCGGGCGACCTGCGGGCGCTCGCCTACAGCGGCAAGAAGACCCCGGCGGTGCTCGGCAACATCCCGACCTTCGGCGAGGCGGGCTACGAGCTGGGCATCTCCATGCCGCGCGGGCTGGTGCTGCCCCCCGACGTGCCGAAGGAAGCGCAGGACTGGTGGATCGCCACGGTGAAGAAGGTCGTCGCCACGCCGGAATGGAAGGCGTACGTCGAGAAGCAGCTCCTTACCGAGAATGTCATGTACGGCGAGGACTTCCGCACCTTCCTGCAGAAGACCCAGGACGCGTTCGCCGAGATCCTGACCAAGTCCGGCGCCATCAAGAAGAAGTAGGGCGCCGGCGGCGATGCGGGCGGGATTCCTTCTCGCGATCCTGCTCGTCTCGGGCGGCTACACCTGGCTCGCATTCGCCGAGCTCGACTATCTCTCCTCGGCGGGGCGGCTCGGGCCGGGCTTCTTCCCGCGCATCATCGGCGTCGCGCTCGTGCTGTTTTGCGCCGAGGGGCTCTACCGGGAGCTGACCGCGCCCCGGGAACCCCTTTCCGCTTTCTGGCGCACCACCGTCGTGGTCGCCGCGCTCTCGGCGGCGTTCATCGCGCTGCTCGAGCTCCTGGGCGGGCTGCTGGCGATGATCGCCTTCATGGCCGCGGCGCTCGCTTTCCTGAACCGCGGCCGCCCGTGGCAGAACGCGCTCCTCGCCCTGGTGCTGCCGGTCTGCATCTATCTGCTCTTCAAGGTGTGGCTCAACGCCGCCCTGCCGCGCGGCGTGCTGCTGCCGCTCTAGATGGAAATCTTCGCCAACCTGCTGCTCGGGCTGTCGGTGGCGGTCACGCCGGCCAACCTCGCGTACCTCCTGATCGGCGTGATGGTCGGCATGGTGGTGGGGATCATTCCCGGCTTCGGCCCGGCCGCGGCGCTCGCCATCCTGCTGCCCATCACCTTCGGCATGAATCCCACCGGCGCGGTGATCATGCTGGCGGCGATCTACTACGGCGCGCAGTACGGCGGCACCGTCACCTCGATCCTGCTCAACACGCCCGGAGAATCGTCCTCCGTGGCGAGCACCTTCGACGGCTATCCGCTCGCGCAGCAGGGCCGCGCCGGGCCGGCGCTGGTAATGCAGGCGGTCGCCTCCTTCGTCGGCGGCACCCTCGGCGTCATCCTGATCACGGTGCTCGCCCCGGCGTTCGCGCAGGTGACGCGCAGCTTCGGCCCGCCGGAATTCTTCCTGCTGGTGGTGATGGGCCTGTCCACCCTCATCGTCATGGTCGGGGGCAACTGGCGCTACGGGGTCATCTCGGCGCTGCTCGGCTTTGCGCTGGGCACGGTCGGCGTCGACCTGGAGACCGGCCAGACGCGCTTCACCTTCCGCTCGGCGGAGCTGATCGGCGGCATCGATTTCATCCCCATCGCCATCGGCCTTTTCGGGCTGGGCGAGCTCTACTACGCTTTCTATACGGGGATGCACGCATCGGGGACGGGCGGCATCGTGCAGTACCAGAAGGAGAAGCGGTTCTGGCCGGAGCTGCACGATTACCTGGAGACCAAGTTCTCGCTTCTGCGCGGCTCCGTGCTCGGCTTCGTCATCGGCGTGATCCCGGGCGCCGGCGCGACCATCGCCTCGCTCATGTCCTACTCGCTGGAGAAATCCCTGTCGCGCACGCCGGAGAAATTCGGCAAGGGCGCGATGGCCGGCCTGGTCGGGCCCGAGGCGGCGAACAACGCCGCCTCCTCCGGCGCCATGGTGCCGCTGCTCACCCTCGGCATCCCGGGCTCGGCCTCGACCGCGGTGCTGCTTGCCGCGTTCGTGCTGTGGGGCCTCACCCCCGGCCCGCTGCTCATGGCCCAGAAGCCCGAGTTCGCCTGGGGGCTGATCGCCAGCATGTACCTGGGCAACGTCGCGCTGCTCGCGCTCAACATCTTCGCCATCCCGCTGTTCGTGCAGATGGTGAAGCTGCCCTACCGCATCCTCGCGCCGGCGGTGATTCTGGTGTGCACCGCCGGCACCTACAGCGTGAACGGCAGCATCGTCGAGACCTGGCTCATGTTCGCCGCCGGGCTGGTGGGCTTCTTCATGAAGCGCTACGGCTTCTCGCCCGCGGCGCTGGTGCTCGCGCTGGTGCTCGGGCCGCTCGCCGAGCAGTCGCTGCGCCAGTCCCTCACCATCTCACGCGGGTCCTTCGGCATCTTCCTCGAGCGGCCGATGTCGCTGTGGATCCTGGGCGTCACGGCGGTGGTACTTGCGCTGGGCGTGCTCATGCGGCGCAGCAGCAGCCGCGCGGACTAGGGAAGCGGGAACGAATCCTGCAAGGCACGCGGCATGCCAGAGCGCCGCAAAGTCCGCGTCGGCCTGAAGGTCATCCACCGCCACCGCGTCGGCAACCGGGTCGTGCGGCGCGTCTCCGAGCTGGTGTTCGTCGACGGCCGTCCGCGGGCGCTGCTCGGCTGGATCGATATGGGCGGGATCCGCACGCCGATCTACATCTGCGAGCTCGACGGCTCCAAGCTGCGCGGGTCCAAGGGCGCCAAGAACACCTACTACTACGACGCCACCACCATCGATCCCCGCTTCGAGGACCTTCCCGAGGAGCTCAGCGCAGCTCGTACGCGATGAGCTCGAGTCGACCTCGGGCTCGAAAGGATTAAATCAAGCGCGGGGTAGTGCGGACAGGATGGTGGTGGCCAAGGCCGGAATCGAACCAGCGACACACGGATTTTCAATCCGCTGCTCTACCAACTGAGCTACTTGGCCTGCCGGGGAAGGCGCGGATTATAGCAATGCACAAATGAAAAGGGCGCCCGGAGGCGCCCTTCTCATACTGCGTACAGCCGAGCTTACATGTCCATGCCGCCCATGCCGCCCATGTCGGGCATGCCGCCATGGGAGTGGCCGCCGCCGCCCTTCTTCTCTTCCACCAGCTCCGCGACCATCGCGTCGGTGGTGAGCATCAGGCCGGCGACCGACGCGGCGTTCTGCAGCGCGGTGCGCGTGACCTTGGTCGGGTCGATGACGCCCTGCGACACCATGTCGCCGAACTCCTCGGTCTGCGCGTTGAAGCCGTAGTTGCCCTTGTTCTCGAGCACCTTGTTCAGCACCACGGAGGGCTCGGCGCCCGCGTTGTCGACGATGATGCGCAGCGGCTCTTCGAGAGCCCGCATCACGATCTTCACGCCGGCTTCCTGGTCGTGGTTGTCGGCCTTGACCTTGCCCTCGAGGGCCTGCTTGGCGCGCAGGAATGCCACGCCGCCGCCCGGGACGATGCCTTCCTCGACCGCGGCACGGGTGGCGTGCAGCGCGTCCTCGACGCGCGCCTTCTTCTCCTTCATCTCGACTTCGGTCGCGGCGCCGACCTTGATCACCGCCACGCCGCCGGCGAGCTTCGCCACGCGCTCCTGCAGCTTCTCCTTGTCGTAGTCGCTGGTGGCCTCGTCGATCTGGACGCGGATCTGCTTGACGCGGCCCTCGATCTGCTTCTTGTCGCCACCGCCGTCGATGATGGTGGTGTTCTCCTTGGCGGACTCCACCTTCTTCGCGCGGCCGAGGTCCTTCAGCGTCGCGTTCTCGAGCTTCAGGCCCAGCTCTTCGCTGATGACCGTGCCGCCCGTCAGGATCGCCATGTCCTCCAGCATCGCCTTGCGGCGGTCGCCGAAGCCCGGCGCCTTGACGGCGACGGTCTTCAGGATGCCGCGGATGTTGTTCACCACCAGGGTGGCGAGCGCCTCGCCTTCGACTTCCTCGGCGATGATCAGGAGCGGCTTGCCGGCCTTGGCCACCTGCTCCAGGATCGGCAAGAGCTCGCGGATCGAGGAGATCTTCTTGTCGTGCAGGAGGATGTAGGCATCCTCGATGACGGCGATCTGCTTCTCGGGGTTGTTGATGAAGTACGGCGACAGGTAGCCGCGGTCGAACTGCATGCCCTCGACGAGGTCGAGCTCGTTCTGCAGCGACTTGCCGTCCTCGACGGTGATCACGCCTTCCTTGCCGACCTTGTCCATCGCGTCGGCGATGATCTTGCCGATGTCGGCATCGGCGTTGGCCGAGATCGACCCGACCTGCGCGATCTCCTTGGAGCTCGAGCAGGGCTTGGAGATCTTCTTCAGCTCCTCGGTGACCGCGATCACCGCCTTGTCGATGCCGCGCTTGAGGTCCATCGGGTTCATGCCGGAGGCGACGAACTTCATGCCTTCGCGCACGATCGCCTGGGCGAGCACGGTGGCGGTGGTGGTGCCGTCGCCGGCGACGTCGGAGGTCTTGGAGGCGACTTCCTTCACCATCTGCGCGCCCATGTTCTCGAACTTGTCCTTCAGCTCGATCTCCTTCGCGACCGACACGCCGTCCTTGGTGACGGTGGGGGCGCCGAACGAGCGCTCGAGCACGACGTTGCGGCCCTTGGGCCCCAGCGTCACTTTCACGGCGTCGGCGAGGATGTTCAGTCCGTGCACCATCCTGGACCGGGCGCTGTCGTGGAATCTGACTTCTTTGGCTGGCATTGCAATTTCTCCTAGATCTCGTTGTTCGCTCAGGCGCCTTCGATTACGCCCATGATGTCTTCCTCGCGCATCACGAGGAGCTCATCGCCCTTCACCTTCACCGTCTGCCCGGAGTACTTGCCGAACAGCACGCGGTCACCCGGCTTCACGTCGAGCGCGATCAGCTTGCCGGCGTCATCCTTCTTGCCCTTGCCCACGGCCACGACCTCGCCCTGGTCGGGCTTCTCGGCGGCGGTGTCGGGGATCACGATTCCACCCGCAGACTTGCGCTCTTCCTCGATGCGCTTGACGATCACGCGGTCATGCAACGGACGAATTTTCATGCTGGGACTCCCAAATTGAAAAAACACGATGTATTACAATGGCTTGCCATGAACAAAGGTTCCTGGAGAGCCGGAATTCTCGAACTGTTAGCACTCAGTCCGGACGAGTGCTAATGATAGGCGCTCACTCGACGGGTTTCAAGGGGCTTCTGGGGTTGGTGCTGCTGTTAGTGCTCACTCCAGCGCTCGCCGTCCTGCCAAAACCGGTGCTCGACGAGCTGCGCAAGGTCGGCATCCCCGCCGCGAGCGTCTCGGCGGTGGTGCAGGAGGCCGGCGCGAGGCGCCCCGTGCTCGCGCACAACACCGGCGAGGCCATGAACCCGGCCTCGGTGATGAAGATCGTCACCACCTACGCCGCGCTCGAGCTGCTGGGGCCGGCCTACCGCTGGAAGACCGAGGCCTGGCTCGACGGCGACAACCTGGTGCTGCGCGGCACCGGCGACCCCAAGCTCAACTACGAAAGCTTCTGGATGATGCTGCGCGGCCTGCGCGCGCGCGGCGTGCGCGAGATCCGCGGCGACGTGGTGCTCGACCGCAGCTACTTCGGCGCGGTCGCCGAGGCCCGCATCGACGACGAGCACTTCCGCCCGTACAACGTCTCGCCCGACGCGTTGCTCGTCAATTTCAAATCGCTGCGCTTCGTCTTCATGCCGGCCGGCGACCGGGTGCGCGTGTTCGCCGAGCCGCACCTGCCGGGGCTCGACCTCATCAACGGGCTGCGCCTGGGGACCGGGGCCTGCCCCGAGGGACGCGCCTTTCGCGACCTGATCGAGGCCTCCTTCGTGTCTTCGCCGCAGCCGCGCGCCGCCTTCAGCGGCTTCTATCCGCTCGAGTGCGGCGAGCGCGAGCTGAACGTGGCGCTCTACTCGCCGGAGGACTACGTCGCCGGCATGATCCGCCACCTCTGGGCGGAGATGGGCGGCACCTGGAAAGGCAAGGTGCGCGATGGCGTGGTGCCGTCCACGGCGCAGCTCATCCACGTGCACGAGTCGCAGCCGCTCTCCGAGATCGTGCGCGACATCAACAAGTTCTCGAACAACGTCATGGCGCGACAGCTCTACCTCACCCTCGGCGCGCATTTCGGCGGGCCGCCGGCGAGCACGGAGAACGCGCTGCGCGCGGTGCGCCAGTGGCTGACGCTGAAGAACGTGCCGGCGCCCGAGCTGGTGATCGAGAACGGCTCGGGCCTGTCGCGGCTGGAGCGCGCGAGCGCGGGCACGCTCGCGGCGCTGCTGCAGGAGGCCTGGAAGAGCCCGGTGATGCCCGAATTCGTCGCCTCGCTGCCGGTGGTGGCGGTGGATGGCACGATGCGCAAGCGCCTGCACTACGGGCGCGTGGCGGGCAATGCCCACCTCAAGACGGGGCTCCTCAACGACACGCGCTCGCTCGCCGGCTACGTGCTCGACCACCGCGGCCGGCGCCAGGTCGTGGTGATGATGATCAACCATCCGCGCGCGCCCGAAGCGGACGCCGCCTTCGACGCTTTTCTGAATGTTGTTTATGACGGCGCTATAGGCCGAGCTCGCCCCAAAGCGAGTCCACCCGCCGCTTCACCTCGGCGTCCATGACGATCGGCCGGCCCCAGCGCCGCGCGGTCTCGGCCGGCCACTTGCCGGTGGCGTCGATCCCCATCTTGGAGCCCAGCCCCGACACCGGGCTCGCGAAGTCCAGGTAGTCGATCGGCGTGTTCTCCGCCAGGAGAACGTCCCGGGCGGGATCGACGCGGGTGCTCAGCGCCCAGACCACTTCCTTCCAGTCGCGCGCGTCGATGTCGTCGTCCACGACGATGACGAACTTCGTGTACATGAACTGGCGCAGGAAGCTCCACACGCCGAACATCACGCGCTTCGCGTGCCCGGGATACTGCTTCTTCATGCTCACCACCGCCAGGCGGTAGGAGCAGGCCTCCGGCGGCAGGTAGAAGTCGACGATCTCCGGAAACTGCTTCGTCAGCAGCGGCACGAACACCTCGTTCAGCGCGACGCCGAGCATCGCCGGCTCGTCGGGCGGCTTGCCGGTATAGGTCGAGTGGTAGATCGGCGAGCGCCGCATGGTGATGCGCTCCACCGTCAGCACCGGGAAGCGCTCCGCCTCGTTGTAGTAGCCGGTGTGGTCGCCGTGCGGGCCCTCCAGAGCTTCGTCCCCCCGGCGAATGGCGCCCTCGAGGACGATCTCGGCGGTGGCAGGGACCTGCAGATCGCTGCCCAGGCATTTTGCCACTTCGGTCCTTCCGCCTCTGAGAAGACCAGCGAACTGATACTCCCCGAGCGTATCGGGGATGGGCGTGACGGCGGCAAGCGTCGTCGCCGGATCGGCGCCGATGGCGACGGCCACGGGGAAAGGATCCTGCGATTCTTTCTGGTGATCGGCAAAGTCCAGGGCGCCGCCGCGATGCGCGAGCCAGCGCATGATGAGGCGGTTCGGGCCGATGACCTGCTGGCGGTAGATGCCGAGGTTCTGGCGCGGCTTGTTCGGGCCGCGCGTGACGGTGAGGCCCCAGGTGATGAGCGGCCCCGCGTCGCCCGGCCAGCAGGTCTGCACCGGCAGCCGCGAGAGGTCGACGTCGCGGCCTTCCCAGAGCACCTCCTGGCAGGGTGCGCCCGAGCGCTCCTTGGGCGCCATGTGGAGCACCTGCTTGAAGAGCGGAAACTTGTCCCACAGGTCGCGCAGGCCCTTGGGCGGCTCGGGCTCCTTGAGGTAGGCGAGCAGCTTTCCCACGTCGCGCAGCGCCGCCGCGTCGGCGACGCCCATCGCCAGGGCGATGCGCCCGACGCTGCCGAACAGATTGGCGAGCACCGGCATGTCGTGGCCGGCGGGACGCTCGAAGAGCAGCGCCGGCCCGCCGGCGCGCAGCACGCGGTCGCAGATCTCGGTCATCTCCAGGCGCGGCGAGACGCTCGCCGAAACGCGCTTCAGCTCGCCCTTCGCCTCGAGCTGGGAGAGGAAGTCGCGGAGGTCCGCGTAGCTCACCGCGGCAGCGCCATCATGCGCTCGCTCAGCGCCTCCGAGAAGTCGAGCAGGCGCGGGTCGCGCCCGCGCGTGGTGAAGATGCGCTCGGTGCCGGCGAGCGCGAGCGCGAGCGTGGTCTCGCCGATCCAGCCGAGCGCGGCGAGCGCCGCGCCGCCGAGCGCGCAGGCGAGGCCGACCGCCGGCATGAGGCTCCCGACCGCCTCGAGGAAGCGGAAAAAGGCGAGCAGCCCGCGGGCGACGCCCTGCGAGCCGGCGGCGGCGAGCTCCGCCGCGGCGCCGTTGGCGAAGCCGGCGAGCGGCGAAGCGATGGCGAGCAGGAGGAGCGCCAGCACGACCAGCGCTGCGCCCCAGCCGAGCTTGCGCACATCGCGCTCGAAGGCGACGCGCACCGAGGCGATCGCCGCGAGCGGCAGGGTCTCCAGGTGCGACTCGCCGCGATGCACGAGGCAGGCGGGAAAGAGCGTCAGGTGCGTGCCGCGCAACGCCCCGGCGGTGAAGTCGAAGCGCGTCAGCGCGACGCCGGGATCGCCTACCGCCATGGCAGCCGCACCGGGGTGCTCGCGACGATGCCCGCGAAGATGGCCACGCCGACCCAGTTGTTGTGCCGGAACGCCTTGAAGCAGCCTTCGCGGCTGCGGTCGCGGATCAGGAACCAGTGGTAGAGCATCATTGCTCCGGCGATGGCGAGCCCGGCATGGTAAGGCCAGGCGAGGTCGAGGTAGAGGCCGGTGAAGGAAAGAACCGCCAGCATCAGCACGTAGCTCGCCATCACCGCGGCGACGTCCCACCGGCCGAGCGTCAGCGCCGAGGTGCGGATGCCCAGTCTCGAGTCGTCGTTGCGGTCCACCATCGCGTACTCCGTGTCGTAGGCGAAGGAGTAGAACACGTTCGCGGCGAGCAGCAGCCAGCATTCCAGCGGCAGGCGCTCCTGGATCGCGGCGTAGGCCATCGGGATGCCGAAGCCGAAGGCGATGCCGAGCACCGCCTGGGGCAGCGGGAAGACGCGCTTGGCGAAGGGGTAGGCCGCGGCGATGGCGAGCGCCACGAAGGACAGCGCGATGGCGAAGCGGTTGAGGAACAGGACCAGGCCGAAGGCGCACAGGGCGAGCGCCGCGGCGAGCCACAGCGCCTCGGCCGGCGCGATCTCGCGCGCCGCGAGCGGGCGCGTGCGGGTGCGCTCGACGTGCGGGTCGAAGTCGCGGTCGGCGTAATCGTTGATGGCGCAGCCCGCCGAGCGCATCAGCCAGGTGCCCATGACGAAGATGAGCAGGATGTGCGCGCGCGGCGTGCCGCCGGAGGCGAGCCAGAGCGCCCACAGCGTCGGCCAGAGCAGGAGCAGCGCGCCGATCGGCTTGTCGAGCCGGATCAGGCGCTCGTAGGCATCGAGGCGCCGGGCGATGAGCGCGAGGTCCATGCGAGAGGATAACTCAGGCATGGGCGAGCTCGCGGCGCGAGCCGAGCCAGCGCGCCACGTGTTTCCTCGCTGCGGCGGGGTCCTCCTCGATCAGCCGGCTCGCCGCCTGCGTCGCCTGCGCCACCAGGTCCTGGTCCAGGATGAGATTGGCGAAGCGCAGGAACGGGTCGCCGCTCTGGCGCTCGCCCATGACCTCGCCCGGGCCGCGCAATTCGAGATCGAGCTCGGCAACCTTGAAGCCGTCGGCGTTCTCATAGATCGCCTTCAGCCTTTGCCGCGCGTTGTCCGACAGGGGTTCGCCGAAGAGCAGGATGCAGTCGCTTTCGCGCGCGCCTCGCCCGACCCGGCCCCGCAGCTGGTGCAGCTGCGCGAGGCCGAAGCGCTCGGCGCTCTCGATCACCATCAGCGAGGCGTTCGCCACGTCGAGGCCGACCTCGATGACCGTCGTGCACACGAGGACGTGGATCCTGCCGCCGGCGAACGCCGCCATGATCGCCGCCTTGTCGTCGGCGTCGAGGCGGCCGTGCAGCAGCTCGACGCGCAAGCCCTTCAGCTCGCGCGCCACGGTCTCATGGGTCTCGACCGCGGTGCGCAGCCCCTCCTTCGATTCCTCGATTACCGGGCAGACCCAGTAGGCCTGCTGCCCTTCCGCGACCGCGTCGCGGATGCGCGCCAGGACCTCGTTTCGCCGGCCGGCAGAGAACGTTCGCGTGCGCACCGGCCGCCGGCCGGGCGGCAGCTCGTCGATGGTCGAGACATCGAGGTCGGCGAATGCGGTCATGGCCAGCGTGCGCGGGATCGGCGTCGCGCTCATCATCAGCTGGTGCGGAAGCACTTCGTCGGCCTTGCGCCGCAGCGTGAGGCGCTGGCGCACGCCGAAGCGGTGCTGCTCGTCGACCACCGCGAGGCCCAGCCGCGGCAGCTCGACTTTGTCCTGGATCAGGGCGTGGGTGCCGATGATGATTTGCGCCTCGGCGACGCGCTTGCGCTCGGCTTTCGAGGACCCGCCGTGCAGCCAGGCCATCTTCACCCCGAGCGGGCCGAACCATTCGCCGAACTTGCGCCAGTGCTGCTCGGACAGGATCTCGGTGGGCGCCATCACCGCCGCCTGCCAGCCGGCATCGGCCGCGACCAGGCAGGCGATCGCCGCGACGATGGTCTTGCCGCTGCCCACGTCGCCCTGCAAGAGGCGCTGCATGGGATGCGACTCGCGCAGGTCGGAAGTGACCTCGTTCAGCACGCGCGCCTGCGCGCGCGTGAGCCTGAACGGCAGCTTCTTCAGAAACGCGTTCGCGAGCGGGCCGTTGCCCGGCAGCGCCGGCGCGCGCCGGTTGCGCCGCGCGCGGTACGCGAACCTCATGGAAAGCTGCTGCGCGAGCAGCTCGTCGAACTTCATGCGGCGCCAGGCCGCGGCGTTGTCGACGCCGGGCCGCGGGCGATGCAGGATCTCCACGCTTTCCCTGAAGTTTTCGAGTTTGTGACGGGAACGGATCGCTTCCGGCAGCGTGTCGTCGAGCGGCTCGGTGTCGAGCGCCTGCAGAATCATCGCGCGCAGCTCGGCCTGCGACAGCCCCGCGGTGGTGGGATAGATCGGCGTCAGCGCATCGGGCAGCGGTTCGTCGGCGGAGACGATGCGGTAGCGCGGATGCGCCATCGTGCCGCCGCGCACTTCGCCGAACGCGCGCACGTAGAGACTTTGCTCGGCGGCGCGCTGGAACTGCTTGAGCTGGCTGCCGTAGAAGTGGAAGAAGCGCAGCGCGAGGCCCTCGGCGAGCACGGCGAGCTGGCGCTTGGGCCGGAACACGATCTTTGCGCTCTGGACCTTCGCCTGCACGAGCACCGGCTGGCCGGGCGGCGCCTTCTCGATCGGGGTGAGGACGGTCTCGTCCTCGTAGCGCAGCGGCAGGTGCAGGACCAGGTCGAAGCGGGAGCGTAGGCCCAGCTTCTCGAGCTTGCCGGCCGTCCCCTTCGACTTCACCCCGCGTGCAGGATGGCGTCGATCTCGACCAGCGCGCCGCGCGGCAGCCCCGCCACGCCGACCGCGGCCCGCGCGGGAAAGGGCTCGCGCACGTACTGCGCCATGATCTCGTTGACGCGCGCGAAGTGCGCGAGGTCGGTCAGGTACACCGTCATGCGCACCGCGTGATCGAGGCCCAGTCCCGCGGCGTCGGCCACGGCGGCGAGGTTGCGGAACACGCGATGCGCCTGGGCATCGATGCCCTCGGCCATCTGCATGGTCGCGGGGTCGAGGCCGAGCTGCCCGGAGATGTACACCGTATCCCCCGCGCGCACCGCCTGGGAGTAGGTGCCGATCGCGGCGGGCGCGTCCTTGGTCTGGATGACCGTTTTCATGCGGAGTATCTTAGCCCAATGATTTCCACGCTTGAAAAGCTGCTCGGCACGCCGCGCGACGGCGCGCTGCTGCGCTATTCGCTCGGGCTGGAGTACGCCAAGGCCGGCCGCCACGCCGACGCGGCGGCGCAGCTGCGCGAGTCGGTCGCCCGCGACCCGCTGTACTCCGCGGCATGGAAAGCGCTGGGCAAGGCGCTTTCCGACCTGAATTCTCTTGATGAAGCCCTGAAGGCCTACGAGCAGGGCATCGAGGCGGCCAGGAAGAAAGGCGACCGCCAGGCGGAGAAGGAGATGACGGTGTTCGCCCGGCGCCTCACACGCGAGATCGAGAAGCGGCGGCTCAGGCCGGAAACAGGCTAGCGAGCGCGTCGCCCAGGCCGGCGACGAAGGTTTCCTTGCCCACGAGCGCGTCGGCGCCGGCGCCCCTGGCCGCGGCGAGCGTCTCGGGCGTATGGAAGAGCGCCAGCGCGACCACCGCGGGGGCGCGCGGCCCCGCCTTCACGCGCCGCACGAGCTCGAGGCCGCGCTGGGGCACAAGCCCCAGGTCGAGCAGCAGCACGTCGGGCATCACCGACTCGACTAGCGCGAGCGCCTGGCGGGCCGTGCCAGAGGTGCCGGCAAGCACGAACCCGGGCAGGCTGGCGACGTGGCTAGCGGCCGCCGCAAGGAATGCCGGGCTGTCATCGGCGATGGCGACGCGCTTCGGCACGTTGTTTTTCACGCCTGCGAGGCTACGCATTGCCGCAAGGCGCGAGTATCGGGGTGTCCCCTAGCCCGGATTGCGAAATGCCTTATGTCCTCTCAACCATCGGGGGGAACAAGGCCGGTCCGCAACGCGTAGCGCACCAGGCCGGCGACGTCGCGAATGCCCAGGCGCTCCATGATCTGCGCGCGGTGCGTCTCCACGGTCTTCACCGACAGGTTGAGCAGGAACGCGATTTCCTTGGTGCTCTTGCCGCCGGCGACGAGCCGCAGCACCTCGCGCTGGCGCGCGGTGAGCACTTCGGGCGCCTGCTCGCCGCCGGCGCGCTGCGCGTAGCCTTCAACAACCTGACGCGAGACGGCCGGCGAAAGCCAGCTCTCGCCGCGCATGACGCTCCGCAACGCCAACTCGAGCTCGCCGGTCGCCGCGTCCTTGAGGAGGTAGCCGGCGGCGCCGGCGCGTAGCGCCTGCAGCACGTACTCCTCGCCCGAATGCATCGAGAGGATCACCACCCGCACCTCGGGGTTGCGGCTGCGCATGCGCGCCGCGGCTTCCAGGCCGGTGATGCCCTTCATGGCGATGTCCATCAGCACCACGTCCGGGTGGCTCGAGGCCGCGAGCTCGATCGCCTCCTCGCCGCTCGAGGCTTCGGCCACCACCTCCACCTCGTTCATCGCGTTGAGCAGCGAGCGGATGCCCGCGCGCACGAGCGCGTGGTCATCGGCAAGGAGCACCTTGATCATCAGGCGGCCTGCTCGCCTTTCACCCGCAGTACCGGGAAGGTGGCGACCACCACCGTGCCCTTGTCGGGGTCGGAGCGCAGCTCGAGCGAGCCGCCGACCAGCGCGATGCGCTCCTCCATGCCGACCAGCCCGAGGCTCGCGTCGGCGCCGGTGCGCGAGCGGATGTCCTCGAGGTCGAAGCCGTGCCCGTCGTCGCGCACGGAGAGCGCGAGCCTCCCCCCGGCGGTGAACAGGCGCACCCAGAGGTTGCGCGCCCCCGCATGGCGCAGCACGTTGTTGATCGCTTCCTGCGCGACGCGGAAGCAGGCCGTCTCGGTCTCCGGGCCCATGTCGGGGGGCGCGTCGGTGGCGTCGAAGTGCGCGGCGATGCCGGCGACGCGCGCCTGGCGGTCGAGGTGCGAGCGCAGCGCCGCGGCGAGGCCGAGGTCGTCGAGCTGCGAGGGGCGCAGGCTGAGCGAGAGCTGGCGCACCCGCTCGAGCGTATGGCGCACCGTCTCGACGCACTCCTCGACCCGCGCGCGCGACTCGAGCTGGATCTTCAGCGCGGTGAGCGCCTGGCCGATGTCGTCGTGCAGGTCGCGCGCCAGGCGCCGGCGCTCGTCCTCCTGCACCTCGAGCAGGCGCCGCGACAGCGCGCGCAGCCGCTCGTGCGAGAGCTCGAGCTCCTGGTTCAGGCGCTCGAGCGCCTCCTGCGCGCGCAGCCGCTCGGTGATGTCGTTGATGACGACCAGCCGCGCCGGCCGGCCGCGCCAGCTGACGAGGTGGCCGACCCCGTCGATGTGCAGCGTATCGCCGTTCTTCTTCATGTGGCGGAAGAGGGCCCGGTTCACGGTGCCCGCGTCGCGCTGCACGAACTCGCGGAAGATGCGCCGCTCCTCCGGATGGCGCACGTCGGTGGCGCTCATCTGCAGGAATTCCGCGCGCGTGTAGCCGTACAGGCGCACCGCCGCGTCGTTCACGGCGATAAAGCGCAGCGTCTCGGCGTCGAACACCCACATCGGCAGCGGGCTCGACTCGAACAGCATGCGGTAGCGGCCCGCCTGCGGGTCGATCTTGTCGACCAGGCGCTGCAGTGCGGCGGCGACGAAGCGTAGTTGCTTCACGGACGAATGGTAACGCTGGCACGCGCTTTGCGACTGCGCCCCGCCATGGGCACCCGGGCCAACGGCAAGTCTTACACCCCCCTCCCCGATTTGCATCCGGAGCGCTCGGCGCGGGCCGCCGGGCTGCGCTATGTGACCGATACCGCGCCAGGCATCTCCCGTGAAGGCGAGCCCGGGGCCTTTACCTACCGGCGCCCGGGCGGCAAGGCGGTCCGCGACGAGGCGACTCTCGGGCGCATCCGCTCGCTCGCCATCCCGCCGGCGTGGCGCGAGGTGTGGATCTGCGCCCGCGACGACGGGCACCTGCAGGCGACCGGCCGCGACGCTCGCGGGCGCAAGCAGTACCGCTACCACCCGCGCTGGCGCGAGACGCGCGACGAGACGAAGTACGGGCGCCTGGTCGCGTTTGCGCGGGCGCTGCCGCGCATCCACCGCCGCACCGGCCGCGACCTGGCGCGCCCGGGCCTGCCGCGCGAGAAGGCGCTCGCGGCGGTGGTGCGCCTGCTGGAAGCGACGCTGATCCGCGTCGGCAACGAGGAGTACGCCCGCGAGAACGAGTCCTTTGGCCTGACCACGCTGCGCGGCCGCCAGGTGCGCATCGACGGCGCGACCTTGCGCTTCTGCTTCCGCGGCAAGAGCGGCGTGCAGCACACGGTCGAGCTCACCGACCGCCGCCTCGCGCGCATCGTGCGGCGCATGCGCGAGCTGCCTGGCGAGGAGCTCTTCGGCTACCTCGACGAGGCGGGCGGGACGCGGCCGATCGAATCGGGCGACGTGAACGAGTACCTCAAGGAGAGCGCGGGCGAGGCGTTCACCAGCAAGGATTTCCGGACCTGGGCGGGCACGGTGCTGTGCGCGCGCGAGCTGCGCAGGCTGGCGCCGCCCGCCTCCGACGCCGAGGGCCGGCGTCACCTCGCCCAGGCGGTGGCGTCCGTCGCCAAGGCCTTGGGTAACACCAAAGCGGTCTGCCGCAAGTGCTACATCCATCCCCGCGTCATCGATGCCTACCTGGAGGGCCGCCTCCGCAGCCTGATGAACGGCGCCGCGGAGGAAGCGGCCGTCGTGCGCGTGCTGCGCGCGAAGGCCAAGCCGCAGCCGCCGCTCTCGGCGCTGCTGCGCCGGTCTTTGCGGGCACGCAGATTGCAGGTACGCGGTCGTGACGCGCCTGTTGATCGCGCTGCTGCTCGCGCTTAGCGCCTCGCCAGCGATGGCCGAAGGTCCCGGCACGCGCATCCGTTCCGGCTCCCAGTTGCCGCAGCCGCCGATCGTCCAGCGCGCTCCGCCGGACGCCTGTGCCCGCTTGCAGGGTGCGGAGCGCGAACGCTGCATCCGCGACGAGCGCCGAAAGACGGCGACCGGCTCTACACGCGGCAGTTCTTTCGGCGCATCGGCGCCGCGATGACCGGCACGGGGCTTGCGTGTTCCCGCGCTGCAATTCCGACCAATCGTTTCTCCAGAGGAGCATCCAGATGAATCTGAAAGTTCTAGCCAGTGCAACCGCCGCGGCGCTCCTTGCGCTGTCGAGCGCCTCGTTCGCCCAGACCTCGTCGGGCAGCGCGGGCGCGCAGACGGGCGGCGCGTCGGGCAGCGCTGCCGCCGGCGGCATGGCGGCCAGCAATTGCGACAACATGATGGCGGCGGAGAAAGAGCGCTGCCTGCGCGAGCGCGGCGCGGCGAGCGGCAGCACCAGCTCGCAGAGCACGCCGTCGACCTCCGCGAGCGGCAGTACGAGCGCGCAGAGCACCACGACACCGTCGGCTAGCGGCAGCACCAGCGCGCAGACCCCGTCGACCTCGACGAGCGGCTCGGCCGCCGCGGGCGGCAGCAGCACCAGCTCGCAGAGCACGCCGTCGACTTCCGCGAGCGGCAGCACCAGCGCGCAGACCACGAAGACGCCGTCGGCTAGCGGCAGCACCAGCTCGCAGACCACGACGCCCTCCTCGTCCTCGGGCAGCGGCAGCACCAGCGGCCAGTCGAGCACCTCGACGAGCACCGGCGCGAGCGGCAGCGCGGCGGCGGGCGCGAGCGACACCAAGTGCGCGCACCTGATGGGCACGGAGAAAGAGCAGTGCATGAAGGACGCCGCGAGCGGCGCGACCTCGGGCAGCACTTCGGGCCAGAGCAGCACGTCGGGCAGCACCACCGCCCCGGCCAGCAGCGGCTCGAGCACGACCGCGCCGAGCGGCGCGTCGGGCAGCACCACGAAGTAAGTCGATGCTCAAAGTGATCTGCGCGACGGTGCTGGGGGCGCTCTGGGCGCTGTCAGCGCTGTCGTGCAGTCATTTCGAGAGCCAGCAGGGCAGCGCCGCGGCCGGCGCCTCCGCGTCCGCCGAGGCGGCCGAGGAAGGCCGCTGCATGAATCTCTACGGCGCCGAGAAGCACTACTGCGAGCGGATGGGCTACTCGCGGTAGCGCGGCAGGTCTTACGGCAGCGTTTTCAGACGTCGCTCACGCCACGGGGAGCGCTTGCTTTGGCGCGGCCGCCGCCATCCATCCCTGCGTTACCTCATCCTTGTGGGCCGCGAAGGCGCCCAGGACCTCTTCCTTCTCGCGCCGAGGCACCTTGACGAAATCCAGGGTGCGGCCAAGCTCGGCCGCTACTTCGTCGAATTCGGCCGGCGAGATCCTGAGGTCGCGATGCGCTTCCTCGAGGCCAAGCTTGGTCTTTCCGGCTCTTGTAGGCGTGTAGGAGAACGGCCCGCCCGCAGCCGCGCACACCCATAGGGTTCGCATGAACTTGAGCCCGGGCAATCTTCCGAGGCTCTTCGTGTGCCACTCCCGGAGGGCTTGATTCTTCGAAGTCTTCCCCACGGTCGCGTTCTGCACCACCGCGTCGCTAAAGTGATCAACCACCGCAGCGATGGCGAAGACGCCGCCAAGGCGCTCGTACAAGCTCTTCTCGGTCATGATTCAAGCCTCCAGTGTTCGATGCGGCGAGCGCAACCAGGCGCCGCCACCTGCGCGAGTATCCTCACGTCGCCGCGTTCCTTCTGTGCGGCCGGGCACGCAATGACGGACCAGCCGCTATGAGGGGTGGCGCACTGCGCCGGCCGGGGTTAAGGGTCAGGCTATCCGCCCTACAGGAGATTCCCCATGAACAGACTTCCCTTTGTCCTTTCCTCGATTGCGGTCGCCATCCTTGCGGGATGCGCCACTGACAGTGCCATCACGCCGGCACCCGCACCCGTGGTCGTAGCTCCGGCCGCGGCGCCCTATGTGCTCGCCCCCGCCGGTACGGTCGTGGTGCCGCAGGCCAGCCCCGCAGGGATGGTCGTCGTTGCTCCGGCAGCCGCGCCGCTGCGCGTCGGTCTGGGCCGCGTCGAATCGATTCTGGCTGTTCCGAGCGCCGCTGCCGGCGGGACGGCGCCGAGTTCGACCAAGCGCATCGTCATGAGGATGGACGACGGCTCGGTGCAGTACTTCGACACGCAGGCCGCGGGTCTGGCGGTGGGCGACCGCATCGAGATCACGAAGGACGGCACCATGCGGCACCCGGCATAGGCGCCAAGACTTCAGCGTTTGATGCTGGCCTCGGCCCGTGCGGCGACGGCCGGCACCCCCGCGGCGCCGACGAGCGCGAATGTCTGCACCGCGCCCTCGAATCCCTTGACCTCGCTGGGCGGCATCTCGCGCAGCGTGAATTCCGGGTCCAGGTGGCTGCGTACTTCCTCCGTGAGGAGGACGTCGACCTTGTGCTCCCGCGTGAGCGCCTGCACGCGGGCCGCAAGGTTGACCGTGCGGCCGACGAACGCATACTCGCGGCGCTCCCGGCTGCCGATCATCGCCGCCAGCCCGGGGCCGCGGTGCAGCCCGATACCGACGGCGAGTTGCGGCAGGCCGTCGCGCGCCAGCTCGTCGTTGTAGGCGCGTAGCGCCGCGCGCACCCCCAGCGCCGCCCGCGCCGCGTCGTTGCACTGCCAGGGATTGGGCTCGAGCGCGCCGAAGTAGGCGAGGATACCGTCGCCGAGAAACGTCGAGACGTAGCCGTGGTGCTCGGAGACGGCGTCGCTCACGCGCTGAAAGTAGCCGTTCAGCACCCGGGCGAGCACTGGCGGCTCGAGCTGTCCGCTCAGCGCGCTGTAGCCCACGAGATCGGCGAAAAGCGCCGTCACCACTTTGCGCTCGGCGGGCACTTCGCCACCTTCGGCAAGCAGCTTGTCGAGCACAGGGGACGGGGCGAACCGCGCACACATGTCCTGAAGGCTCTGCAGCTCAAGCGTCGCGGCTTCCAGCCGCCCCTCCAGCACGCGTACCCGCCGGCGCTGCAGCAGGGAGAGCACACCGAGCGCGAGGGCGGTCAGCGCGGCAACCACCCAACCGCTCATGGCTCGTCCATCACCGCCGCGCTGAGCCGGCACAGCGCATTGGCGAGCGAGAGCACCCCGATGGCCTCCAGGAGCTTTGGCGCACCGAGCTCCTCGCGCAGCGCGCGTGCGCGGCGCTGAATGGCCGCGGGCTGGTACCAGACCGTCTCGCGCGCAAAGCCGAGCAAGGAGCGCTCCGTCGGGGTAAGCGCCGGCGAATGCAGATGCGAGAGCAGCTGTGCGATCTCGTCCCGGGGCAGGCCCTCGGCGACGAGCACCGGCTCCATCGCCGCGCTCGTGCGCGGACAGCCTAGCGCCTGCCCCACTACGGCAAAGAGCAGGGCCTTGCACCTGCGGGTGAGGAGCGGGGAGGCCCATGCCTCCTCGAGCACCTGCGCGAGCCGCGGCGCAATGGGCGAGCCGGCGAAGGCCTGGATCAGCCCGGCGTGCGGCCCCTGCGGCGGCGCCGCCATCGGCGTGGGCTTGCCGCGCGAGGCGTGCGCGGCGAGGATTCTGGCGATCAAGGGCCGCAGCAGCCGCATCAGCCAGGCGTCGGGCATCTTTTCCAGTCCGTAGGGCGGAATCGCCGGAATGGTCGCGACGCGATTGGCGAAGACGAGGTAGCTCACCACGAAGGCGATCTCGAGGCGCTCCTCCCGCCCGAAGCCGGCCACCGCCAGGCGCTCGCGATCCTCGGCGCCGATGAGCGGCGCCGAGCGCGACATGCGCCGTGCGAAGGCGAGCGCAGCCCGCTCGCGCGGCGCCACGTCGAGGCGGCTCATCCTGTCCTCCAGCTCCTCCAGCCGCGATTCGCTCATGCCGCGCACGCGCAGAACGGCGCGGCTCGCGGCATAGCAGAAGCGGCAGGAATGCTCCTGGCTCACCAGCAGCGCGATCAGATCAGCGAGCTCAAAATCCAGGTGCGCGAGCAGCCCGCGGTCGTAGCTCAGCCCGACCATGGCACGCACCAGCCAGGGGCAGGCCGCAAGATAAGGCGTCGCCGGGGACGGCATGCCCATCTGCCGCCTCACGTACCGCTCGAGCCCCGGGTCGCGGCGCGGGGCGACTACGCATTCTTCCCAGGGAGTCGTGAGCAGCGGGTTCGGCATGGTGAGGAACTAGACAACGTCGCCGAGGCTCGCGAGCGCGCCGCAGCCCGCGCCTCTCAGGTCCTGGGGATTGTACCGAAAGAAACGCGTCGCTCGTGCGCCGGCGCCCGGCGCTGGGAGGCGCCTCGCGTCCTAGGTCAGCGACCCGGGAAAATCTGGTGGAGTGGAGGAGGATCGAACTCCCGACCTTCGCATTGCGAACGCGACGCTCTCCCAGCTGAGCTACCACCCCGTGGGAAGGCGCGCATTTTACCGTACCAGCAGGGGTGCGGCTATCATCGGCGCATGCAGATCGCCCCGCCCTTCGGCTACAAGGAAGTCGTCCCGTTCCTGAAGACCCAGAAGGTGCGGCTCCTGGCGCCGGGACAGGTGCCGGAGTTCGCGCAAGCCGCGAACGCCATCCCCGTCAGCCACACCGAGTTCCAGCCGGTCGCGCGCCACTACCCGATCGTGTTCACCACCGCCGAGGGCAAGGGCAATCCCGCCGCGGTCGCGGTGCTCGGCCTCACCGCCGGCGAGAACCTGTTCTTCTCGGCGGGCGCCTGGGCGGCCGGCAGCTACGTGCCCGCGTATGCGCGGCGCTACCCGTTCTGCATGGCGCGCCTCAACGTCAACAAGGTCGAGCAGAAGGACCGCCTCATCTGCGTCGAGAAGTCGGCGCTCGACGAAGGCGGCGAGGCGATGTTCGACGACAAGGGCGAGGCGAGCGCGAAGTGGAAGGACCTCGAGCGCCTGCTCTCGGAGTACGAGAAGGACCTGGAGCGCTCGCGCGAGATGTGCTCGATCCTCGCCGACTACGGCCTGCTCGAGCCCTTCACCATGCAGGCCACGCTCAAGGACAAAGAAGGAGAACGACAGGGCGACAAGATGCAGATGACCGGCATGCAGCGCGTCGCCGAGAAGAACCTCGAGAACCTGAACGCGGCGCAGCTGAAGAACCTGATGCGCAAGGGCATCCTCGCGCGCATCTACATGCATCTGCTCTCGCTCGAGAACTTCGCCCGCCTGCTCGAGCGCAAGGCGGCGCGCCGGCAAGCCGCCTAGCGCAGCCTATTTGGCTTTGCCACCGTGGCCGGTATTGCGCCACTCCCAGGGCGGGATCGGCTTTTCGTCGGCCCAGAGACCGACCTTCTGCAGGCGGGCGTAGGCCTCGATCTCGTAGAGCGCGGAGCCGGGACCGGTCTGGCGCGACGACACCCAGGCCATGCCGCGGCGCACCTGCTCGGCGTTCGCCGCGACGCCGTCGCAGGTCACCTCGCCCACGAGCAGCCCGCGCTCCTTCGCCTTCCATTCGACTTTCGCGGACTTCCTGTGGCAGAGCCGCGCGAGCGAGCGCGCGGATTGCAGCCAGAAGGGCTGCTTCGCCTGCGGCGCGTCGATGCCCGCCAGGCGCACGCGATGCTGCTGCTTCCCTTCGTCGGCGACGGTGAGCGTGTCGCCGTCGATCACGGTCACCACCGTGCCCGAGAGCGTCTCGGCATGCGCGGACTGGACGAGAACGAAGACGAGGACGCAGGCGAGCCAGCGCATGGCGCAAGCTTACCCGACGACGACCCCCGCTATGCCGGCCGCAGCGCCGGCCGGGCGACCGGCGCGGGGAAGGCGAGCGCGATGGCGACGGCGCCGACGCCCATGGCGAAGGAGCCGATGTAGAGCCAGGCGTAGCTGCCGAACGTGTCGAAGATCCAGCCGCCCAGCGAAGGCCCGAGCGCCATGCCGAGGCTCGAGACCATCGCCGCCGCGCCGAGCACCGTGCCCATGATGTGCTGGCCGAAGTAGTCGCGGGCGAGCACCGCGTAGAGCGGCATGACGCCGCCGTAGGCGAAGCCGAACACCGCCGCCACGGCATAGAACTCCTCCAGCCGGTTGGCGAAGACGAAGGCGCCGGCGCCGAGCGCCTGCACGACGAGGCCGGCGATCAGCACGCGCTTCGCCCCATGGCGGTCGCCGAGGATGCCGAAGACGAGGCGCCCGCCGAGGCCCGCCAGCCCTTCCAGGCTGTAGATGGACACCGCCGCGACCGTCGGCACGCCGCAGGCGATCGCGTAGCTGATGGTGTGGAAGATCGGCCCGGCGTGCGTGGCGCAGCAGGCGAAGAACGTCGCCGCGAGCACGATGAACGGCGTGGAACGCAGCGCTGCGGAGACCTCGCCCGGCGCGATCGCCGTCCTGGCCCCGTCCGAGCGCTGCGCCGCGTCGGGCGGCTGGCGCACCAGCAAGGCGGCCGGCAGGAGCAGCAGCCAGACGAGCAGGCCGATGACGAGCTGCGCGCTGCGCCAGTCCGAGGTCATGAGCAGCCAGGCGGCGAAGGGCGACACCGTCATCGGCGCGACGCCGACCCCGACCGAGACGAGCGATACCGCGAGGCTGCGGCTCTGCGGCAGCCAGCCCGTCGCGAGCGCCATCATCGGCACGAAGAAGCTGCCGGCCGACACCCCGACCAGCAGGGCGTAGGCGAGCACGAACTGGAGCTGGCTCGCGGCGCGGCTCGCCAGCACGAGGCCGAGCCCGAGCAGCACCGCCCCGGCCAGCACCACCGGCCGCACGCCGACGCGGTCGCTCAGCGCGCCCCAGCCGAAGCCCGCCGCGCCCATGATGAGGAAGCTGAAGGTCATGGCGCTCGACACCCCCGTGCGCGACCAGCCGGTCGCTTCCGTGATCGGCTGCAGGAACACCGCAAGCGAGAACATCGCGCCCACCGCCACGCAGCCCATCAGCGCCCCCACCGCGACGATCACCCACCCATAGCCCGGCTTCATGCGAATCTCCTTGAAATACCCGTGGTCGAACGGCCGGGGCCGGAATCGACAATCAAGGGTGGTAACGATCGTGGTGGCGCACCCAGGCCATGGGCCCGTCGCCCTCGTCGCGCCTTATTTCGCTCGATTCGGCCGGCGCACGGCGCGGACTTTTCCGCTCGGGCCGCCGCCGCAGTAGAAGAGGCCTGCCCCATCGGACTCGAGCCCGCTGACGCCGGTGCCGCGCGGCATCTCCAGCCGCTCGAGC
>Ga0247825_10000424_pt1 | contig 26700 bp, 26 predicted proteins | sample 13C_Vanillin_Day_FD_194413 | JGI IMG/M metagenome (GOLD analysis project Ga0247825, IMG submission 194413) | Soil microbial communities from agricultural site in Penn Yan, New York, United States - 13C_Vanillin_Day48 | ecosystem: Environmental > Terrestrial > Soil > Agricultural land | place... | reverse complement strand
AGACGGGAGGGGAGGAGCTCGATGTCGCCGAGGACCTCATAGGCCATATCGCCGCACATCTGGCCGAGGTAGTCGTGCCCTTCCTTGTCGACGGTGAGCGCGAAGGGGACGATGCCCTTGTGCTTCGCCTCGACGAGGGCCTTGTGGGTGTCGTGGATGGCGTACTCCTTCTCGGTGCGGTCGCGGCCGTAGCCGTGGTCCTGCGGGCGGCCGTCGGAGACGAGGAAGAGGATCTTGGCCTTGGCGTCGGACTGCTCCAGCTTCCAGGTTGTGTGGCGGATGGCGGGGCCCATGCGCGTGGAGCGAATCGGGGTGACCTTGTCGATGCGGCGCCGAATCACCTCGTCGAAGGCCTCTTCGAAGTCCTTGATGATGAAGTACTCGACGTTCTCGCGCCCGTAGCCGGAGAAGCCGTAGATGCCGTAGCGGTCGTGGATCGTCTCTAGCGCCCGCGTCAGGAGGACCAGCGACTCCTTCTCGAGGTCGATGATGCGCTTCGGTGGCTCCAGGAGCTGCTGGGTGCGGTTCTGGGCAAGCCACTGGTAGTACCGACGCGGGTCGGAGGTGTCGGTGACGTTGCGGGGGCGGCGCTTGTCGATCTCCTCGTCGGTGGACGCGGACATGTCGAGGAGGAAGGCGACCGCGACGTCGCGCTCGATCTTGTTGCGGCGCCAGTAGATCTTCTGGACGTCGCCGTGACCTGCCTTCTTCTGGGAGATGAAGTCGATAGCGGCGTCGAGGTCGATGTCCTCGCCGTCCTCGAGCTTCTTGATCTTGCGGAAGGTCTCCGGGCGCAGCATCTCGAACTGGCGTTGGGTCTCGTTCACCAGCGACTTGTGCTCGCTGAGGGTGTTCTCGTAGAAGTCCTCGGTGCCTTCGTCGAGGAAGCGCTCGCGGACGGCGCACCAGCGGGGCTTGTAGTCCGTGGCGCGGAAGTCCCACTCGTCGTAGTAGTAGGTCTTGACCTCCTGCGGAATGCCGGTCTGGGAGGCCGGGTACTCCATGACGGGGGCGTCGTCGGGCAGGTCCTGGTCGGAGAGGGGGCTGCCGGCTTCCTTCTCGAGGTTCTCGATGAAGGCGGTGAACTGCGACATGTCGAACTCGTCGACGTCCATGTCGACCTCGACGCTCTTCTCCAGGAGCTCCTTGATCTCCTCGGGAGTAAGGTTGGCGAGGTCCTCCATCGCCTCGGGGTCGGTGTCCTGGGAGCGCATGCGCATGAGGAGCTGGACCATCTCGGGTTTGAAGTCGCCGCGGAAGTCGACCTGCGCCGGACTCTCGTAGGGCATCTGGTCGCCTTCGGGAAGCTCGTCGAGGCCGGCCGTGGGGTCGGACTGGGCCTGCTGCTCGAGGTTGTCGAGGTCTTCCTGCGACATGCCCTCCCAGTCGAGGTCTTCGAGGAGCTCCGGCGGCAGGTTGGGCACCTGCTCGGCGATCTCGTAGAGGATCAAGGTTGCCTCGGCGGCGTCCTCGACGGTCGACTCCGGGTCGTGGAGAGCGTGGAGGGTGAGGAGGGCGCGCGCCATCAGGGCTTCAAGGGGCTTCAACCACTCGATGGTGTCTTCGCCGTCGAGGCTGGAGCGGATAAGGTTCTCGACGAAGGCTTGGCGCAAGGGGAGGCTCTTGACGGGCGGGCGCAGGTTCAGCTCGTGGAGCTGGACGGCCTTCGTGGCCTTGCGAATGCCGCTGTACTCCTCGTGGATGCGCTGGTCGATACGGAGGTCCTCGGCGATGCCGAAGAGGTCGGAGGCCATCTGGCGGTCGTCGAAGAGGTCGAAGAAGCGCTCCATGTCGGTGAGCCAGCGCTTCTTCGTGACTTTGCCCTCTTCGCGCCTGTCGCGCTCGACGTTGTGGCGCTTGCGGGGCAGCACCTTGCCGGCGCGGCGGAAGGCGAAGACGAAGCTGCCGAACTCGATGTGCGCCGTCTGATGGGTGGCGTACACCTTGAAGATGGCAAAGTTCTCGGTCTTATTGGTGAACTGCTCGATGTAGTCGGGCAGGTAGACGGCGGAGCCCTCCGTGGATGGACCGCGCTCCTTCACCCAGCCGATGCCCTTCTCCTCCAGGGCAGAGACCGGCTGCACGCTGATGTTGGCGCCGGTGAGGGCTTTGCCGTAGAGGCGCAGGAGCTCGCTGACGCGGGAGAGGTCGACGCGCGCAGAGAGGGTCTGGATGTTTTGCTCCGCGCGACCGGATTCAAGGCGGAAGTAGGCCTCGCCGCCCTCGATGCTGCCGCGGAGGATGTCGAGGCCGATTTCGTGCCACAGCTCCAGCTCTTCGGAACGTAGGCGCTCAGTCAGCTGGGGCGAGGACTTCACGAAGGCCATCGCGGCGATGGGCGACACGCCGATGAGGCGGTCGGCCAGCTCGATGAGGCGCTTGTGGCGGGTAGGCTCGACGTCTCGCAGGGCCATCGTGCCTTCGGCGAAGAGGGCGTAGGACTGGCGACCGATACGCCGTGCGACCCGCGTCGACATCTCGAGGTAGTAGGCGCGCTGGCCTATTTCGACGCCTTTGAGGAGGTCGGGGCCGCGCTGGAAATAGAGCGAAGCCTCGGGCCAGGCGGAATCGGAGATCGAGGCGGCGAACTCGAGGAAGGCCACGAGTTCGGCGTGGTCGAGGGACTCGACTGCGGCCGGGGTGGCATCGAGGCAGGCGGCAGCGAGGTCGGCGGAGCGGTCGGAGATGCCTTCGAGGACGCGGGCGAGGCGGGCGAGGTCGGGCATGGAGACGGCGTTGAGCAAGGCGGGGCTGAGGTTGAAGAACTCGGAGGCCAGCGAGATCGACTTCCACGTCGCCTTGTAGAGCCCGACACCGAGGGTCGCCCACTCGCGCACCTGGGCGCCGGCAAGCTGGGGAAGGACGTAGGGGCTGGCACGGAAGTAGGCCCCGGCGATGGGCGAGGCAAGCTCGGCGAGGTCACGACCGGCGCTCGTCCACATTTCCAGGCCGGCATCGTCGAGGTGGTCGAGCATGTTGGGCGAAACGAGCAGGTAGTCGGCGGTCGCCTCCCAGGAGCGCACGGAGTGGCCGGAGATGGCGACGGCCTCTTCCGCCCAGAAGCGGGCGCGGTCGTCGGAGAGGCCGGCGGGAAGGCGCGTCATCGACTCACGAAAGGCCTCGACGAGGGCCGGCGAGTGCTGGCTGAGTCGGTTCTCGACATCCTGGATATAGGCTTCGCTCAAAGACATAAATGGCTCGTTTCAGGTTCGATGAGGGCTAACTTATCAATTGTACTGAGGAGTAGGCTGGGAGCGCGAGTTCTATGCGCCCACCCAGTCCCAAGGATCGGTGCCGTCACCGCAGACTGGGACTCAAAACTCGCTCGAAGGCGTGGATAAGAAGTGGCGGGCACGGCATTTCAGGAACCGGGTCCTGTGTAGCACAACGACATCTCTGGCAACGGCGATGGGCGTCAGTGGGATGAGCAGGTCCGGATGGCGCGTATGCCGCCGGCGTCGTCCGTTGGGCTCGGCGTCAGGTCAGCGAGGCACCGTGATCGAGACCGGCGTTTCGTAGTCAAAAGCGTACGTTGCCGTGACGTTGATGTTGGGACCAGTCGTTGAAACCTTGTAGAGGTAGACGAGCTTCGAGTTGGTGCCGACATGAAGCTCGAATCGAACACTGGAGTCCTTGAAGGCGGCGTTTACAGTCGCCGCAGCAGCCGGCGGCACTCCAACGCGGTCCTGAGCTTTGTCGATTCGTTCGTCCACCGCTCCTGTCACAAAAACATAGCTCCACGTCGCTTCGCCACCATACTGGGGGCCGGCTCAGGATGAGCGAAGATCACGCCGGAAGTCTTGGAAAGCAAGCACACCGGCCAGAAGTGTGGCTCGAATGCGATCGCCATATGGGTATGGACGCCATCCGAGGGCAGTCGCTTCCCAGGCGGATGAGCCTGAGAGAATCAACTGCTGTGGAAATACGACTCATCGTTCCAGATCTCCCAGGTGTCTGGTCCAACGAAAGCTATGCGAATAGGAGACGGGCCATCACCGCCTGAATCCGGCTCCGATGAAATGACGAGAATGAAGTGCTCTGCGATGGTCGGTGGACTCAGGTCCTCCAACTTCGCGTCGTCGAAGCAGGATATAGCCAGTACTACGGCGGTGAGCAGCACGAGTGCACGCCGCCTAACCCTCAAAGATGGCCTCGGGGAGGAAGGCTGAGACGGTGAAGTTGGGGGTGTCTACGAGGTTGCTGATGCGCAGGTCGACGGCGACGCTGCAGATTACGTAGGCCTGTGCCTTCGTGTAGCCTCGCTCTTCTAGCAGCGCCACCATGTTCATGAGGGCGTTGGCGGCCGCGAGGTTGAGCTCGCCGTTTTGCTGGACGCCGTCGTCCGTCACGGGCATGCCCATGGTTGCGATGAAGTGGTTGGGAACGGCCCATTGAGGTGGCTGGAAGTAACCGGAGTGTCCAAAGCGCGGCCAGCGGATGTTCTTCCGTTCAGCCTCTCCTTTGTGCAAACGGAAGCGCACCGAGACGGTCGCTCCCATTTCGATGGCGGTGAGGCAGCACTCGCTGTCGCCCTGGGCGAAGTGGGCGTCGCCGGCGGAGTAGAGGGCGCCGGGGACATGGACAGGCAGGAAGAGTTTCGAGCCCTTCGTGAGCTGCTTGGCATCGACATTGCCGCAGTTCTCGCGGGGTGGCGCCGTGCGCGCGCCATGTGTTGCGATGGCTTCGTTCGACGGCACGGCGTCGCGGGCCTCGGGCAGAAGGGCGCGACCGCCGCGGGCGACGAGGTCTGCCTCGCGCCGGTTCCACTCCGCGAGCAGCTCGTGCGAGGGCGCGATGCCGGCGGTGCCCATGAAGCAGCCATCCGGGATGCGAACGCCGGGTACCTGCTCCGAGGTCGCAAAGCCGTCGGCAATGTCCCAGTGGGCGAGGAAGGGTTCGCTGACGAGGTCGGGCAGGAAGCCGGTGCCCGGACCGCAGCGCGTCCAGCCGTAGGGCTCGGGGACAATATCGAGGTACTCGACCTCGAGGAGGTCGCCGGGATCGGCGCCCTTCACGTACACGGGGCCGGTTAGAGGATGTACCCGGCCGCCGGGCGCGGGCGGTGGCGAAGCGGGCAGCCCGCGCACTACGAAGCCGTCCGAGGCGTCGCGGGTTTCGAGGACAACCTCCTCGCCCTCGTCCACCTCGACGAGCGGCGGGATGTCGGGGTGCCAGCGGTTGTGGCCGGTGGCGGGATCGTCGCCGAGCGACTTGCTGCGGTCGATGCGGATGTGCTGCATGGTGGGCAGAGTCTAGCGCGAAGCAGTGGCAACTGCGTGCCAGATTTCGTGCTGGGGGTTTGCGTCGCCGTGGCCGGTTGTGCGGGTGAGCAGGCACGAGTCGATGAGGAATTCGACGACGGTCTGAGGGTCGAAGTGCGATTCGTCTAGCGGCGGGCCTTGCCGGCCGGGATGGGTGAGAAACGCAGCGATAACTTTGCTTCGACGCGATGGGGCGTCATGGACCACCGCGGTGCCGGCGAGGGAGAAGGCATCTTCGTTCTCCGGAGATGGGTATGAATGGAGGGTGTAGCGACCATCGCGCTTGAGGTCGCGCAGCTTGGGCGACGGGATGATCAGGCCATATAGACCCTCGTATGTGGGGACGACGCAGATAGGGTGCAGACGTGGCGCTCCGTCCGGCCGCACAGTCGCGAGGAAGGCGAGCCCGACGCCGAACTGACAGAAGAGGTCATGGCCGCCGGATGTGAGTTCCGGACGCAGATGCGCGAGTTCGCCCCACGTGACCATGGTCAGCCTCGAAGAGCGATGTCCTGGACGGTGAGCTGAAGGGCACCACCGCCTTCGCCGGGGCCATAGCGGTCGGCAGAGAGGCTGTAGACGACATCCACCCTGGAGCCGGGCTGGGGGCATGCGCCTTCGTAGTTGAAGCAGATGGCCGGCCAGGTGACGTTGCCGCTCTTGAGGCGAAGGCGCAGGTGGCGGCCCTCCTGCCCTACCGGCTTCGCATCCGTGACCAGGACGTTGCGACTGAGCAGCGAGACCTCGGGGTTGCCCTGGCCGAAGGGCTGAAGCTTGTTCAGCCACTTGATCTCCTGGCTGCGCAGGTCGCCCAGGGGCCACTCCGCATCGACGTCGAGGGTGGGGGTGAGGTCGACGCCGGCAAGTTGCTCAGAGGCGTGCTCGACCATTGCTTCTTCCAGGGCGCCGAGGCGCTCGTTGAGGATGGTGAAGCCGGCGGCCTGATGGTGACCGCCGAAGCGTTCGAAGAGGTGCCCGCAAGAACGCAGGCCATTCGTTATGTCATATTCGAAGATGGACCGGCAGCTGCCCCGGCTCTCGACGGCGCCCTTCTGGTAGACCATGGCCGGACGCCCGAAAGTCTCGACGAGCCGGGAGGCGACCAGGCCGATGATGCCCTGGTTAAAGTCTTCGTGGCCGGTGACGATGATCGGCACGTCGGGCCGGGCTTCGACCATCGCCCGCGCCATCTCCTGAGCTTCCAGGGTCATGCGCTGGCGTTCCTTGTTGAGGGCATCGATGTTCGCGGCGAGCGACAGGGCTGTGCCTTCTTCGTCGGTGAGCAGCATCTCGAGGGCGAGGCGCGCGTCGGCGAGACGGCCGGCGGCGTTGATCCGCGGGGCCAGGCTGAAGGCGATCGACTCGGAGGTGACGTCTTTTGGCTTGAGGCCGGCGACGCCGATGAGGGCGAGGAGGCCGGGGCGCGTCGTGACGGCGATGGCTTCGAGGCCGCGGCGGACGACTTCGCGGTTCTCGCCGAGCAGGGGCACCATGTCCGCTACCGTACCCAGGGCGGCCAGCTCTGCGTAGCGTGCTTCGGGGAACGGGCGCATTGCCGACTCATAGAGGGCTTCGGCGAGGCGGAAGGCGAGGCCGGCGGTGGCGTAGTCGATGAAGGCGTAGCGGCCTGCCGGGAGCTTGGGGTTGATCAGGGCGGCCGTGTCAGGCAAATCCGACGGCGGCAGGTGATGGTCGACGACGATGACTTCCATGCCCAGACTGCGGGCACGCTCGACCTCGACGACAGAGGTTGTGCCGCAGTCGCAGGTGACGAGGACGCCGACACCGCGGTCGGCGAGGGAGTCGATGGCGCGGACGTTGAGGCCGTAACCCTCACGCTCGCGGTGCGGGATGTAGGGCAGGACGTCGGCGCCGAGGTCTCGGAGGGTCTCCGTGAGGATGGCGGTGGAGGTGATGCCGTCGACGTCGAAGTCGCCGTAAATGCAGATTGTGCGTCCGGCGGCGATGGCGTCGTGGAGCATGCGAAGGGCGTTCCCGAAGCCGGGCATGTGTCTTGGGTCGCCTAGGTGAGTCTCGCGGCCGCCGAGGAACTTCTGCGCTTCGACGGCTGTGCCAATGCCGCGGTTCTCGAGGACGGTGGCGATCAGCTTTGGTAGGCCGGAGTGGAAGAGGCGGCCCCGTTCGGGGGACTCTCGCAGACGCCAGCGCTTGCGCCCACCCTGAGAGGGGGCACTAGCGCTGCCGACAGACCGGGGCGGGGTCGAGACTGTCGCAGCATTCAACTCGAACGCATATTCGACTATGGGAGAAGGGGGTGTCAAGGTGGTAGACGGTGCGGTTTTGAGAGATGGGCTGTGATTCACTAATCGAGGCGTAACGCCCTGCGGGTCACGATCGAACGGTGCGAGTCTCCTTGTATGCGTACGGCAAGCGTCTGATCGAGAAGATCGGTGAGGACGACGTCAACGGCGCGGCGGCCGAGATGGCCTACCGGTTCTTCCTGGCGCTGTTCCCGTTCTTCATCTTTCTCGCGGCTCTTAGCGGGTTTGTGGCGTCGACGTTCAACATCGAGGACCCATCGACTGAGATCATGGAACTGCTGGGGGATTCCCTGCCGGAAGATGCATCGAGCGTCCTGGAGGAGCAACTGCGGACGGTGACGGAGCAGCGAAACGCGGGTCTGCTCTCCATCGGTATTCTTGGCGCCATCTGGGCGACGTCCGGCGGCATCAGCGCGCTGATGAAGAACATGAACCGTATGTACTCGGTGGGCGAGTCGCGCGGCCGGTGGCAACGCTATGCGATTTCGCTGGGCTTGACGTTCCTCAGCGCCGGCGTGCTGGTATTGTCGTTCGTCGTCTTCTTCGCGGGTCAGGTCTACGGCCCTGAGCTGGCGGACGAGGTCGGTCTCGAGAGCACGGCCCGGACGTTGATCAGCCTTGCGCTGTGGCCTGCGACGCTGATCATGGTGATGTTTGCGGTGGCCTTCCTCTACTGGCTGGCGCCGAACGCGGGACTGAACATGCGTTGGATCTCACCGGGCGCGGTCTTCTTCACCGTGACATGGCTGATTGTCAGCTTCGGCTTCGGGCTCTATGTCTCAAACTTCGGGTCGTACAACGCGACGTACGGGGCCCTGGGCGGTGTGGTGGTGCTGTTGATCTGGTTCTACCTGACGGCGTTCCTGCTGCTGGTTGGGGCAGAGATCAACGCGGTGATCGCGGAGAAGGAGACCGGCACGAAGGCGCCGGAGGGCGGACGGCAAGCCGTCGCTACGCAGTGAGTGCCTGAAACGCCAGAGCGCTTCTAACGCGGCCGGCTTTCGGCGTAGGTACGACGCGACTGTGCCTTGGCGGCGCGAATGGTGCGTTCGACGGCTTCGCGCTGGGCCTTGCGCTTCTTCACCTTGGGGCTGTGGTTCTTGTTACCGCCTGCCATATATGTTCCTTACTCTTCCGACGCGGAGCCGGAGACTGCGGCCCCTCTCGCGGGGCCTAAACGGAGTACCGGCCTGAGAGCGTAGGAAAGCTGCTTAGGCCGGCCTGCGGGTCAAAGGTTTGGAGACTCTAGGTTGTTCCAGCGTAGCACGAAACGGCCGGGCGCATGTCCCGAGTTGCCGTCGGAGAGACCCGGCTGGTCAGCCGAGGCTGTGGCCGCCGTGGGAGGGACGCCTCTCGAGACGGAGGGCGGGGTCCACGACGGGTATGGGAGTGGGATAGACAACGTGTCCACAAGTAAAGCAGGTCTGATCGCCTGTGTTGGAATCGGTGAGCATGCGGCCTTTGCATCGCGTACAGGCGATGGCCTTGCTAGTTATGTTTGTCGTGATGTGCCCCTTCTCGACGATTGGTAGGGTAACTCTACCTTCGGTAGCGTAACTCTACAGCATCGTAGCCCGATCTTCGGGCCCGCGGCCTACTCCGCGCGATAATCGCCGCTTTTGCCGCCGGTCTTCGAGACTAGATGTATGCCTTCGATGCGCATGCTCTTGTCGACGGCCTTGCACATGTCGTAGACGGTGAGGGCCGCGATCGACACGGCTGTTAGGGCCTCCATCTCCACGCCGGTCTTGCCGGTCAGGCGAACGGTGGCGGTGATCTCGATGGTGCTAGCGGTCTGGTCAGGTGTCAGCTCGACATCGATGCCGGTGAGGAGCAGGGGGTGGCACATGGGGATCAGGTCGGACGTCTTCTTGGCCGCCTGTATGCCGGCGACCTGGGCGGTGGTAAGCACGTTGCCTTTAGCGATTTCGCCCCGCATCAGCAGTTGCAGGGTCGCCGGGAGCATGACAACGCGCCCCGAGGCCACGGCGACGCGCACGGTCTCGTCCTTGGCGGTGACGTCTACCATGCGCGCGCGCCCGGCGTCATCGATGTGGGAGAGGGAGGGGTTGGAGGTCATGAGGTCACTCGGGCAGTTGCCGTACCGTGCGCCACGTCCGTACCCTCAGGTAGTGGTTTCGCCTTCTGCCGCTGTTCATCGTCCGGAACTTCGCGGAGAAGGCGATCGCTAGCAGTCTGCAATGCAACTGTTTCACCATCACCATCCATGAACTCAACCTCGACGTCATCACGTGGGTAGACCTCAACAACTACGCCAACATCTCCCCTCTCAAGGCGAAACTCAGGGAGATCGATGTTGAGCGCGACGGCTGCGAACAATTCGGGTCTTTTCATCTTGGTGCTCGGTATACCGTAGTGAGACGAGGAAAGTCCTCATCAAAGCGGATGATCCAGCCTGTCCTTATTCTAGCCTCACCCTTCGGGCCCCGTAAGATTGCGTCTATCTGCTATCGCGTCCAATGATCGTTTGGTTCGATCTCGACAGCATCCTGTGGGAGGTGCTGCTCTTTGATATCGTCGGCCATTGGTCGCCAGTTTGCTTGCGTGTAACCGAGAGCCTCGAAGAGCTTTGCCTTACCGCCATTGTCGAGATGCGCCTCGTTCAAAGCGAACTGGCGAAGCTTTGCTTCCGGGATGAGCGCGTTGGCTGCATCAGGGAGAATCACGGCGGCTGTGGGCCTAGCCGCCGATTTTCGACATCTCGACTTTGCGCAGGCTGATGGTGTCTTCACTGCGGATTTCTGAGTATCGGTCGGCGCGAACGGACCAGATGTCGCGAACCGCTGCTTCCAGCTCATCGTCGCCGGCGCCGCTGCGCAGGATGGAGCGCAGGTCGTGGCCGTGGTTGCCGAAGAGGCAGGTGAAGAGCTCGCCGTCCGCCGTCAGCCGGGCCCGGGTGCAGGCGCCGCAAAAGGCGCGCGTGACTGAGGCGATGATGCCGACCTCGCCCTGGCCGTCCTGGTAGCGATAGCGCTCGGCGACCTCGCCGAAATAATTCGGGTCCACCGGCTCCAGCGGCCACTCGCGCTGCAGTGTCTCGAGGATCTCCTTCGCGGAGACCATGTCTTCGAGACGCCAGCCGTTGGTCGTGCCGACGTCCATGTACTCGATGAAGCGCAGGATTTGCCCGCTACCGCGGAAGTGCCGCGCCATCGGGACGATGTCGTGGTCGTTGACGCCGCGCTTCACGACCATGTCGATCTTTACAGGGGTCAGGCCCGCGGTGGCGGCGTTGTCGATGGCTTCGAGGACTTTGGCAACGGGAAAGCCGACGTCGTTCATCGACTGGAAAGTTGCCTCGTCAAGGGAGTCGAGGCTGAGGGTAGCTCGGGTGAGGCCGGCCGCTTTGAGGGCCTTTGCCTTGTCGAGCGTCAGCAGCGAGCCGTTCGTGGTCATTGCGATGTCTTCGAGGCCATCGATCTCGGCGAGCATGGCGACTAGCTTGGCGAAGTCACGGCGCAGCGTGGGCTCGCCACCAGTGAGGCGCACCTTGCGCACGCCGAGCTTGACGAATACGCGCGTGAGGCGGGTGATTTCCTCGAAGCTCAGCAGTTCGTCACGAGCGAGGAAGACGTAGTCGCGCCCGAAAATCTCTTTCGGCATGCAGTACGTGCAGCGAAAGGTACAGCGGTCCGTGACCGAAATGCGCAGGTCGCGCAGGGGTCGCTGCATGGCGTCGAGGACGGTCGTTTCAAGCATTTTTGGATGAGGGTCTCCGGCGGGCGAAAAAGGCGGCCCGCGAGCCGCCTGCTTTCGTTCGGTTACGTATTCAGTATAGCAGCGCGGCCTACCACTTCACGTCGATGACGATGCGGGCCGGGTTCTCGAGCAGAGACACCTTGTAGTTCTTCATGCTCTTGAGGCCGATGGCCCAGGAGACGACGGCCTCGAAATCGCAGGTACCCACCGACTTGACGATTATGTTGCCGGGGCCGTTGAGCTCGGTGGCGTCGATTGTGAGTTGGCCCTGCTCGTTGTGCGCGTTTGTGGCGTCGAAGCGGACGGCCAGGATGGCTTCGCCCGGCAAGGTAACCGTGTTGCCGGAGCCGCAGTTGGCGGCCTCATCCACGTACTCCACGAGGCCAGCGGGCCGAACGTCCTCGAACTCGAAGACAATTCGGTCCCAGCCACCGGACTCCGGATGCGCACCCACACGCACATCCACCAGGGTCGCGGCCTCTGTGACGGGGTCCGGGTTCGACTTGATCGTGGTTGGGTCTGTGGAACCGGGGTTCTGAGGGAAGACGGTGCCGTCGACCGGCGGGACCGTCGACGCCGGTGTAGGTGACGCGCCTGAGGGCGTCGAGGTGACGGCGCTGGGAGATGGCGCTATTGTCACCCCAGCAGCCGGCGTGGACGTGACGGATGGCGGGTCGTCGTCGCCGGAGCAGGCGACGGCGAAAAAGATCAGGGCGGGTAGGACGGCGAGAAGGAGCTTGTACATGCTGCCAATGTAGCAGCGGGACCCGCGTTGTTATGGTGGAGTTTGCGCCTTTCACCGCTGGCGGCTAGCCTGACTCCAATGGCGTCAGAACGACTGGCCAAGACGTTTGCGAAGGCAAGAGCGGAAGGCCGTCTCGCCCTCATAACCTACGTGGTGCCAGGGCATCCGAGCGTCGCCGAGACGCCCGGCATCCTGGACGCACAGATTGAGGGAGGGGCCGACATCATCGAGATCGGCATACCCTTCAGCGATCCGCTGGCGGATGGCACAACGATCCAGCGGGTCGCCTTCGAAGCGCTCCAGAACGGAATGACGCCTGCAGGTTGTATGACTTTCGCCGCCGATGCCCGCAGGCGCCACCCTGACACGCCGCTCGTACTGATGACCTACCTCAATCCGGTGCTGGCATACGGCCTGCAACGCTTTGCGGACGACGCCGCGGCGGCCGGGGTCGACGCCGTGATCCTCACAGACCTGCCTCCCGAAGAAGCCGGCGACGCGCTGTCCGCCTTCAAGGGAGCCGGTCTCGATGTGATCTTCCTCGTTGCACCAACGTCAAGCGATCATCGCCTGGAGGTAATCGGCAAGCTCGCATCGGGCTTCGTCTACTGCGTCAGTGTTGCGGGCGTCACTGGAGCCCGCAGCGAAATGTCAGCGGATCTGCCGGCTTACCTTGCTCGTGTGCGTCGTTGCACGGCCCTACCGTTGACGGTAGGATTCGGCATATCCCGCCGTGAGCATATAGAGTCGCTGACCGGGATTGCAGACGGGGCGGTGAGCGCAAGCGCGATTATGGCCCTGGTCAGTGAAACGCCTGCCGGCGAAAGAACGAAAGCCGTTCGCGAGTATGTGGAAGTGCTCTCGGGCCGTCGCAAAGTCTGAGCAGCCAGCGTCGCGATGAACGGCGTCCGCGGCTCCAATGCCGCCGTCGAGAAGGGATAACGGAGCATTCATGCCTGTTCGCGGCATCCGCGGCGCCACTACGGTCGAGTCCAACACGCGCGAGGCAATCCTCGACGCGACGCGCGAACTCCTCAGCGAGATCATCAGCACGAACAAGATTTCCACCCCGGACGTCGCCAGCGCCAACTTCACAACGACTACCGATCTCAACGCCGAGTTCCCCGCCGTGGTTGCCCGCAACGAGTTCGGCTGGACGAACATTGCCCTGATGTGCGGCCACGAGATGGACGTGCCGGGCAGCCTGCGAATGTGCCTGCGGATCATGCTGATCGTGAACAGCGAAACGCCCCAGGACGAGGTCTGCCACGTCTATCTTCGAGGCGCGGCTGCGCTGCGACCGGACCTCAAACGCGACTGAGCCAGCATGGACGCCACTGAGAGCGTGCGGAGCTTCATCCGCGCCTGGAACATCGACTCGGACGAGGAACGCCTCGAGCTGCTTCGTGACTGCTGCGACCCGCAAGGAGTCTTCGTCAGTCCACAGGGTGTGGTTATTGGCGTTGAGCCGTTCAGCGCAGCGATCGGGGCGTTCAGGCGCGCGTTCCCTGCCGCCGAGGTCGTCCTCGGCGAGCCCGACACACACAACGGTTACGCACGGTTTCGATGGCGTACGAATTGGAACGACGGCCGCGAGGCGCTCTATGGCGACGACTTTGTCGAGCTTTCGCGCGATGGGCTGATCGTCAAGGTGGTTTCGTTTGACGGAGCCCCTTCCGAGGCGCAAACATCCTCGGGCATGAAGAGAGGGAAGAGGCCAACGACCCCTACCCTCTGAAAGGAGCGCCGCCCGGAGGTCTGGACTACGGGCAGCCTTTGCTCCAGTTCCGTCGACGCTATTCGACTGTTGCCAGCCCTGTCACCGCCGAGGTTGGGCAACCTCGGCTACGCAGGTCCCTTGCTTGCCGCTCCATGGCACTCGCCCACTGGAGCGACTCGCCAGAAATGCGCACTCTCCGTTAGACCTTCTTCGACTCGTCGTACCAGAGGTACGGCCAGCTCTCCGAGGGCGCTGTGATCGTCGACTTCGCCGTGTAGAGGAAGTAGTTCCCCATCATCGGCCACGCGGGCGTGAAGCCGTTTGCGATGCCCGGCCACGGCACGGCGGGCATCTGCAGCGCCATCTCCTTCTGGAGGTCGTCCAGGATGGTCTTGCGCTTGTTGTCGTCCAGCTCGATGCGCTGGGCTTCGATCAGACTCTGGGTCTTGGTGTACCAGGGGTGGACGACGCGGAAGAGGCACTGCGGCGGGTTGGACTTGACGTTGAACCGCACGGTGATGTGGTTGTCGATGTCGCCACTGACCCCGGGGCCGTTGTTCACGGTAATACCGTTGTAGAGGCCGCCGCCGTTGAAGTACTTCTGGTTGAACTCGTTCGTCGGCACGCTGTCGATCGCGAACTGGAACATGCCGCCCTGCTGCAACATCTCGAGAAGGGCTTCCTGCTGGCGGGTCGCGCTTGCAGTCGATGACGCGCTCACACCGGCGGGAAGGCTAATCGGGGCGTTGAAGCCTGCAGCCTGCATGAGCTTCTTGGCTTCGGCCTGGTTCAGCTGGAAGTACTGGGCGCCTTCGCCGAGGTCCTTGCCCTTCGGGTCGATCCAGAACGGCGGCTCGCCGGCGGCGAAGTGGCTGTGCCAGCGAGACTCCACCGGCAGGCCTTCCTTCTCGAAGACGCTCACGTTGTAGAAGACGTCGATGAAGGTTTCGCGGTCGATCAGCATCGACACCGCGCGGCGGACACGAGTGTCCAGGAAAGGCGAGCCCTCCTGGAGGCCGAAGCTGACCATGGCAGGGCGCGCATCCGGGAACGGGTCCGCGTAGAGGTTGAGCTTGGGCTGCTCTGCCTTGGTTGCAAGGACCTCTTCGCTCGGGATGCGGGAGAAGTTGTCCAGGGGCGCGAAGGCGATGATGTTCCCCGCCATGAACTGGGCGCGTCGCTGGGCGTACTCCGAAACGATGGGCATCTCCATGCGGTCGAAGTACGGCGGCGTGTGGTGCCAGGTGTCGTTACGGACGTAGTTGACGCTCTGGCTCGGCTCCCACTTCTCGAGCCGCCAGGCGCCGGAGCCACGGGCTTCCGCCTTGGGGTCGTACCTGCCGTCGGCTTCAACCGGCATCATCCAGAGATAGCGCTGGAAGGCGAAGCGAGACTCCATGTTCGCCATAGGGAATGCCATCTTGACCACGACAGTTCGCGCGTCAGGGGCCGTGATCGAAGCCACGGGGGAGTTCGGGGAGAGTTCGTTGAAGAACTCGGCGCGGGAGAGACCGGTGCTCTTGAACTTGTCCGCGCTGAAGACCACGTCCTGTCCGTTGAGGATGCGGCCGCTTGTCGGCGGGCGCGGGTCCAGCTTCAGGTTGCCGCGCAGCTTGAAGGTAAAGGTGAGGCCGTCCGGGGACATCTCCCAGGACTCGGCGCCGTCCGGTTCGACATCGCCCTGGACGAGGTCCGGGTATTTGGCGGGCTTGTAGCGAACGAGACGGCTGTACACCCAGGGCGCGTGGGCAGAGCCGACAGCGACGCCGTAGGGGTCCATATTGAGGAAGTTCTCGGAGGTGAGGGGGTTAACCCAGGTTCCACCATTCTTCGCTTTGGAGCTGGTGTCTTCCACTTTTGCGAGGAGGCCGGAGCCGGTGCCGGTGTCACCGGAGCCGCCACCAGTGCCGCTGCCGTCGTCATCTCCGCCACAGGCGGCGAGGAACGCAGCTCCCAATGCGCCTGCGCCGGTGGTGGCCAGCAGGCGCCGGCGACCGACGCGCGCTTCGAGGGTTTTGTGCCAGTAGTTGCTCATCTATGCCTCCCGAAATGCCTGATTGAACATTCAGTCAAACCTGTGGCAGGATAGGTGAAATCGAGTTCCTTAGTCAAGCCTTTCACTTAATAGTTAAAGGCTTTAGGCGCAGCGCAACGGTCTCGCATCGTCGATGGCGCAGTTGGAATTGGGAGCGGCGACCATCGCTTGCGTGCAGTTTCATCCGCTTGATTTTGATGCCATGCTGTCGATAAGCCACCGGTGTATCAGCGCGCGGCCGCGCTTTATCTCTCTATCGAGGGTCCTTCGGACATGACCGCAACCGCAGACCGCAAGCAGGACATCCTCAAAGCGGCGATCGACCTGATCCTGGCTGAAGGGGCCGCGTCGTTCACCATTCGTAAGGTGGCGGAGGCGGCGAGCATCAGCACGGGCCTGGTGCTCTATCACTTCGAGACGAAAGAGAAGCTTATCGAGGAGGCGTGGCGCAGCGCCGTCTTGAGTCTCGGCGACCGGATCAACGCTTCGACACCACCGACCGACGGCAAGGAGTGGATGGAAGCGACATTTAAGGTGCGCTTCCTGGAGCAGGAGAAGGCGGCGATTCCCATCCTCCTCTGGTTGGAGTATTGGCTCTACATTGCCAGGACGCCGGAACTGCGCCAAGAGCACTCAAACAACTACGCGGAGTGGAGGACCAACGAACTCGAGCGCCTTCGCGAGTCGTTCAGAGCGGGACAACTGCGGGATGACCTCGACCCCACCTTGATCGTGGATATGTTCCACACGGTTGTCTGCGGGTTGATGGTGAAGTCGTTGATCGATGCTGAGACGATTACACCGGAGCGGGCCTATGAGTTGGGGCGGTTCTTTCTGTCGTTGATATCGCCGGAGAATCCCTCCCCCAAGCCTCCTCCCCGTCGACAGGGAGGGGGAGTCGGATAGGGAAGTCACCGCCGTCCGCCCTTAGGCTGTCGAGGGACACGGGGCCCGGCATCGTGTTGGCGAAAGTAGTATCCTGCGCGGGCGCACCGGTTGTGGGTTGAGTCCGCGGTTTGCCCAGGATCAGACTGACGGTTACACTGACGCCGGTGGCGGCGTTAGGAATAGAAGTCGCATGACGTTGGCCGTCATCACACACGGGCAGACGAGTACACGAGCAAACGGGCATCGGAGTACCAATCCGCGTGCCTCGACCGTTGCGTCTACCCCAACACTCGACACTTCCTTGCCCCAGCCGCAATTCACGACTATGCCTGTTTGCCCGTTTGCCCGTTTGCCCGGCGCGAGGGACGGGCCATGACGATGCACCCTGTGAGCACCCCGGTCTTCGAGGGTCCGCTGGACCTGCTGCTTCACCTCATCGAGCGCGACGAGCTGGAGATCACGACGGTCTCGTTGATCCAGGTCACCGATCAGTACATCGCCATCCTGCGTGCGGAGGAGAAGATCGACCTGCGCGCGCTGGCGGACTTCGTAGCGATCGGGGCGCGGCTGCTTCTGCTGAAGTCGCGGGCGCTGCTGCCTCGGACGCCGGAGCAGCTGGCGGAGGACGACCTCGAAGCGCTGGAGATCGCGACGGACTTGACGGAGCAGCTGGAGGAGTACCGGGCGTTCAAGAACGCAGCCGGGTACCTGCGCGAACTGGAAGACGCGGGCCATCGCTCTTACGTGCGCATTGCGCCGCCGCCGGAGGACTGGCTGCCTACGGGCCTGGAGAAGGTGACGCTGAAACGCCTGATGGCGGCGCTGGCGAAGGCGCTGGAGCGTCTGCCGCCCGCGGGCCCGGAGCCGGAGCGTCTGCAGCGACAGATGATCAACGTTGCGGAGCGCCGTGTGAGCCTGGCGGGGATCATCCGGCGTTCTGGCCGCATGTCGTTCGTGCGACTGATCGCCGACTGCAAGACGCGCCTGGAGGCGATCATCACGTTCATGGCGATCCTGGACCTGCTGAAGAGCGAGGACGTCTACGCGGACCAGGCAGATGCCTTCGGCGACATTGTGCTGACGCCGGGCAACGGGCGTCCCGCAGACGCGGAGGCGGCGAGCACGGCTTAGGCCCTCCGGCCAGCTTTCGCGAAGGCACGCGGACAGAGTAGGCTCCGGACTGGGAGCGGATTCCGTGATTCGGCTAGTCTGTTTCGACCTCGACGAGACTCTTCTCGACGATAACACCTCTTACGAGCTCTCGGTTCAGCGCGTCTCGGCCGGTCTGAGCTCGGCATACGCCGACTTCGACTTCACGAACTTGCTTGAGCGCTATAACGTCCTCTACAGAAGCTAGAGAGCACAGATCTTCTGTCACATGTAGACGCTGTTGCCATCTCAGCGGACTTGGGCGTAGCGAAGCCCGACCCATCGATATTCCGGCACGTCCTCAACGAACTGGCCATTGAATGCCAAGAGGCGATCCACATCGGCGACAAACTGGATTCGGATATCCTGGGCGCGCGGGTAGCAGGCTTCCGCGCAGGAGTCTGGCTGAACCGCTACGGCCTCTCGCGTGCCGCGGAAAACGACGCGCCAAATTTCGAGATTGCGTCCTTGAGGGAGGTTCCCGACCTTCTTGGCCACATGCGAGACCAGGAGATTTGAACCTGTCATGAGCCCGCGCGGGATCTTCTTCGACATGGACGACACGCTGGTCGACGATACGGGCTGCTATCGGCTCTCGATCGAAGGCGTGTGCTCCGACCTCGGTCCGCCGCTCGACGCCGTGGCGCTGGGGGCAGCCTACGATGCGGTATCAACAACCTGGTGGCCATCGGGCGACCTCACGTCAATCCGGACGAGGCTCTGGAGTCAGGCCCTTGCGGCCTGCGGTTACGATGTCGCGCTTGCTCCGCGGGTGGTGGAGCGATACCTGCACCATCGTGTCCACACGGCCGAGGTTCTGGACGGCGCGATCGAACTGCTTGAAGCCCTGCGGTCGAAGTACAGGCTCGCCATCGTGACGAACGGCGGCGGTGATATCCAGCGCCGGCGTCTCGCCCACATCGGACTCGGCAAGTACTTCGATGCGATTGGGGCGTCGACGGACGTCGATGCGGGGAAGCCGGACCGGCGCATCTTCGAGCACGCGTCGAAGCTGCTGGGCGTGCTGCCGAGCGAGACGTGGCACGTCGGCGACAGTCTGGTGTCGGACGTCGCCGGGGCGCTGAATGCCGGCCTGCAGGCGGCAGTCTGGTACAACTGCAACGGCGCCGAGTGCCGTCCGGAGGACGCGCAGCCACACCATCAGATCGCGGCGCTGAGCGAACTTCTCGAATTGCTTGAGAAGTGTGAGTGAAGCCTGTGTATTGGCAGCGTGGCGACACAATACTGCTGCGCTTCGTAGGTCATGGCGATGGCGTGTTGGGCGGATGGCCGCATCTGGTCCTTGAGGATGGACCTAACCGCACTGTCCTCTATCAGCCCGAAGGGACGGAAATTCTTGCATGGAGCATGGACGAAAACCGATGGGCCGACTCTCTAACCGCCCGAATGCACGCGCTTCGGTTCATTTACCCGGATGCGCCATATCACGTCACGATGTGGTACGACGCCGGTACCGGTGTACCACCCTGGTACCAACCTCACTACGGCAGCGTCGAGGGAAGGTTCAAGGGCTGGAAGGTCGACTTGTCGGCGCCGCACCGCCGCACCGAGATTGGCTTCGATACCACGGATGACGTACTCGACTTCATCGTTCACCCGGACGGGTCCTGGTACATGAAGGACGATGAGGAGCTCACTCTATACACAGCCCGAGGCATCTACACGACTGAGGAGGCAGCAAGGATTCGCCGTGGCGCGTCCGACGTCCAATCATCAATCCAGGCGCGCGTCTCACCCTTCGATGACGAATGGGTGGACTGGCAACCGCCGGCGGGAGCCACCCTTGGCCCTGTTCCTGAACATTGGATGCATCTGACTGGTGGCGACCTTCACCACAGCACTTTGGCCTACGAACGTGGTCAGCCGGGCCGTCGTTACGACGCGTGGCGCCAGCCGTAGCGCTGGTCACGCCTGGAGCCTCTTCGCCATACAAACGCTGAGCTGGGAGCCCACGTATTCGCCGTAGGGGTCTATGGGCTCGAAGCCGGCGCTGGCGTAGAGGCCCAGGGCTTCCGGCTGACGAACGCCGGTCTCCAGGACCAGGCGTGTCGCGCCCAGTGCTCGCGCCTCGGCTTCGAGGGCTTCGACCATGCGTCTTCCAATGCCGAGACCTCGGACGGTATCGAGGACGTACATGCGCTTGACCTCGGCGTCGCCATCTGCCAGGAGACGTACCGCGCCACAAGCGACCGGTTCATCGGCACGATAGGCGACCAGGAAGGCACCGCGTCCGGGCGCCACTTCGTCGGGGTCGAGGCGAAAGTGGTTGGTGCCCGGCTCCGGGTAGCGCGCCGTGAGTTCTGCGTTGAGCAGCGCGATAAGGCGCTGTGCGTCTCGTGAGGTGAGGTCACGGTGTTCGATGCACACGTCCTCGTGCATGCTGGCGAGGATAGCAGGTACAGTTCGCCCCATGGCTCATGACTTCAGCTTCGAAGTGGACCATGAAACTTACGCGAGGTTGGAGCTTCATGCCAGCGCTCGATGCATGTCGGTGCTTGAATTTGGCTCGAACGCATAAGCAACCGGCCTGGCTCAAACATCTCCAGCGCGGACATGCTCAAAGCCATCAACGAGCTCCGCTGTCCGTGGGCTGGAGAAAAACCTGAAAGCTTCAACTAGACGTGAACAAGACGCCCGCTACGCTGTCTGTGAGGTCGAAGATTGGGGCCGGATAGAGACCGACGAAGAAGACGCCGATCGCGAGGACGACAACCGCGGCCTGCATGACCATGGGGATCTTGAACCGCGCCGGGTCGTCCGGCTGGCTAACGTACATCACCCGCATGATCTGCAGGTAGTAGTACAGCGACACGAGGCTGGCGACGACTGCCACGGCGGCAAGCCAGTAGTAGTCGTTATCGGCGACGGACTGGAAGAGGATGAACTTCGTCAGGAAGCCGGCAAACAGCGGCAGACCCGCGAGCGAGAACAGGCCGACCGTCGTCACGGCGGCAAGCAACGGCGCCCGCTCTGCCATGCCTCGGAAGTCTTCAATCTCTTCGGCGCCGCTCTCGTTGTGGTAGGCGATGATCGCCGTGAACACCGCGAGGTTCGTGATCGCATAGCCGACCATGTGCAGGAGCAGCGCGCTCGTCACTTCGGGCGAAAGGGCGACGATGCCCATGAGCATGTAGCCGACTTGACCGATGCTGGAGTACGCGAGCAGTCGCTTGATGTTCGTCTGCTGCAGGGCGATCAAGTTTCCAACCGCCATCGTGGCGACCGCCAGAGCGGCCATCATGAACTGCCAGTCGTCGATCACGGGCAGCAGGGCGCCGCTGAAGAGTCGCAGCAGGAGCGCAAAGCCCGCGAACTTAGACGTGGCAGACAGGTAGCCGGTGATCGGCAGCGGCGCGCCGTGGTAGACGTCCGGCGTCCACATGTGGAACGGCACGGCCGCGACTTTGAAGCCGAGGCCGGCAACGATCAGGGTCAGGCCCAGCAAGGTGCCGAGGGTGAAGCCATCCGTGCCGTTGCTGAAAGCTTCCTGGATCTCGGCGTAGGACGTGCTGCCGGCGGTGCCGTAGATGAAGCTGATGCCGTAGAGAAGTAGCGCCGAGGCGAAAGCGCCAAGGAGCAGGTACTTCATGCCTGCTTCGTTCGAGCGCGTGTCAGACTTCTGGTATGACACGAGGACGTAGAGGCTGAAGCTGAGGATCTCGAGGCCGATGTAGGCGGTCAGCAGCTCCTGGGCGCCGGCCATGAAGATGGCGCCGGCCGTCGATATCAGGAGCAGGGCGTAGTACTCGGCGGGATTCTTCAGATGTAGTTCGACGAAATCGATCGACGCCAAGACCACCGCGATGGTGATGGCGATGAAGAAGCAGCGGAAGAACGTGGTGTAGTCGTCGATGAAGAACAGGCCGGCGAAGTTGTCGGTGGTGTCGATGTAGGCAAGCGACACGCCGAAGGCCGCGGCCAAGCCGAGCAGGGCGATGACCGGCAGTACTTTCTTGTTCGTCTTCGGCAGGAAGAGGTCGACCGCGATGATCGCGATCGCCACGAGGCCGAGGAGGTACTCGGGGATGAGTAGGGAGTAGTCGAGGTTGATTACGTCTCTCATGCCACCCCCGGCAGCAGGAAGTTAACCACCGTCGGCGAAATGCGGTCGACGAAGGGCGCCGGCCACAGGCCCATGAACACGATGAACACGATCAGCAGCGTGCCGCCAACCATCTCGAATCGGTTCATCTCCTTCAGGCCGCCCCAGCGCTCTTCGTTGAACTGACCGAAGAAGGCGAGGGCGAGCAGCCGGAAGATGTACACGGCGGTGATGCCGGCGCCGAAGATGGCGATGGCGCCCAGCAGCGGGTAATCGGTGAAGAGGCCAACGAAGACGTTGAATTCGGCGATGAAGCCTGAGAAGCCCGGCAAGCCGACCGACGTCACACCCGCGATCAGGAAGAACACGGCGAAGCGCGGCATCTTGCTTGCGAGGCCGCCGAACACGGCCAGGGTTCTTGTATGGGCCTGGTCGTACACGGCGCCGACCATGGCGAACATGAGGGCGGTCATGACGCCGTGCGAGAACATCTGCAGCGCGGCGCCGTTGATGCCGACCGGGTCGAGGGTCGCGAGACCCATGACAACGTAGCCCATATGGCTGACGGACGAGTAGCCGATGACGTACTTGAAGTCGGTCTGGGCCAGCGCCGAAATGGCGCCGTAGATGACGTTAATCGTGCCCAGGATGATCAGGGCGGGCATCCAGAACTCAGCGCCCTCTGGGAACATCTGGATGCCGAGGCGGAGGATGCCGAAGGCGCCCAGCTTCATCAAAACGCCGGCGTGCAGCATCGACACGGCGGTCGGTGCAGCTACGTGACCGTCTGGGGACCAGGTGTGGAAGGGCCACAGACCGGCCAGACAGCCGGCGCCGATGGCGAAGAGCGGGAATATCCACTTCTGGAAGTCGGTGTCGAAGCCGCCTTCTTGGCCGTGGGCGTAGAGCGCCGGCAGGTCGAAAGTGCCGAGGCCTGCCTCGGTGAAGGTGGCGAAGATGCCGAGGAACAGCAGCACGGAGGCGCCGACCAGCACCAGCATCAGCTTCATGGCGCTGTATTCCTTGGTGCGATAGAAGGTCGGGAATCGGCTGCTCGAGCCCCAGACCGCGATCAGCAGGTACATGGGGAGCACGGCGATTTCGTAGAAGAAGAAGAAAAAGAAGAGGTCCAGAGAGCTAAACGTGCCGAACACGCCGGCCGTCAGGATAAAGAAGAGGATGAAGAAGTCTTTGTTGCGGTAGTCGATCTTCCAGGAGATGAGGGTGCCTGCCAGCGTCACGACACCGTTGAGCAGGATCATCACCGCGGCGATGCCATCGACACCGAGGTGGAGTGTGATGCCGTTCTCGCCGAGGATGCCGACGTTCTCCAGCCAGTCGTACCGCAGCTGCATAAGGAACTGTTCGCCGTCGTTCGCCTGGTAGTCGATGAAGACGTAGAGGGAAATGACGAACATCGCCAGGCCTGACGCCACGGCGAGCTTGCGAATGATGTCCTTTTGCTCCGAGGGCACGAGGACCAGTGCCACCGCCGTAAGCAGCGGAATCGCAATAAGCGCTAAAAGAAGGTGCCCGTCTTCCACGTTACCCCTTCACCGAAAAGCCGACGATCGCCAGCACGACCACGCCGAGGGTCATCGCCAGGGCGTAGTTGGGCAGCTTGCCGGTCTGCGTGTATTTGAGGACCCATCCTGTGATGCTCGCGAACTGGCCGGGGCCATCGATACCGGTGTCATTGACGACCGACCGGTCAAAGGTCGCGACGAGGCGAGCAAACCCGAGGACGACGTTCGTGATCGTCCACTGGTAGAAGTCGTCGATGTAGAACTTGTTGCGGAAGAGCGAGTAGAAGAAAGGGAATTTCTCCGCGGCTGCCTTCGAGCGCGCCATCGCGCCGGACCAGGCGTACCAGGCGGCAGCCAGACCGGCGCCGACAAGGACGGTGGAGATGATGGCGATGGGCCAGTCGAAGTGGAACTCGTGGGGGTGGTCCGTGAGGACGTACTCGACGGTCTCGAGGAAGCCGGTGCCCCATCCGAGGGCTTCGCCCACCGGCTCGAAGACCACGAAGCCGGCCACCGCTGCGAGCACCGCAAGGAGAATCAACGGGAACGTCATGATCGGACCCTGCTCGTGGGCGTGGTCGTAGACGTGATGGTCCTTCGGCTGGCCGAGGAAGGTGAGCATGTACACGCGGAGCATGTACATCGCCGTGATGGGCAGCGTGATGAGGACGAGGATGAGGATGCCGATGTGGAAGTCCTCAGCCTTGACGAGGATCTCGTCCTTGGCAAAAAAGCCTGCCAGGGGCACCAGGCCAGCCATCGACATGGAGCCGATGAGGAAGGTCCAGCTCGTGATCGGCATCTTCTTGTGCAGGCCGCCGAGGTACTCGACCTCCTGTTTCTCGGTGCCGTGGATCACGGAGCCGCAGCCGAGGAAGAGCAGCGCCTTGAAGAAGGCGTGGCAGAAGAGATAGAGCATGGCCGCGCCCACGCCGGCCTCACCGAAGCCGAGGGCGACCATCATCAGGCCCAGCGAGTTCAGGGTGGAGTACGCCACGACGCGCTTGATGTCGCTCATGACAACGCCCATGAACACCGACAGGAACGTTGTGATCAGGCCGATGGCGAGGACGAAGTAGAGGGCGCCGTCGTACGAGGCCTCAAACAGCGGCATGACACGCGCGACCAGGTAGACACCAGCCACGACCATCGTCGCGGCGTGGATGAGCGCGGAGACGGGCGTCGGGCCCTCCATCGCGTCCGGAAGCCAGACGTGGAAGGGGAACTGCGCGCTCTTGCCCATGGCGCCACCGAAGAGGAACAGCGTTGCCATCGTCAGGTAGCCCTTGTCGAAGCCACCCTCCTCCGCCATTGCGAAGATTTCCGACATGTCGAAGGTGCCGGCTTCGCGCCAGAGCAGGACGATGCCGATGAGGAGGAAGACGTCACCAATACGCGTTGTGATGAACGCCTTCTTCGCCGCCTCGGCGGCGGAGCGGCGTTCGTAGTAGTGGCCGATGAGGAGGTAGGAGCAGATGCCCACGCCCTCCCAGGTGATGTAGAGGAGGAGGAAGTTGTCAGCGAGGACGAGAGTCATCATCGCGGCGATAAACAGCGAGAGCACGGCGTAGTACCAGCCGTAGCGCGGCTCGCCCTTCATGTAGCCCACTGAGTAAATCTGGACGAGCATGCCGACGAGGGTCACCGCCGAGAGCATGACGACCGTGATCTGGTCGACGCGGAAGCCGATGCGGAGGAGGAAGTCGACCTCGGGTATCTCTACCCAATCGAAGCCTGAGGTGTTGTTCTGCAGGTCGTGCGCGAACACCGGTAGCTGGTCGATGAGGTCGACCGCAACCATGAGGAACATGACGAAGCTAGCGATCGCGGCGCCGATGGCGATAAAGTCGCCGCGCCGAGGCAGGTAGCCGTGGAAGAGCGCCAGGATGATGAAGGCGCACGCGGGTAGCGCGGGTAACAGCCAGGCTTCTTCCATCGTTACCATCGGAGTTGACTGACCTCATCCACGTTGGCCGTTGCACGGCTGCGGAAGACGCGCAGGATGATGGCCAGCGCGAGACCGACTTCGGCAGCGGCGATGATGATTACGAAGATGCCGAACACGAGGCCGCGGAACAGCTCCCCGTCCGTATAGGTGGAGAAGGCGACGAAGTTAATCGCCACGGCGTTCAGCATCAGCTCCACAGACATGAGGATGTGCACCGCATTGCGGCGGGAGAGAACACCGAACACACCCAACGAAAATAGAATCGCTGATACGAAGAGGAAGCTTTCCAGCGGGATCTGCTCGGCAGCAGTCTCCAACTACGCCTCCTCCTCGTGGTGTGCGATGACCACGGCGCCGATCAGCGCCACGAGCAGCACGATGGAAACAATCTCGAAAGGCAGCAGCCAGTCCCGGAAGAGGGCGCCGGCCAGGGTGTTCAGGCTCACCATGGTGACCTGGCCGTCGTCGCCGGGCCAGGCCGAGTCGAGGACGGCTGTGATCAGGACGGCGCCAAGGACGATGCCGGTGATCAGGCCCAGCGGCCACTGGCTGCCGGGACCTACGCTCGGCAGCGCCTGCTCGCGCCCGCGCGTCAGCATGAGGCCGAAGAGCAGGAGGATGGAGACGGCGCCGGCGTAGACGAGGATCTGGACCAGGGCCAGGAACTCGCTAGATAGGAGGATATAGAAGCCTGCCACGCCCATGAGGGTGAGGATGAGGAAGAGCGCCGCGTGCACCACGTTGGGTACGGTAACCACCCCGATCGCCGCGACGATCGAGAGGAGCGCGAGCAGGTAGAAGACGATTTCCGCTACTGTCACTCAGGCACCCAGGCTCGAATCTGCCGCGTCTTTGACAACGCGAGCAGCTGGTCGCGATCCATCACCAAATCCTGGCGGTCAACGGTGGACAACTCATGGCCCACCCAGGTGTTGTTCATGGCGATGGCATCGAAGTTGCAGACCTCGACGCAGATGTTGCAGCGCATGCAGCGGCCGTAGTCGATGAAGAACTCATCGAGGATCTTGCGGCGCTTGCTGACGCCTTCGGCGTGCTTCGGGTTGTCCTTCATGGTCACCGTCATGCACTCGACGGGGCAGGCGCGCTCGCAGGCGTGGCAGCCGGTGCAAAAAGACTCGTCGACATCGAAATCCCAGAGCAGGATGGGGAAGGCGCGGTCGCGCTCGGGCACCTTGCGGTGCTCGGTGGGGTACTGGATGGTCACGGGCTTGCGGAACATGGTGCTCCACGTCACGCCGAGGGAACGTAGGACGCCGATCATTGGGCACTCCTCGCGGCGATCATCGCGCCCACGCGTTCTTCGCGAGAGGGCTGGCGAGTCGCCAGGTAGATTGCGTAAGTC
>Ga0247825_10000422_pt1 | contig 26870 bp, 23 predicted proteins | sample 13C_Vanillin_Day_FD_194413 | JGI IMG/M metagenome (GOLD analysis project Ga0247825, IMG submission 194413) | Soil microbial communities from agricultural site in Penn Yan, New York, United States - 13C_Vanillin_Day48 | ecosystem: Environmental > Terrestrial > Soil > Agricultural land | place... | reverse complement strand
GTAACCGGTTGTGGAGATTTCGCGGCGACCAGTATAGCAAAGGGAGAACGTGCCCTCTGAACCACACCGCGCAACAAACGTGCTGCGACGCCCGGATTTTTTCATCCCCGCTTTCACCTTCAAACCGAATGACTTGCGGCCCGGTCCGTAGCGGTAGCGCTACGCAACCCGACCGACTGTAGCCGGAACGCGACTTGACCGGGCCAGTCGGCACGCGCATAACTCTCCGGCGCAGCAGACGTGCGCGTCGAGCGGGTTTGTGTGAATCAACCAACAACCAGGAGCGTAAAGATGAGACGGTTTTGTAAACTGATTGCCCAGCTACTGATCGTTTGCATGGTGTGGACGCCGTTCTCCCTGCGGGCCGCCATGGTCGGCACGGATCAGGTCGTAGCGGGCGCCCAGGAACAGGACAACCGCGACAAGGTGATCCGGTTCGTGCAGCGCGACGACGTCGCGAAACAACTCGAGGCGTTCGGCTTGACGAGCGCGAGCGCGCAAGAGCGCGTCAATGCCATGACGCAGCAGGAAATCAATCAGCTCGCCGGCAACCTGGACACCTTGCCGGCCGGCGCGGTCGATACGCTGGGCTGGGTCCTGATCGCGGCCGTTGTCGGCGCCGTCGTCTGGTTCTTGTGGTACAGACGGTAGGCCGCCTCGCGGCGTGGCACCGGAAAGCCCGCTTCACGGCGGGCTTTCTGCTTGTGGGCATCGCGCTCGGCGGTTGCGCCGGCCTGCTGCCGCAGTCCTCGGCGCTGCACGACCAGCCGCCTGCCGACCTGCCGCCCCGCGCCGAACTGCGCGAGGTGCCGTTCCATGCGCAGGAGGAGTATCACTGCGGACCGGCATCGCTCGCGATGGCCGTCAATGCCGCCGGGCTCGATGCGACCGTCGAAGAGCTGGTCGACCAGGTCTACCTCCCCGGGCGCAAGGGCAGCCTGCAGATCGAGATGCTCGCGGCCGCCCGACGCCGCGGCCTCGTCGCCTATCCGCTCGAGCCGCGGCTGACCGATGTGCTGCGCGAAGTCGCGGCCGGCACGCCGGTGATCACGCTGGAGAATTACGGCTTCAAGATCATGCCGCGCTGGCATTACGCGGTCGTGGTGGGGTACGACCTCGCGGCGGGAGAACTGGTCCGGCGTTCGGGACTCACGCCGCGCCAGACGATGCCCTTTCATGTTTTCGAATACGTCTGGAAGGGCGACGGCCACTGGGCCATGGTCGCGGTGCCGCCGGACCGCCTGCCGGCCACGGCGAGCGAATCGCGTTATGCGCAGGCCGTGGCCGCTCTGGAAAGGACCGGCCAGGTAAGAATCGCGCGCACGGCGTATGAGACGATGCTCAAGCGCTGGCCGTCCAGCCTGGCGGGATGGATCGGCAGCGGCAATACGGCCTACGCGCTCGGCGATCTCGCCGCCGCGGAATCCGCCTTCGCGCAGGCGGTGCAGGCGCATCCCGATGCCGCCGCGGCGCACAACAACCTGGCGCACGTGCTTGCCGAGCGCGGCAAGATTCCCGAGGCGCTGGCCGCCGCCGAGCGCGCCGTGAGCCTGGGCGGGCCGCTGCTGTCCTCGGCACAAGCGACCCTGGCGGAAATCCGCAGGAAAGCCGGGGCTGAGGTCCCCTGACGGAGTCCTGTATCTCCCCGGGATGATTGATATAATCCGCTCCTGTCACTAAGGGGCCTCCTCTTGATCGCCTGTTCGCTCTGGCACCTGCGCGCCTTTCTCCTGGCTGCTGCCGTTTCCGTTTCGTTGCTCGGCGGATGCGCCACCACCGGGAATCCACGCGATCCCTTCGAGCCCGTCAACCGCGCCGTCTACCAGTTCAACGACGCCTTCGACAAGGTCATCGCCAAGCCGGTCGCCGAGTTCTATACCGAGGTCGTCCCCCAGGTCATACGCACCGGAGTCGGCAATTTCTTCTCGAACCTCAACGACGTGATCGTCGCGTTGAACAACCTGCTGCAGGGCAAGGTTCCCGACGCCATCAACGACATGGGCCGGGTGCTCGTCAACACCACGTTGGGAGTCTTCGGGGTGATGGATCCCGCCACGTCACTGGGCGTGGAAAAGCACAATGAGGATTTCGGGCAGACGCTGGGATACTGGGGCCTGGGATCCGGCCCCTACATCGTTCTTCCGTTCCTCGGCCCGAGCAGCGCGCGCGATACCGTCGGCTGGGTCGGAGACGTTTACGCCTGGCCCGGCACCTACGTTGAATCCAACCGGGCCCGCAATGCGCTGATCGCGACGCGTTTCATCGCCGCCCGTGCCGACCTGCTCCAGGCCAGCCAGCTGCTGGAGACCGCGGCGCTCGATCCCTACGAGTTTCTGCGCGACGCCTATCTCCAGCGCCGCCAGAATCTCGTGTACGACGGCAATCCGCCGGAAGAGATCGAGCCGCCCGAGACGCCGGCACCCAAGCCTTCCGGCGGCAAAGCATCGCCCGCGGAGATCAAAGCTGTCGAAAGCGGCTCGGAGCCAGCTGGAAACGGCGATAACTCGCGATCCTCTCTGGAAACGCTCGAAGTGCCGCGCTTGGAGACTTCCATGCCGGCCGACACGCCTGCGACCGCGCCGGCGAAGCCGAAGAGAATCGTGCGGCTGTGGCTACCGGCGGCTCGCGATTAAGCGTTACCGGTCCCCACCGTAACCGCCGCGGAACACGCCTTCTCAATTGAGGCGGCCTGCGATCTGCTGGAGCTCCACCACTCTTCTCTGCACCAGGGCCGCGTCTTCGGCCGACGGTTTCAGCATCAGGTAGTTGCGGAAATCGGACAGGGCCGCCCGGAAACACTCCATGTCGTGGTAGATGCCCGCCCGCTCGCGGTATTCCTCCGCCACGGCCGGCTCGAGGGCGATGATGCGATCTGCCGCCGCCAGCGCTCGCGCCAGGTCACCCCGCTCCCGGTAGATATTCTTCAGATTGCGCAGCAGCCGCGCGAGGATGCTCTTCCTGCCTGCCGCAGCCAGCAACTGGGCCACCATGTCGGGCGCCGGGGCCGCCCCGCCCCGCAGAACCTTGAGTCGCTGCTGCAGGTCTTCGAGGCTCAGCGATGCGCCGCGCGCGTAGGAGTCCATCACGACCGCGCCGTTGCGCAAGCTGCACTTCACCAGGAAATGGCCGGGGAATGCGACGCCGTGCATGGCGAGCCCGATGCGGCGGCCGATCTCGACGTGCACCAGGGACAGCGTGATGGGTATGCCCAGCCGGCGATCGAGGACCTCGTTCAGGTAGCTGTTGCGGGGATCGTAATAGTCCGCCACGTTGCCGGCGAAACCGAGCTCCTCGAACAGGTAGCGGTTCAGGGCCATCAGCGCATCGGTCGGGCTGATGTCTGCCCGCATCCGGCGCTTGAGCGTCGCCGCGATCTCGTCGATGCGCGCAAGGTAAGCCGGCACGTCGAGACCCGGATACTCCTGCGCGGCGATGAGCAGCGCCGCCTCGGCGAGGTTGATCTCCTCCTCGGGCGCGGCAATGATCTCGTTCCAGCGATCAAGGGTCGTCATTACTGTAGTAAGTCGTAAGTCGTTAGTCGTTAGTCGTTAGTCGTTAGTCGTTAGTCGTTAGTCGTTAGTCGATTTACTTACCGTCCACCATCCACCGACCACCGGCCACCGGCCACCGGTCACCGGTCACCGGTCACCGGTCACCGTAGTTAGGCCCGGCGCGCGAGCGGCAGGTTCACCAGCAGGTTTTGCGGCTTCATGCGCAGGCTGCCGTCGATCGCCATGGCCATCCCGAGGAACACCGGGGAGCCGGCCACCTCCGGGCGTAGCACGACGGGATCCCGGAAATCGATCCTGAACAGCCCAATGACGCGCTTCATGCGCGACTCGTCCACCTCGCCGCCGTTGTAGAGTTCGTTCAGCATCGCGCTCGCTTCTGCGTCCAGGCCGACGTGCCACACCCATTCATCGTCCGGAATCTCGCGCACGGGCTTGATGGCGGCCCGCACGCCGTGGAAATGCGCGATCCAGCGCTCGAGGACCCGGCACAACGCGGCGCATCCGGCCCGCCCGTGGTTGAGATTGAGCACCGTATCGTGGCGCTCGTCCCGCTCGAAATAGCGCCCGGCGCTGCCCTCGTCGAGCACGTCGAGCTCCACGGTACGCAGCGGTGTTTGCCCTTCCTGCAGCAGCCGGCCGAGGCTGCCGAAGCCGCCGCCGCTGGCATGCACCTCGACAGTCTCCGCGTCGGCCAGCATGATGGCGCCGTCGTTGATGCTGACGCGTTGCTGGCGAAAGAAAATTTCCGCGGCGCGGGCCTCCAGCCCGTCGCCCGAGCCGTCGAGGATGCCCCGCAGGATGACCTGAGCGGTGTGGTGTATGAAGTCCGGGGGCACCGCGACGTCGCGCTGGAACAGCCCCGCGTAAAACGCCTCCAGGGTGGGCGCGGACAGCAGCTCGTCCCGGAAACGCAGCATGACCTGGTAGTTCTCGCGCGCGTCAGGATCCTCGACCTCCGCAAGCTCGTCCGCGGTCACCGCGCGACGCGGGTTCTCCACCAGCGACAGGTGCAGTGCGCGCTCGGCTTCGCCGGATTCGGGCACCGGGGCCAGCTCGGGCCGCCCGTAGTACAGGCGCAAGTAATCGTCCGTGACCGACAGCTTGCCGTCCGCGCCCTTGCGCAGAAGGTTGTAGCCGCAGCTGGGCCAGAAGTCAGGCATCTCGCTCAAACGGCGTGGGCGGCGGACGGTGGACAGTGGACGGTAAAACCGGAACGTGCTCCGATCACCGATCCCGGATCACCGATCACGCCTTTTCAGAAATCTCGATAAGATTGCCGTCCGGGTCGCGGACATAGACCGAGCGGATCGGGAACCTCGCGCCGGTCCGGACCACCGGACCTTCCTCGATCGGGATGTTGTGGCGCTTGAGCTGGGCGATGACCTCCTCGAGCGGCTCGGCGGCCAGGAAGCACATGTCGAGCGACCCCGGCGTCGGCACCCGCGCCTTGATGCCGGCATCGAATCCGGGCGGATGAACGTTGAACTTGTGGTCGCCGAAGCGCAGCGCGATGCGGTCCTTCCCATAGCGTTCGACCTTCATGTTGAGCACGCGGGTATAGAAATCGAGGCAGCGCTCGAGGTCCCGGGTGGTAAGGACGACGTGATCGAAGGTTTTGATCATGACGAGGCGTGATTCGTGATTCGTGAATTGTGATTCGTCAGTCGTGAGTCGTCAGTCGGCCAGTCTGACGGCTGCCTGAGGGATTCGAGGCGACTTTTCCTCTCAGGATTCTATCCCAGCTGCGATAGAATCGAAGCCGGGCCCCGGTAGCTCAGTGGATAGAGCAGCCCCCTCCTAAGGGGCAGGTCGGACGTTCGATTCGTCTCCGGGGTACCAGACATCGAGGCGGAAGGAATATTCGCGACACCCTGTTAGCTCCGTGCCGGCCCGGTTGGAGAAATCCCACATGAAGCCCTCGTCCGCCCTCATTCTGCTCCTCCCCTTATCTCTGTCGGTGGCAGGCTGTGTCGGCCCGCGCGGCCTGGTATCGCCGCAGGCGACGAGCGCCGAAACGCTGGCGCGGATGGGCACGCCCACCGACATCCGGTTCGATGCCAACGGCGACGAGCTCTGGGAGTACGCCACCGGGCCGTCGGGCCTCGAGACTTACCTGGTGCGCATCGGCCGCGATGGCCGGGTGAGAGACGTGACGCAACTCCTGACCCAGGAGCGCCTCATGACGATCGAGCCGGGCAAGTCCACCCGGCGCGACGTGCGCCACCTGCTCGGACGGCCCTCAGAGGTGAACTTCCTGCACAACGGCGAAGCCTGGTCCTGGCGTTTTCGCCTTGGGGGCGTGCAAACCGGTCACCTCGCCGTCGGCTTCAACCCCGATGGCACGGTGCGGGACCGGATGGTCATCCTGGATTCCAGCGGCGATCGGTCCCGGGACAGCAAGTAGGCGCGGACCGCCAAGCTCTTGAGTTGCAATAACCGCGAGACAGGGGCCTGCTCCGGCGCCGTGCTAGTGTTCCGACTTCGGCGCAGCGCGCCGGTATCGCGACCTCATGGCCGCTCTTCCTTCCAACGACAACCGCTGGCAGTTCTGGATAGACCGCGGCGGCACGTTCACCGACATCGTCGCGCGCCGGCCCGACGGGCGGCTCGTCACGCACAAGCTGCTCTCCGAAAATCCGCAGCGCTATGACGACGCCGCGCTGGCCGGCATCCGCGCCCTGCTCGGCACCCCGCCCGGGCGCCCTCTGCCCATGGGGCAGATCGCGGCGATCAAGATGGGCACGACCGTCGCCACCAACGCGCTGCTGGAGCGCAAGGGCGAGCCCACCGCGCTCTTCATCACGCGCGGTTTCCGCGACCAGCTCAGGATCGGGTACCAGAACCGCCCTTGCATCTTCGCCCGCGAGATCGTCCTGCCGGAGCCGCTCTACCGTGCCGTCTACGAAGTGGACGAGCGCCTGAGCGCCCGCGGCGAAGTGCTGTGCCCGCTGGACGAGGACAGCGCGCGCAGGCGCCTCGCCGATGCATTCCAGGGCGGCTGCCGCGCCGCGGCGATCGTGCTGATGCACGCCTATCGCTATCCCGCGCATGAGCGGCGGATGGCCGAGCTCGCCCGCGAGGCCGGCTTCACCCAGGTCTCGACTTCGCACGGGACCAGCCCGTTGATGAAGCTCGTGTCCCGCGGCGATACGACGGTCGCGGACGCCTACCTCTCCCCTCTGCTGCGTCGCTATGTGGACCGTCTCGCGGCCGAGCTTCCCGGCGCCCGCCTGATGTTCATGCAGTCGAATGGAGGGCTCACGTCCGCCGGCCTTTTCCAGGGCAAGGACAGCGTCCTGTCGGGCCCGGCCGGCGGCGTGGTCGGCGTCGCCCGCACCGCGCTGGCCGCGGGCTTCGACCGCATCATCGGATTCGACATGGGCGGCACCTCCACCGACGTCTCGCACTGCGACGGCCCATACGAGCGCACTTTCGACAGCGTGGTGGCGGGCGTGCGCCTGCGCGCGCCGATGATGAGCATTCACACCGTGGCCGCGGGCGGCGGGTCCCTGTTGCGCTTCGACGGCGCCCGCTACCGCGTCGGCCCCGAGTCGGCCGGCGCGCACCCCGGGCCGGCCTGCTACCGCCGCGGCGGACCGCTGGCCGTGACCGACGCCAACGTGCTGCTCGGAAAGATCCAGCCGGACTTTTTTCCACCGGTGTTCGGGACGGTCGGCGGCCAGCCGCTCGACGCGGCCACCGTGCGCGAGCAATTCGCCCGGCTGGCCGGAGAGATCCGCGCAGCGACCGGCGAAACCCGCTCCCCGGAGCAGATCGCCGAAGGGTTCATCCAGGTCGCCGTCGACAACATGGCGAACGCCATCAAGAAGATCTCGATCGAGCGCGGGCGCGACGTCACCGCGTATACCCTCTGCTGCTTCGGGGGCGCGGCCGGGCAGCACGCCTGCCTGGTCGCCGATGCGCTCGCCATCCCGCGCGTCTTTATTCACCCCTACGCCGGCGTGCTATCGGCCTACGGCATGGGGCTGGCCGATTGCGGCGCCATGCGCGAGCGGGCCATCGAAGCGCGACTGGAGCCGGCCGCGCTGCCGCTCCTCGAACGTGCGCTGGCGGTCCTGGGGGAAAACGTCCGTGACCAGGTGGCCGAGCAGGACGTGCCGCCCGAAAGCATCGGACTCGCCCAGCGCGTGCACCTGCGCTACGAGGGCACCGATACGGCGATCACTGTCGCCTGGGACAGCCTGGAGAAAATGGTCGCGGAATTCGAGTCGCAATACCGGCAGCAGTACAGCTTTCTCATGCCCGCGAGGACGCTCATCATCGAGGCGGTTTCCGTCGAGGCGGCGGGCGGCGGCGCCCCCGTCCAGGAATCGTTCGCCGACCTGCTGCCGCGCGACGGATCCGCCCGGGCGGAGCGGCGGGTGCGCGTGTTCAGCGGCGGCGCGTTTCATGACGCGCCGGTCTATCGCCGGGAGGGCCTGCGCCCCGGCGACCGGATCGAGGGCCCGGCCATCATTGCGGAAGCCAACGCCACCACCGTCGTCGAGCCGCAGTGGCAGGCGCACGTCAGCGCCCTCAATCACCTCATCCTCACGCGCGCCGTCGCGCGGCGGGAGCGCGTGGCGATCGGCACCCGGGTCGATCCGGTCATGCTCGAGATCTTCAACAATCTTTTCATGGCCATCGCCGAGCAGATGGGCGTCACGCTCGCCAATACCGCGCATTCGGTCAACATCAAGGAGCGTCTCGACTTCTCGTGCGCGCTTTTCGATTCGACCGGCGGGCTCATTGCCAATGCCCCCCATCTCCCCGTGCACCTCGGCGCGATGGGCGAAAGCGTCCGCGTGATCGCGCAGGAAAACGCCGGGCGGATGCGTCCGGGCGATGCCTACGCGCTGAACAATCCCTACCACGGCGGCACGCACCTGCCGGACATCACCGTGGTAACGCCGGTCTTCGACGATGCCGGCGCGCGCGTGCTGTTCTACGTCGCGTGCCGCGGCCATCACGCCGATATCGGCGGCATCACGCCGGGGTCCATGCCGCCCGACAGCCGTCACCTCGACGAGGAAGGCGTGCTCGTCGATAACTTCCAGCTCGTCTCCGGCGGGGTCCTGCGCGAGCGCGAGACGCGCGCCCTGCTGACGGGCGCGCGCTACCCGGCGCGCAATCCCGACCAGAACATCGCGGACCTGCGCGCGATGGTCGCCGCCAACCAGAAAGGCGTCGTGGAGCTGCGCCGGGCCGTCGCGCACTTCGGCCTGGACACGGTGATGGCCTACATGAAGCACGTCCAGGACAACGCCGAGGAATCGGTCCGCCGCGTCATCGACGTGCTGCAGGACGGTGCATTCGCCTACGAGATGGACAACGGCGCCGTGATACGCGTGGCGATCGCGATCGACCGCATGGCCCGCAGCGCCGTGATCGACTTCACGGGCACCTCCGCCCAGCTCGACAGCAATTTCAACGCGCCCGCCGCCGTGACCCTCTCGGCGGTCCTGTATGTGTTCCGGACGCTGGTGGACGACGACATCCCGCTCAACGGCGGATGCATGAAGCCGCTCGAGGTGCGCATACCGGACGGCAGCATGCTCAACCCCCGTTACCCCGCCGCGGTGGTCGCGGGCAACGTCGAGACCTCTCAGTGCGTCACCGACGCGCTCTACGGCGCGCTCGGCGTCATGGGCGCTTCTCAGGGGACGATGAACAACTTCACCTTCGGCAACAACCGGCACCAGTACTACGAGACGATCTGCGGGGGCGCCGGCGCCGGAGAGGGCTTCCGGGGCGCAGACTGCGTGCACACCCACATGACCAACACCCGGCTGACCGATCCCGAAGTGCTGGAATGGCGCCACCCCGTCCTGGTCGAAGCCTTCTCCGTGCGCCACGGCAGCGGGGGCGACGGACGGTGGCGCGGCGGAAACGGCGCGATCCGCCGCATACGCTTCCTCGAACCCATGACGGCCGCCATCCTCTCGGGCCATCGCCGCGTCGCGCCCTACGGTATGGCGGGCGGGCGTACCGGCGCCGTGGGCAGCAACCGGGTGGAAAAATCCGACGGAACGGCCCTCGAGCTGGGCGCCTCCGGCCAGGTGGACATGAAGCCCGGGGATGTCTTCGTGATCGAGACCCCGGGTGGCGGCGGCTACGGCGAGCCGCCCGGGAGATGAAGCGAGGCGCCGTTACTCGCGCCCGGTCACGCCGTACTGCCGGATCAGCCTGCCCCACCGCTCGATCTCGCGGCGCACGAACTGCTGCTGCTCCTGCGGCGGAATGTCCAGCGCATAGCCGCTGGCATTGTTGATGCGCCGGGTGAAGTCGGGATCGCGGGAGACCTTCACGAAGATCTCGCGCAGCCGCTTCACCATGGCCGGCGGCGTCGCCGCGGGAGCGAACATGCCCATCCAGCTCTGCCCGTCGAATTCGGCGAGGCCGGTTTCGGTGACGGTCGGCACGTTCGGCAACGGCGCAACGCGCTTCGCCGTGGATACGGCGAGGCCTTTCATCCGGCCCGACTCGATGTAGTGCCGGTTGGCCGACAGGTTATCGAACATGACGTCGATGCGGCCGCCGAGCATCTGCTGGTGTCCCAGCGCCGCGCCCTTGAACGGCACGTGCAGCAGGTCGAGGCCCAGGCTCTTGAACAGGATGGTGCCCCACACGTGCTGCACGGACCCGACACCCGGCGAAGCGTAGGTCAGCTTGCCGGGCTGGCTCTGCGCATGCTTCACGAACTCGGCCAGGCTTGCCACCGGCAGATCCGCCCGCGTGATCAGCACGAACGGATAGGCCGCGATGAACCCCACCGCCACGAAGTCGCGCAGCGGCTGGTACGGAAGGTCCTTGTAAAGGATGGGATTCATGACCATTGAGCTGGCGCTGCTGACGAGCAGCGTGTAGCCGTCCGGTGTCGCCCTCGCCGCGTAGGCGGTCCCCGTCGTGGAGCCGGCGCCGGGGCGGTTCTCGACGACGACCGGATGCGGCAGCATCTCCGACATGGTCTTGGCGACGTGCCGCCCGGTGAGATCGGTGCCGCCGCCGGCGGCCGAAGCCACGATGATCCGCACCGGCCGCGTGGGGTAAGACTCCGCCGCGCCCGCGATGACCGGGACCAGCAGCAGGACGGCCGCCACCACGCGCTTCGCCCGGTCCCGCCCCTTCATGTCACGCTCCATCACGTCACGCTGATTCATGTCACGCCTTACCCTGTCACGCTCCACGATGTCACGCCTCCTCAAACGGCCGCCGCAATTGCATCGCCCATTTGCGTCGTGCTGGCCTGCCCCCCGAGGTCGGCCGTGAGGTGCCTGCCTTCGGCAATGACGCGCTCGACCGCCGCATCGACGAGTCTTGCCGCTTTCGCCGCCGCGGGCTCCGCTCGCTTGCGGCCCAGCCACTCCAGGAGCATCTGCCCCGACATGATGAGCGCGTAGGGATTGGCGATATTCCGGCCGGCGATATCCGGCGCCGATCCATGCGTCGCCTGGGACATGGCGAGGCGCTCGCCGACGCAAAGGCCGGGCGCGAGTCCCAGCCCCCCGACCACGCCGGCGCCCTCGTCGGTCAGGATGTCGCCGAACTGGTTGGTCGTGACCACGACGTCGAACTGCTGCGGGTTCATCACCAGCTTCATCGCAAACCCGTCCACCAGCACTTCGTTGAGCGTCACATCGGGGTATTCTCTCGCCAGCTTTCGGCACTCCTCGGCGAACATCCCGCACGCGAGCCGGTAGACCGGCTCCTTGTGCACGGCGGTCACCGTCCGGCGCCGGCGCGTGCGCGCGATCTCGAAAGCCTCGCGCGCCACCCGGCGGGAGCCCGTTCGGGTGATGATGCGCGACGCGATCGTGATTTCGTCGTTGGGACGGAACTCCCCGGCGCCGGCCACCACGGTGTCGGATGACTGCATGCCCTCGGTCACCTCGCGCAGGAACACGATATCCACGTCCTTGTGGACCGACCTGATATTGGGATAGGACCGGACCGGCTTGATGCTCGCGTAGAGGTCGAGCCGCTTGCGCAGCGGCGGCATGATCCAGGTCGGGTCGTTGCGCGGGTAGGCGCCGTGACCGATCGGTCCGCACAGAAAGCCGTCGGTTTTCTCCAGCGCCGCAACGGTCGAGGCCGGCATGGTGTGCCCGTGCAGCTCGTGCCCCCGGCGACCGATCGGGTGCTCGCTCCACTGCACGTCGAGCCCGGCCTTTTTCGCTGCGGCCTTCATGACCTTCACCGCCTCAGGCACGACTTCCAGGCCGATGTCGTCGCCCAGCAGAACGCCGATCTTCAGCACTTCGCCTCCCCAGCGGATTACGGACGGGCGGTCCGGATCCCGGCGCCGCGCTCTTTCAGGACGATATCAAATAACTTCCCGGCGGCGGGACCGACGACGGGATTGGGACGAACGCCGATGGCGGCTGCGGACCGGGGGTTATCGAACATGAACTGCCGCCACACCTCGGGCGGGTACGATTCTAGCGGCAGCGCGTAGCCGCCTTGTAGGCGCCCGTCCACCGCCCGCACGTGACTCGCGCGCACCCCGGTGCCGCGAAAGCTGTGGCACGAGAAGCAGGCGTTGCGGAAGAACATCGCGTCGTGAACGTCCTGCGGCAGATCCGCCATGGCCGCCAGCGGGTCCTCCGTCACCAGCCTGAAGCTGTCGATGGTGAGGGACAGCGTGGCCGTCGTGGAGGGCTGGAACCGCGGCGGCGGCGGTTTCATGAAATGGATGAACGCCCCCATGGAGCGCACCGACAGCGCCGTCTTCTCATCGGACCAGGAATACGCCCGCTTGTTGTGATAGAAGGCGCTCAGTCGAAAGAGATTGCGCTCGTCGTCGAGCCCGGTCACGACCACCGGCTGGTACGGCTCGATGTCCTTGAGACGCCAGAAAACCTTCTCGTTGCGCGCGTTGGTGAGCACCAGGTATCCCCCGCTGCCGACCTTCTCCTTCGGCAGCGACGCCAGGAAGCGGGCGAGATCGATGGCGTGAAACTCCCGCAGCGGGTAGCTGCTCAGCTCGAACAGCGAACCCTGGTCGTAGGCCAATCCGAAATTCGCCATGAAGCGGTCGTCCACCGGGTAGGCGCGCACCAGCCCCGGCTTCGCCCAGAACGGCCCGGTGGAAAGCGGTGGCTCCTGCCAGAAGCGCCGCGCCCGCCACAGGTCCGCGTGGAACGCATCGAGCTTGCCGGCGCCCGCGAACGACAGCACCAGGTCGCGGAGCACGTTGCGGCTCGCGCGCGCATTCCGGAAAAACGTGAAGTGATCGTGGCCTTGCATGACGATCTCCTGCACGTCGCGGTTTCCGCCCGCGCGCAGCCTCGCTGCGAACCGGCGGGCATCGGCCGGCAGCCCGTCGAAATCGTTTTCGCCCGAGAGAATCAGGAATGGCGGGCCGCCGCGTGCAAGGGTCACGGGGGACGCCCGGCTCAGTCCCTTCGGGTCCTTCCCGAATACGGGCTCGATCAGCTCGCCGGCACGCGCGGCCAGCGGACCGCCCGGCCCCAGGTCGTAGATGCCGCTCACGGCAACCACGCCGGCGACGGCGCGTGCGGGCGCCCTGGCTTCACGCAAGTAGCGCCCGTCCAGCGCGATGAGGCTCGCCAGGTGCGCACCCGCGCTGTGCCCCATCAGGAAAAGGCGTTTCGCATCGTATCCATACTGGTCGGCTGCGCGATGCAGAAACGTGACCGCCCGGGCGATATCCTCCGCCTGGACCGGGAATTTTTGAGCGGGTGCGAGGGGATAGCGGATCAGCGCCACCGCTGCGCCGCGCGGCACGAATGCATCCGCGAGCACCTTGCCGATGCCGTAACCGTCGTCGGACTCGCGCCAGAACCCGCCGTGGACGAAGGCGATCAGCGGGGGCCGGGTCTGGCCGGATGGGGCCGGCAGGAAAAGGTCGAGCGACTGCTGGCGCGGCGAAACACCCTCGCGCGGCGTGAAAACATAGCGCAGTTCCCGATGCACGGCCGCCGCGCCCGGCTCCGCCGCCGCGGCGGAAAATATCCACCCGCACTGGATCAGCGCGGCTGCGGCGATCAGCCAGTGAGAGCGCATTGCGCGCATCGTCCGCCCGCTGTCCGCGTCACACCGCCGCGGCAACCGCGTCGCCCATTTCCCTCGTGCCCGCCTTGCCGCCCAGATCGGCGGTGAGATGCTTCGCCTCGGCGATGACCTTGTCCATTGCGGCATCGATCAGCTTCGCGGCCTGCACGGCTTTGGGCTCGTTGCGCTTGCGCCCGAGCCATTCGATCATCATCTTGCCGGAGAGAATCATGGCGTAAGGATTGGCGATGCCGCGGCCCGCGATGTCGGGCGCCGAGCCGTGGGTCGCCTGCGCCATGACCTGCCGCTCGCCGGCGCAAATGCCCGGCGCGAGCCCGAGGCCGCCGACCAGACCCGCGCCCTCGTCGGTGATCATGTCGCCGAACTGGTTCGAGGTCACCACGACATCGTATTGCTGGGGGTTCATCACCAGCTTCATGCACATCGTGTCCACCATGGTTTCCTCGAACTTCACGTCGGGAAACTCCTTCGCCACCTTGCGGCACTCCTCCGCGAACATGCCGCAGCACAGCCGGTACACGGGCTCCTTGTGCACGGCGTTGACCTTCTTGCGCGGGCGCGTGCGCGCGATCTCGAAGGCCTCACGCGCCACCCGGTTGGCGCCCTTGCGGGTGATGACGCGCATGCCGATGGAAATATCGTCGCTGGGGCGGAATTCCCCGCTGCCGGCGAGCACGACGCTGCTCGACATCATGCCCTCGTTCACTTCGCGCAGGAACACGATGTCGATGTCTTTGTGCAGCGACTTGATGTTGGGATAGGACTTGACCGGCTTGATGCTGGCGAAGAGCTGGAAGCGCTTGCGCACCGGCGGCATCACCCAGGTGGGATCGTTGCGCGGATAGGCGCTGTGCCCGATCGGGCCCATGATCCAGCCGTCGCAGTGCTCGAGAGCCTGCGCGGTCACCGGCGGCAGCGTGTTGCCGTGCAGCTCGTGGCCGCGCTTGCCGATGGGCAGCTCCTCCCATTCGATCTGAAGCCCGGTCTTCGCCGCCGCGGCCTTCAGCACCTTGACGCTCTCGGGCACGACCTCGAGCCCGATGTCGTCGCCCATCAGAATTCCTATTTTCAGCACGCTTCACTCCCTCATTTGCTGGACTCATCTAAAACAATTTAGACGCCGATCAACGCCGATATTCGAACCGGCGATCCCTGTGTCGACACTCAGGCGATCGAAAGGCTTTTATCGGCGTTCATCTGCGTTCATCGGCGGTTTCATGGGGAGTTACCGCGCGGCGGCCTTGGCCGGCGCCGCGGCCGGCACCGAAGCGCGCGCTACCTCGCCGGCGTCCTTCAGCTTGCCGAGGTCCCAGCACAGCCGGATGAGGCGGTCCGCGCCGGCGCGGGTCAGCATTCCGTCCGCCAGACCGTGAAACTTTGCCTCGAGATCCGCGTCGCTCATCGGGCGGGCGAGGCTGCCGATGGCGTGCTCGACGAACTTTTCCAGCGTCTTCCCGCTCTTCAGCCGGATGGCGATGCGCGCCTGGTCCTCGTGCACGCCTTTCTCCACCGTCGCCGCGACCTTGTCGCGCAGCCCGATCACGCGGGGATCGCGCACGACGTGATCGCTGTACTGCTCCTCCCCCGCCGCGCCGTAGATCACGCCGACCGCGGCCGAGTGATACACGCTGAACTTGCTCTCGAGGCCGGTCTGCGGGGTCTTCTTGCCGGTCAGCTCCAGCACCAGCGGATGGACGCCCAGGGAAATGGCCTCGATCTGCTCCGCCTCCAGCTTGTGCTCGTTGCGCAGCTGGACGCAGCCGTCGATGATGGGATGCTCGACGATGCCGCAGGCGAACGGCTTGTAGGTATTGAGCGCCGCCTCCCAGGTCCGACCCAGCCCCTCCGTGATCTCCTCGTATTTCCGGGATGTCGAGAGCACGTTGGCGAACGCGCGCCGCCCCTCGATACCCTGCTCGGAGCTGGTGAAGTTCTGCGATGCAAGGAACGCCGACAGGAGCCCGTTGCGCGCCGCGTTGCCGGGATGCATCGGCTTCACCATGGTGCCGAACATCTCGCGCAGGCCCGATGCCTGGGTCGCGGCGATGCCCAGCGCCCACACCATCTGCTGCTCGGACAGTCCGAGCAGCCGCCCCGCCGCCGCGGCCGCTCCGAAGACGCCCGCCGTGGCGGTGATATGCCAGCCGATGTCGTAGTGCGCCGGGTAAACCGCGTTGCCGATGCGGCACTCGGTCTCCACGCCGAGAATGAAGGCGTGCAGGAAGTCGGCGCCTTTCACCGGCGTCTTCTCGGCCAGCGCGAGGATGGCCGAGGCCACGGGGCCGCTGGGATGGATGATGGTCTTGAGATGCGTGTCGTCGAAATCGAACGTGTGCGAGCTGGTGCCGTTGATGAGCGCCGCCAGCATCACGTCGAGCTTCTCGCCCCGCCCCAGGACGGTGGCCACGCGCGGCCCGGAGAACTCGCCGAGCGCGGCGAGCGCGCGCTCCACGGTCTCGTGCCGGCAGGCGCCGACCGCGCAGCCCGTCCAGTTCAGGAACGAGCGCGCGGCCTCGTGGCGCACGGTGTCGGGCACGTCGGACGCGCGGTGATTGACGATGAATCGGGCGAGGGTGCGGGTGACTTCCATGGGGACTCCGTGATTCGTGAATCGTGATTCGTGAATGGTGAGTGGTGAGTGGTGATTCGTCAGCCGCGAGCCGGGCAACGAGTCACCTCAAATACTTCTGCTCCCATGTCTCGACGTCGGCAAGCCCGAGGACTTCGTTGTATTGGGCCATGGTGAGCATGCGGTCGCGCACGGCGCGGGTGGAGCCGTCTCGCTTCAGCGCGGAAAGCGCCTCGCGGACCGCGTAGCCCGCCGTGTAGCGCTCGAGCCCCGGATAAATAGCGATCCGGAAGCCGAGCTTCTCGATTTCGTCCGCGGCGAGCTCGCTCAGCCGCCCGCCGCCGTCGATGTTCACCAGGAACGGCGAATCGACCGACCCGGTGACCCGCTTCAGATCGTCCACGATCGTCGGGCTGTTCTTCATCTCCACGAACAGCACGTCGGCCCCGGCCTGGTGAAAGGCCCGCGCCCGCGCGATGGCCGCGTCCACGCCCTGACCTCCGGCCGCATCGGTGCGCGCGATGATCACGAAGTCCGGATCGGTGCGCGCCGCGACGGCCGACTCGATCTTTCCCACCGCTTCCGACAGCTCGATCACGGGGCGCGCGCCCGGAAGGTGGCCGCAGCGCTTGGGCGTCGCCTGGTCCTCGATGTGGATCGCCGCGACGCCGGCCGCCTCGAACTCCCTCACCGTGTGGCGCACGTTGACCGCATTGCCGTAGCCCGTGTCGGCGTCGCAGATCAGCGGAATGGATATGCAGGCGGCCGCGTAATGCGCGTGCCGCGAGAGCAGCGTCAGGTCGACGAGTCCCACGTCGGGCCGCCCCAGCACGCTCGCGGAGACGCCGTTTCCCGTCATGTAGGCCGCCTCGAAGCCGGCCCGCTCGACGAGCCGCGCGCCGTATGCATCGTAAATGCCCGGCGCGACGATAAGCGGGCCCGCCTTCAGCCGTCGGCGCAGCTTCTGCCGCGCGGTTTCTTTACTGTTCACTGATCACCGGTGGCTGCTCACGCCGTTACAGTCCAAGCCGCTTCTTCACGGCCTCGACCTCCTCCTTGTCGCGCAGCACCTGCGCGCGAAACTCCTCCGGGCCCAGGTAGCCTTCGAGCAGGCTGATGTGGCGCAGGTGCTCCTTCCACTCGGGTTTCTGCTGCGCTCTTTGCATCGCCGAGGCGACCCGGTCAACCGCGGCCTTGGGCGTGCCCGCGCGCGCCATCACGCCGCGCCACTGGTAGCGCACGATGTCGAAGCCGCGCTCCTTGTAGGTCGGGATATCCGGAAAGTCTTCGAGACGCTTATCCGACGAGAAGGCCAGCACGCGGACCTTCCCTGCGGCGATCATGGGCTTCACCGCGCCGGGATTGGTCGCCGCCGCGTCGACGTGCCCGCCGGCAACCGCGATCGTGGTCGGTCCGCCGCCGTTGTAGGGCACCCAGGTGGTCTTGATCTTCGCCGCCTCGGAGAAGACCTCCCAGGTCACCCGGTGCGCGCTCATCTGGAAAGGCCCGCCCACGTTCACGAAATTCGGCTTCTTGCGGGCAAACGCGATGAACTCCTCGAGCGTCCTGAAAGGCGTCGAGGCATGGACGAACAGGCCGAACGGATCCACCTGCGAGCGCGCGATGAACTGCAGGTCGTCGGGCTTGAAATTCGCAGCGGGCTCGCTGAACAGCGTCGCCAGCGTGAGCGTGATGGCGCCCAGGGTATAGCCGTCCGCCGGCGCGCGCAGCAGCGAGTTCACCAGGATGATGCCGTTGCCGCCGACGCGTTGCTCGACGACGACGTTCTGCCCCAGCTCGGCCGCGAGCAGCTTGGCCACCATGCGGGCGAAGACGTCCGCCGGCGACCCGGCCTGCGACCAGCAGAACATCGTGATCGGCTTCGCGGGATATTGCTGCGCAGCGGCGGTGCCGGGAAGCGCCGCGACGACTGCGAGTGCCGCAACCACCATCACTGCCGTGCGCTTCATGGTCCCCCCCTTGCGGTCCGGTTTACCAACTTACGACCTGCGGATCACGATTCCCGACTCACGGATCACGGAAGCCTCAGGCCACGGCCTTAACGTCAAAACGGTATCGGGCCATTTTCGCGTCGTCCAGCGTCACGCCCAGTCCCGGCCCGCCCGGGAGCGCGAGGCTGCCGCTGGAAATGTCGAGCTTGCGGGTCACGATATCGTCGGCGGTCTTGAGCGGTCCCACGCACTCGAGGCCGTCGATGACGTTGGCCGACGTAGCCGCGAGCATGATTTCGGCCATCGTGTTCACGCCCAGCCCGAATCCATGGCCGACCACGCAGCGGATGCCCGCCGCTTCCGCGGTCGCGATCATGCGGCGGGTGTTGATGAAGCCGCCCTGCTTCATCACCTTCACCTTGACGATGTCCGCAGCGTCGGCCTTGATGATGCGAATCAGGCTCGCGTGATCGAGCACCGATTCGTCCGCCATGATCGGCAGGCCCACTGCGTTGGCCTCCTTCCGCACCCGCGCCATCCCGGCGATGTCGTGATCAGGCACGGGCTGCTCGAACAACTGCAGCTTGAACGGCGCGACCATCTTCGCCAGCTTGATGGACGTGTCGGCGTCGTAGCCGGCATTGGCGTCGATGCGCAGCTGGAAATCCGGGCCGACGGCCTCGCGCACCGCCTTCACGCGGTCGCGATCGGCCTCGATGTTGCCGCCGACCTTGATCTTGGCCGAGCGGAATCCCTTCTTCTGCCAGCCCAGCGTTTCTTTGGCCGCCTCCTCGGGAGGCAGGATGCCGATCCAGGCGTTGAACAGCAGCCGGTCCCGCATCGCGCCGCCGAGATAAGTGTGAACGGCCATCCCGGCGGCCCGCGCCGCCAGGTCCACGCACGCCATCTCGATCGCCGCCTTGGAGTCGAGGAAACCCTTCACCGCCGGCTCGATCCTGGCGAGCACGGCATGCACGTTGGTCGGGTCCATGCCGATGAGCAGCGGCGCGAGCTTGGTCTCCAGCACCGCCAGGTGATCCACCGTATTCTCCTTGGAATACCCCGGCGTCGGATCGATATTGCCGAGTCCCGCCAACCCGCCGGTCGCGGTGATGCGTACCACGGCGCTCTTCTGCACCGATTTCGAGAGATACGCGTTCTTGTATTCGCCGATGAGCGGCACGGCGACGCCGAAGACTTCGACCTTTTCTATCTTCATATATTTCTCGCTTGATTCGTGAGTGGTGAGAGGTGAGTAGTGAGCGGACAGAGCGTGAATCCCCGTATCGCCGGTACACTCACTATTCACGCATTCCAGCCGGGATGCGCTTTCAAAAACGGGATCAGCCCGCCGGCCGACAAAATCGCCTGCGCCGCCGCCGGCAAGGGCGGCACTTCACGCGCCAGGCCGCGCGCCGGCACCGCAACCCGCCCGCCGGCGAGGTCGATCTCGATGTCGTCGCCGTCCTGCAGCCCGGGCAGCTCGCATTCGACCCCCGGCAAGCCATTATTGATGCAGTTTCGGAAGAACTGGCGCCCGAAGGACGACGCCACGATGCCGCTGACGCCCATCAGCCGCAGGATATGCACCGCCTGCTCGCGCGAAGAGTTGTTCCCGAAGTTCCGGCCGGCGACGATCACGTCGCCCTTGGCGAGGCGCCCGGCGAACCCGGGCGCCAGCTGCTCGAACGCGTGCTGCGCGACGTAGGCGTTGTCGCGCCCCGGGTGGTACTTGCTCGAGCAATGCAAATCGGTGTTGATGTCGTCGCCCAGCAAACGCGCCTTGCCTCGAATGACTGTCGTCATATCAGGAATAAATCCAGATTAACCGCCGATACACGCCGATGAAGAGCGTCGCATGAATCGCCTGCCCGGTGGTTTGTGAATTATCCGCGTTCATCGGCGGTTGCATTAAATATCAAGCCGCCTTTGAAACCGGCCGCCAGTCGCCGCCCGCCACTTCCCGCGGGTCGGTGACCTCTCCGGTAAGCGCCGAGGCCGCCACAGTGGCCGACGACCCGATATAAATCTCCGAATTCGGATTGCCGAGCCGCCCCTTGAAATTACGGTTCGCGCTGGTGATCACCACGTCGCCATCTCCCGTGATGAGGTGCCCAGTGATGTTGACGCAGGTGCCGCAGCCCGCCGCCTCCACGGAGGCGCCCGCCGCCGTAAGCGCCTCGATCAGCCCTTCGCGCGCCGCCTGCAGGTAGACCTGGCGCGAGGCCGGCGTCACGATCATCCGCACGCCCGGCGCGATGCGCCTGCCCTTCAGGATCGCCGCGGCCTGCCGCATGTCGTCGAGCCGGCCGTTGGTGCAGGTGCCGATCAGCGCATAATGAATGCGCTGCCCCTTGAGGTCCGGGACGCCCACGACATCGTCCACGCGGTGCTTGCGCGCGACTTGCGGCGGCAGCCGCGACGCGTCGATTTCAATCCGCTCGCAGTAGCCCGCATCGAGATCGGCCTTCACCGGCCGAGGTTCGCGCGCGCCGCGCGCCTTCAGCCAGGCGAAGGTCTTCTCATCAGCCTCGAGCAGCGCCGCCTTCGCGCCCAGCTCGGCGGCGTGATTGGCCAGCGTCATGCGGTCGTCGATCTCCATCGCCGCGACCGCGGAGCCGGCGTATTCGATCGCGCGGTAATTGGCGCCCTCGGCGCGGATCCGGCCGAGCATGTGCAGGGTGAGGTCCTTCGCCCAGACGCCGGGCTGCAGCCGGCCCTTCAGCTCGACGCGGATCGTCTCGGGCACGCGGAACCACAGCCTGCCGGTGAGCATGACGGCCGCGAGATCGGTACCCTCCACGCCCGTGCCGAACGCGTTGAACGCGCCATAAGTGGTCGAGTGAGTGTCAGTGCCGGTGACGAGGTCGCCGCAGGTCAGATGCCCGCCCTCGGGCAGCACCTGGTGGCAGATACCGTCGCCAATGTCGTAGAGCCGCGTGCCGTGCGCGGCGCTGAACGCCCGCATCTCGCGGTGAATGTTGGCCGCCTCCGGGTGCGGCGGCGGCGAGAAATGATCGAGCACGAAAGCCGTGCGCGAAGCGAATGGCAGGCTGGCGGCGCCGAAATCGGCGATGCGCTTGAGCGCATTGCCGGCACGCGCATCGTGCAGCATCGCGAAATCCACGCCGGCCACGACGACGTCGCCCGCCCTGGCGGGGCCGCCGCCCGCATGCGCGCCCAGGATTTTCTCCGCGATGGTGTGCCCCATCGGCTCTCCTCGAAAAGGGATCGCGCCGGAAGTAACAGCGAGTCGGCGCGGAAGACCGATTCTAACAGCCCCGGAGGGGCTATTTCGCCTTCACCGCGTTCATGCGGCGCAGCACGTCGAGGAACAGGTGACCGTCGGTGCCGAGGACCACAAGCTGGACACCGCGCCGGGCAACGGCCCGCCCGTATTCCGGGTCCAGGCGGTTGCCGATGGTAGTCATGACGTGCTTGCCCTGTCGTGCTGCGGCGCTGACGACGCGATCGAGCGCCCGGCTCATGGACGGCTCCTCGAAGGTCGCGTGCGGAACGCCCAGCGAAATGGACAGATCCGTCGGGCCGATGAAAAAGACATCGAGGCCGGCCATCGCGGCCAGGGACTCGAAGTCCGCGATGACCTCCTTTTCCTCGAGCAGCGGAATGACCATGACTTCCCGGTTAGCCTGCCGCGCGTGCTCGTCCCAATCGCCTGGCGAATAGCCGGCGGAGCGCACGATGGTGCACACGCCGCGATCGCCCTCGGGCGCGTAACGCACGGCGCGCAACGCGGCTTCGCAGCGCTCGCGGTTCGCATGCGGCACCGCGATGCCGGCCGCGCCGAGATTCACCAGCTTCTTGATCAGGCCCGCGTCCACTTCGGGCACGCGCACCAGCGGCGTGATGCCGGCCGCATCGGCGGCGCGGACGACATGCGCGCAGCAATCGAGATCGACGGCGCTGTGCTCCATGTCGATGATGACGAAATCGATGCCGGCTGCGGCGGCCAGCTCGACGATCATCGGGCTGCCGGTGAACAGGATGATGCCGGTGAGAGTCTCGCCGCGGGCGAGTGCCGGCCGGAGGGCGTTTTTCATGGGGCAGCGGGCAGCGTGCGCCGAGACTACTCCGCCCTGTGGAACAGGGTCAAGCCAATTGGCCGCCGCAGAAAAAATGTGGTATTAAGCTTCACCGCATCAACTTCCGGAACGATTCCCGCAGCATGGATTCCTCGCTCACCGAGTACGTCGCCCGCTTCATCGTAGAAACCCGCTCCTCCGCCATCCCGCCCGAGGTCATGCATCTCGGCAAGCGCTCGATTCTGGACGGCATAGGCCTGGCGCTGGCCGGGAACGCCGCGGAGTCCGGCCATATCGTCCGCACCTATCTCAAGGGGCTCGGCATTCCCACGCGCAAGGGCGCCACCGTCATCGGCACCAGCATGAAAGTGCCCGCGCGCTTCGCCGCTTTCGCGAACGGCATCGCGATCCATGCGGACGATTACGACGACACGCAGCTCGCCGTAGCCAAGGACCGGGTCTACGGCCTGCTCACGCACCCGACCGCCCCCGCCCTGCCACCGGTGCTCGCGCTCGGCGAAACGGGCAACCGCACGGGGCTAGACGTGTTGACCGCCTACCAGCTTGCGGTCGAAGCTGAAACCAAGATCTCGGAGGCGATCAATCCGCGCCACTACGATCACGGCTTTCACTCCACCGCCACGATCGGCGCCATCACGGCGGCCGCGGGCGCGGCGCGCATGATGCGCCTCAACGTCGAGCAGACGCGCCGCGCGCTCGGCATTGGCGCCAGCCAGTCGGCCGGGCTGCGCGAGAATTTCGGCACCATGACCAAGCCGTTCCACCCCGGCCGTTCCGCGGAAAGCGGCATCGTGGCGGCGGACTTCGCCAAGATGGGCTGGACCGCCACACCGATCGTGCTCGAGGCCGGGCGCGGCTTCTTCAAGGCAGCGGGCGGCGGCTACGACCCGGCGGCCATCGAGGGCAAGCTGGGCAACCCCTGGACCTTCCAGTTCCCGGGCGTGTCGATCAAGCCCCACCCGTCGGGGTCGCTCACCCATCCGGGCATGGGGCTCATGCACGATCTCATCCGGCGCCACGACATCCGGCCGGAACAGGTGTCCAAGGTCAAGGTAGGCACCAACCGGCACATGCCCAACGCGCTCATCCACCACCGCCCGACGAACGAGCTGCAGGCGAAATTCAGCATGGAATTCTGCATGGCCATCCTCCTGCTCGAGCGCAAGGCGGGGCTCGCCCAGTTCACCGACAAGGTGGTCAACCGGCCGAACGTGAAGAAAATGATCGAGAAAATCGACTTCGGCGTGCACCCCGAGGCCGAGGCCGCCGGCTACGAGAAGATGACCACGATCATCGACATCGAGCTCGCCGACGGCCGGCGCATCGGCGGTCGCGCCGACTTCGGCAAGGGCAGCCCCTCCAACCCGATGACCGATGACGAGCTGGCGGACAAGTTCCGCGAGTGCGCGGCGTGGGGCAAGCTGCCCAAGGCCAGCGCCGAGAAGGTGATCGACCGTGTCTTCAATCTCGAGAAACTGAAGAGTATCCGCGAACTCACTCGCCTGATCGCAAAGTAACAGTCGGACAAAACCGGAATGCACGGGATGAACAGGATTTACTGGAGCGGAACGAAGAGAGCCCGTCCTCCGGGTTCATCCTCTTGATCCCGTCTATTGGTCTTCAAGGATTTAGACAGCTTATGCACCCCAAGCCCGTTATTGGCCTGATGCTCGGCGACATGACCGGCATCGGTCCCGAGATCAGCGCCCGGTTCCTCGCCTCCGGCGCGGCGAGCGAAGTGGCCAATGTCGTCGTCATTGGCGACAAGCGCGTGCTCGATCTCGGAATCCGCGATGCCGGCGTCGAGCTCGGCTACCGCACGGTCCCTTCCGTGGAGGCCATACGCTGGCCGTCCGAGACGCTGCCGGTGGTCGATCTCGGCAACATCGATCCCGCCCGCATCCCGCGCGGCGCCGTGTCGCCGGATTCCGGCAAGCTGACGGGCGATACGCTCAAGGCCATGATCGACCTTGCCCTCGAGCGCAAGCTCGACGGCATCTGCTTCGCCCCGCTCAACAAGATGGCCCTGCACCAGGGCGGCTGGAAATTCCACGACGAGCATCAGATGTTCGCGAAGCTCACGGATCACCAGGGCTTCTTCGGCGAGATGAACGTCATCCCCGAATTCTGCACGTTCCGCGTCACCTCTCACGTCGCGCTGCGTGAAGCCGTCGACTTGATCACCCCCGAGCGCATTACGGCCGCCGTGCAGCTCGCCGATACCACGCTCCGCGCCATGGGCAAGGAGCGCCCGCGCATCGGCGTGGCCGCCCTCAACCCGCACAACGGCGAGAACGGGCTCTTCGGCGACGAGGAGATTCGTATCATCCGCCCGACGGTGGACCGGCTGCGCGCCGGCGGCATCGGCTGCACCGGCCCGATACCCTCCGACACCATATTCGTGCGCACGCTGAAGGGTGAATTCGACGGCGTCGTGATGATGTACCACGACCAGGGCCAGATCGCGACCAAGCTGCTCGGCTTCAACAAGGGCGTCACGGTGACGGCGGGACTCAAGACCGTCTTCGCGACCCCGGCGCACGGCACCGCGTTCGACATCGTCGGCCAGGGCAAGGCGAATACCGGCGGTCTCGAATACGCATTCAAGCTGGCGGCGAGACTGGCCGCCGCCCGCAAAGCGAAAGCGGCCTGAAGGGCGCCGCTCGAGGCGTCGGTATAATTCATTCATTCCTCTACCAAGGACTCTCCAGTGAAGACATCGAACGTTCTGCTGTTGTGCGCGGCCGCCGCCGCGACCCTGCCCTCGCACGCCGCGCAATGGCCGGAGCGGCCGATCCGCATGCTGGTCGGATTTGCGCCCGGCGGCGGAACGGACGCCACCGCCCGGGCGATCGCGCCGAAGCTGAGCGCGTCGCTGGGCCAGCAGATCATCGTCGACAACCGCCCCGGCGCGACCGGCAACATCGCGACGGACATCGTTTCGAAATCCAGCCCCGACGGCTACACGATCCTGATGGGCACCATCGCCGCCCTCGCCATCAACCCCAGCCTGTATGACAAGCTGCCGTTCGATCCCATCAAGGACCTGGCGCCGGTGACGCGCGCGGTGGACTCGACCAACGTGCTGGTGGTGCATCCGTCGGTGCCGGCCAAGTCGGTGAAGGACCTGGTCGCCCTTGCCAAGACCAAGTCGCTCAATGCCGGCTCGTCCGGCGTGGGCGGTGCGGGCCACCTCGCGCTCGAGCTGTTCAACCTGCAGACCGGGACCAAGATCACCCACGTTCCCTACAAGGGCGGCGGCCCCGCGATGATTGACCTGCTGGGCGGCAACATCAATCTGATTTTCGCCACGGCGGCGAGCGCGGTCGGCCATATCAAGTCCGGAAAGATCCGCGCCCTGGCGGTGACCACGGCCAAGCGCGCGCCGCTGGTGCCCGACCTGCCGACCATCGAGGAGACCGGCCTGAAAGGGTTCGAAGCCAACAACTGGTATGGCGTCGTGGTGCCGGCGAAGACGCCGCGCGCGATCATCAACCGCCTGAACAAGGACGTGGCCGCGGCGCTCAACAGCCCCGATGTCAAGGACCTGCTGTTCAAGCAGGGGCTCGACGTCGCGCCCGACACGCCGGAGCAATTCGGGGCCTACATCAAGTCGGAGCTGGCCAAGTGGGCCAAGGTGGTCAAGGCCGCGGGGCTCAAGGCGAACTAGAAGTCTGCAACGGGACCGGGCAAAAGCCCGGCCCGCAAACAATAACGACACGAGGAGAAGATCATGAAGAGCCGTCATCGCACCACCGGTCTGTTCACCGCAGCGTTGGCCGCCGCGGGCTGTTTTGCGTTCCTGCCCGCCGCGGCCCAGAGTTTTCCCACCAAGCCCGTGCGCCTGGTGATCGGCTTTGCTCCCGGCGGCGGCACGGACGTGACCGCCCGCGCTCTCAGCAACAAGCTCACAGGGACCCTCGGCCAGCAGGTCATTGTCGATAACCGCCCCGGCCACTCGGGGACCATTGCGGCGGATATCGTGTCGAAGGCGGTGGCGGATGGCCACACCGTGCTGCTCGGGACGATCGCGCTGGTGATCAACCCCGTGCTCACGAAGAAGATGCCGTTCGATACGTTCAAGGACCTGTTGCCGGTCACGCAGGCGGTGGACTCCACCAACATCCTCATCGTGCATCCGTCGGTTCCCGCCAAGTCGGTGAAGGAGCTGATCGCCCTTGCGAAGTCCAAGCCGCTCAACGGCGGCTCCTCCGGCATCGGCGGAACCGGTCACCTCGCCGTGGAGCTCTTCAATCTCCAGGCGGGCACCAAAATCACGCACGTCCCTTACAAAGGCGGCGGCCCGGCGATGGTCGACCTGCTGGCCGGCAACATCAACCTGATTTTCGCCACGGCCGCCAGCTCGATCAACCATATCAATGCCGGCAAGGCCCGCGCGCTTGCCGTGACCACTGCCAAGCGGTCGGCGCTCGTTCCCGACCTGCCGACCGTGGCCGAAGCGGGACTGAAGGGCTACGAGGCCAATAACTGGAACGGCTTCTTCGTCCCCGCCGGAACGCCCCGCGCCGTGATCAACAAGCTCAACAAGGAGCTGGCCACCGCGCTGACGGCGCCCGACATCAAGGACTTCCTGTTCAAGCAGGGGCTCGACGCCGCGCCGGGCACGCCCGAGCAGTTCGCCAAGTACATGAAGTCCGAGTACACGAAATGGGCGAAGGTGATCAAGGCGGCCGGTCTGACGCCGCAATAGCGGATCGGCTACGAGTGACGGGTGACG
>Ga0247825_10000421_pt1 | contig 26870 bp, 21 predicted proteins | sample 13C_Vanillin_Day_FD_194413 | JGI IMG/M metagenome (GOLD analysis project Ga0247825, IMG submission 194413) | Soil microbial communities from agricultural site in Penn Yan, New York, United States - 13C_Vanillin_Day48 | ecosystem: Environmental > Terrestrial > Soil > Agricultural land | place... | reverse complement strand
GTCTGGGTGAGCTGATTGGGGACGCCATTGTTGAACCGGTACTGAATGAACGGGGTGAAGTTGAAATAGCTCTGACTCGGGTGGCTGACGTTACCCTGATACCCGAACTTCAGGCTATGCGCGCCGGGAATATACGATGCGGACGCCCGCATCTGGGCGATCGTGCCGATCTGATGGTTCTCGAACCCTTGTTGTAGAGGCTGGTGGAGGCGATAGACGAGGTTGGGGATCCCGCCGAACTGCGGACACAGCGTTGCGTTCGAACACTGTTCCACGACTGAGATCATGGTGTTGGGGTTCGAGCCGTCGATGCGCGGCGCCGAGTTGGCGTACTTGGCGAAGTAGTTGGCCCAACCGGCTTCGAAGAGAAGTCGGTTCGTAAAGGGCGACGCCCAGGTGGCCGTCTGAATGAAGCCGGGCGTGTAGAGCGTCAGGCCCACGGCTTCCGGCGTTCGGGTGGCCTGGCCACCGCCCTCGGCGTTCCGCCTGCTGTACTGCTGTGAGTGGCTCAGACTGAACTTGTTACGCGGCGAGATCTGCCACGTCATGCGCCCGATGGCGTTCCAATCGATGTTGTCGTTGTAGGCGGGCTTGCTGGTGTCGAAGTCGACGACCCACTTGGTCGGATCGCCGGCGTTCCGGTTGGAGAACATCCCGGGCACCGTGTTCTCGGCGCTGAGCGATCGATACGTCACGTAGAACCACAGCTTGTCGCGGACGATCCGTCCGCCGCCCATCGGATTGAACTCGAACACCTTTCTAAGCTCCTGCGGGGACCGCAGGCCGGCGTCCTTTAGCTCCTGCGTGTAGTTACTGCCCTGCATCGATCCGTTCGCGCCCGACATGAAGAGAGTGCCGCTGAACGTATTACCGCCGTCGCGGGGGATGACGTTGAGGATCACGCCTGCGGTCTCGGCTTCGCCCAATCCCCCCGATGTCGTCAGGACCACTTCCTGTGAGCCCGCGACGTTGGAGATGGCCGCGTTCGAATTGGCGCCGGCCCACCCGGTGTTGATGCCGTCGTGGAGCGTCCGAGAATCGGAGGCGCGGGCGCCATGAATGTTGCCGGCTGTCCCGCCCGTGCCACCAGTGATGCCGCCGGAATCGCCGTTGCTGCTCAGCCCCGGAACCAGGGACTGGATACCCGTCGCGTTTCTCGACGAGGGGATCGCCGCGATCACATCCCGGTCGATGACGGTTTGCACTCGCGCGCTTTGGACGTCAACGATCGGCGATTCGCCCGTGACTGTGACCGTCTCTTCGAGCGCGCCGACTCGCAACTCAACGCTGATGGTGGCGACGAAGTCACCACTCAGCTCGATGCCCTCACGTTTGACGGTGTTGAAGCCAGGCAGCGTGAACGTCAGTGCGTAGTTACCGGGACGAAGATCGACGATGCGATATTGACCGGTGTCGTCGCTGACGACCGAGCGCGTGCGCTCGATCAGGACTGGACTTGCGGCTTCAACCGTGACACCTGGCAGCACTGCGCCAGACGTATCCCGGACTACACCCGTGATAGCGGCCTGCGCGAACGCAGCCGCGGGGAGGAGCAAGACCACCAGGACGGCCGCCACGGATCGCCGCGCGAAAATACACATCGAGTTCCTCCTCCGTAGACGTTTCCAGGGAAGACTAGGACTGTGATGGTTCGCATGAGAGCCGGTATGTGTGAGCCGCGGTTAGACGACGACGGTATGAATTGGTAGGGGTCCCTCGACGACAGGAGAGTGTATGGTGACGAGTCAACGTCGGCCTTCGGCGGGAAGTATACACGCCAGAGATGGACGCGCTCATCCGAAGTGTCAACTCACGGGCGTCAACAAGGTCGTCCGTGCACCCTCGCGAAAATCGGCCGGTTTTTGGCAGAATCTGTGCTGGACTCCGGTGAGAGACCGGTTGACACTATTGGTACGTGCGCGTATTTAAGGCGTGGGGGGAAGGCTTGATGACGAGAATCCTCATGGCGGGCGGCGTGGCAGCGCTGTCGGTAGCGGTGGTTGTTGGACAAACGAGCCAGCCCACGTCCACTTCCAGGCCGGCATCGAGCCCGGTTGCGCGACCGCAAACCGCCCCGCAGGCTCCCGCCCCCGTCAAGTCAGTGGCCCCGACGAGTGGTGAAGATGCGGCGAAGTCCCGTGCGCTGGTGGATCAGTACTGTGTCACCTGCCACAACGCCCGGCTCAAGACAGGCGGGCTGGTCCTGGACAGCGCCCAGTTGGATTTCGCGCGTCTCGCCGACCATACCGAGTTGGCGGAAAAAGTTGTTCGCAAGGTGCGCGCTGGCCTGATGCCGCCGACGAATTCGCGCCGGCCGGATGCGGCCACGATGGAGTCGTTCCTCCGCTTCATGGAGACCAGCCTCGACGCCAACGCCTCGCAGCATCTGCCCGCGCCAGGACTTCATCGCCTCAATCGCACCGAGTACGCCAACGCAATTCGCGATCTGCTTTCGCTCGAAGTGGATGCTACCAAGTTCCTTCCGCCGGACGACTCGACGCGCGGGTTCGACAACATCGCCGGCGCACTGACGATGTCGCCCGCGTTGATGGAAGCATATCTGTCGGCCTCCGGAAAGATCAGCCGGCTGGCGATCGGTGACGTGAGTGCGCCGACCCAGGCAGTGTTCGACGTCCCCGCGGACACGGCACAGAACCATCACATCGAAGGCCTTCCGTTCGGCACCCGCGGCGGGATGCTGATCAAGCATCAGTTCCCGGCTGACGGCCTCTATTCATTCAACGTAAAGGGTGTAACCGGTTACTTCCAGGCGGTCCTCGGGCAGATCACGGGCGAACAGCTTGAAGTCACCATCGACGGCGAGCGAGTGAAACTGTTCGACTGGGACAAGGAAATCAAGAGCACGACGGGCAACGGCAAGTCCACGCCACGTGTCCCGGTTACCGCGGGCCTGCACACCGTCGGCGTGACCTTCATCGCGACGAACGACCTGCCCGGAACGGAGTTGAACCGGCCGTTCCAGCGGACGATGAATACGCCTGGTGAAATTCCGGGTTTCCAGTTCTATCCCCACGTGGGTCAGGTGACGATCGAAGGCCCCTTCGATGCGAAGGGTGCCGCAGACACGGCGAGCCGCCGTAAGGTCTTCGTTTGCACGCCGAAGACGCCGCGAGAGGAATCATCCTGTTCGCGCACGATCGTATCCACCCTCGCCAAGCACGCTTTCCGTCGTCCGGTGACTGCCGCCGATGTGAACAGTCTGTTGGAGTTCTACAAAGCGGGTCGCGAGGAAGGCGGTAACTTCGATAACGGCATCGAGTCGGCGCTCCAGCGCATCCTTGCAGACCCGGAGTTCATCTATCGTGGCGAGCCGGAGCCGGCCAACCTGGCGCCCGGCAAGAGCTATCGCATCAGCGATCTTGCGCTCGCGTCTCGTCTGTCGTTCTTCCTCTGGAGCAGCATCCCGGACGACGAACTGATCGACGTTGCGGCGAAGGGACAGCTCAAGGATCCAGCCGTGCTCGAGCAGCAGGTGCGGCGGATGCTCCGGGATCCGAAGTCGCAGGCGCTCGTCTCCAATTTCACGGGACAGTGGTTGGGTGTTCGCGCGCTGAAGACCGCCGAGCCGGTCGTGAACCTATTCCCCGACTTCGACGACAACCTGCGCAGCGCGTTCCAGCGCGAGGTGGAGCTGTTCTTCGCAAGCGTCGTCCAGGAAGACCGGAGCGTTGTTGACCTGCTGAACGCGAACGACACGTTCGTCAACGAGCGCCTTGCGAAGCACTACGGAATCCCCAACATCTACGGCCCGCAGTTCCGGCGCGTGACGCTGCCAGCGGAACTCGACATGCGGCGCGGGCTGCTCGGCAAGGGCGCCCTCATGACAGTGACGTCGGCCGCGGCGCGCACGTCGCCGGTGACGCGCGGCAAATGGTTCCTGACGACGTTCCTCGGTGTCGAGCCGCCGCAGCCTCCGCCCGATGTGCCCGCTTTCAAGGAGCGCGCTGTCGACACGACGGGTAACACCAAGCCTCCGACGATGAAGCAGTCGCTGGAAATGCATCGCGTCAGCCCGACATGCGCGTCCTGCCATCAGATCTTCGAGCCGATGGGCATCGCTCTCGAGAACTTCGATGCCGTGGGTGGCTGGAGAACGCTCGACGAGGGCGTGCCGATCGATGCGACCGGGATCCTGCCCGATGGGACCAAGGTTGACGGCGTCATCACGCTGCGCGGCGCGCTCATGAGGTACTCCGATCAGTTCGTGCGCGTTGTCACCGAGAAGCTGATGACGTACGCGCTCGGCCGCGGCGTCGAGTATCAGGACATGCCGATGATTCGCGCGATCGCGCGCGATGCGGCCGCCAACAAGTTCCGCTTCTCGTCGCTCGTGATGGGAATCGTGAAGAGCGATCCGTTCCAGATGAATCAGAAGGCAGCCGATCGCGCGGAGCAGCGCGCGGCGCGTTAATAGCGAGATCTCGAGGACCGACATCATATGTTTCTTACGAAGAAGCACATCTCCCGACGGACGGTCCTGCGTGGTGCGGGCGCCGCGCTGTCACTGCCGTTCCTTGACGCTATGGTGCCGGCCGCGACTGCGCTAGCCCAGACGGCAGCCAGCCCGAAGCCGCGCTTTGTCGGCTGCTTCGTGCCGCACGGAATGGCGCCCGGTTATTGGGTGCCGAAAACCGAGGGCGCACTCGTCGATGAGTTGCCGTTCAACTGGACGCCGCTCGAGCCGTTCCGCGATCAGACGGTCATTCTGAGTGGCTTGCACTCGCGATCCGCGGAGCCGCCTCCGGGGGTGACCGGCGCCGACCACTGGGTTGCTGCTGCGTTCCTCTGCGCGAACAAGCCGAAGAAGACCGCTGGCGCTGATGTCTATGCGGGCACGACGATCGACCAGTTGATCGCGCAGAAGATCGGCCAGGAAAACCTGATGCCGTCGATGCAGCTCGCGGTCGAGGATCCGGGTGCGAATTCGAGCAACTGTGGCGAGGGTTACAGCTGCACCTACACGAACACGATCTCGTGGGCATCGCCGACCTCGCCGCTGCCGATGGAGTTGAATCCGCAGGTCGTCTTCGAGCGCATGTTCGGCGACGGCAGCACGCCGGACCAGCGGAATGCCCGCCGCAAGCGCGACCAGAGCATCCTCGATTCACTGACGACCAGCCTGGCGCGTCTCAGGAAAGACGTCAGCGCGTCGGATCGTCAGCGCATCGACGAGTACACACAGAACGTCAACGAGATCGAACGGCGGCTCCAGATCGCGATGAAGGCGTCCGCTGTCGTCCCCGAGAACGTGAGCGTGCCGGTAGGTGTGCCGCAGTCATTCGACGAGCACATCAAGCTGCAGTTCGACCTGCTCGCTCTGGCGTTCCAGGCTGACATCACGCGCGTCGGCACGCTGCTCTTCGCTCGCGACCTCACCGGCCGCACATATCCCGAGAGCGAGTCGCCGACGGTCGGGTTCCACGGCGTGTCGCATCACGGTGAGGATCCGCGACGTATCGCCGACCTCTCGAAGATCAACGTCTATCACGTGAAGATGATTGCGCACCTCGCCGACCGGCTAGCGAAGGTGCAGGACGGCGACGGGACGCTGCTCGATCATTCGATGATTCTCTACGGCAGCAACATGGGGAACTCGAATCAGCACGTGCACTACGACGTGCCGCACGTGCTCGTTGGTGGATTGAACGGAAAGCTCAAGGGCGGACGTCACCTGGCATATCCGTCGAAGACGGTGCCGACGGGCAACCTGCTCCTGAGCATCCTCGAGAAGTACGACATCCATCAGGACAGCATCGGCGACAGCACCGGCCGGTTGGAGGCTCTGTGAAAACTGCCAAGGCCCAACCCCCAACTCCCAGATTGGGAACCACGAAGACCGCGAAGATCACGAAGGCATTTGGCCTTCCAGGTTTCGCGACCTTCGTGTTCTTCGTGACCTTCGCGGTTCAAAGCGGGGCAGCGGGGAAGAGCGAGGTGGCGGATGCGGCCGCACGGGGCGACATCGCGGCAGTTCGCGCCCTCATGGCGCAGAAGGCCGACGTGAACGCACCACAGGCGGATGGCGCGACGGCCCTTCACTGGGCGGTGTTCAAGGGCAACAAAGAGATCGCCGACATGCTGCTGCGCGCTGGCGCGAATCCGAAGGCCGCCAATCGCGAAGGGTCCACGCCGCTCTGGCTCGCCAGTGTCAATGGCGACGCCGCGATGATCGAAGCGCTCCTCACGGCAGGCGCCGATCCAAATGAGACGCTCCCGCTCGGTCGCACGCCTCTGATGACGGCTGCGCGAACCGGCAATGTCGCGGCGATGAAGGTGCTCGTCGATCGCGGCGCTGACGTGAACGCAAAGGAAACAGCACGCGGCACGACGCCGTTGATGTGGGCGGCCGATGAGGGTCATCCAGCGGCGGTGAAGTTCCTGCTCGATCGCGGTGCAGATATCGCAGCGAGATCGAACCCGGCACAGCGTGGCCGCGGGCCCGCCCTTGGCAAAGCGAACGATCCCCGCAAGGCTGTCGCCGCGCAGGGCGCCGCGGTTGCCGCAGGCGCTGCGCTCGACCTGCGTCAGATTCGAGAGGCCGCTGGCGAAGTGCCGGCGGCGGGTCGTGGCGGCCGTGCCGGAGGCGCGGGGGCACCTGCGGCAGGCGGACGTGGCAGGGGAGCCGGACGCGGTGACGGAGCTCCCACAGGTGCTGCGGGGGACGATCAACCGGACGATGCCGCTGCGGCAGCGGTGGGATTCGCGAGAAGAGCGCCAGCGCCTAACGACGGTGGTCAGCTCACGTCACTGATTTACGCGACGCGGGCGAACAACTTGGACTCGGTCAAGGTGCTGCTCGAAGCGGGCGCCGACATCAATCAGACCTCAGGTTACGGCTGGAGCCCGCTGCTCGTCGCGACGCAGAACCGTTACTACAAGCTTGGCGCATATCTGCTCGAGCACGGTGCCAACCCGAACCTGACGAACAAGGGCGGATGGGCACCGCTCTACATTGCCACCGACAACCGCAACATCGAGAACGGCGACTACCCGGTGCGCAAGGGCGACATGGACCACCTCGAGTTCATCACGCTCCTGCTCGACAAGGGCGCCAACGTGAACGCCCGCGTAAAAGACAGCACAGAAACGCGGACGGTCTTCACCAACCAGTGGCTCGATGAGAACGGCGCGACGGCGTTTCTCCGTGCCTCGCAGTCCGGCGACGTCGCGCTGATGAAGCTGTTGCTTGCGAAGGGTGCCGATCCAAAGATCGCAACAACGCTCGGCGTCACCGCACTCCATGTCGCCGCGGGAATCGGCTGGGTCGAAGGCATCACATACGAGTGGTCGCAGCAGGCCACGCTCGACGCCGTGAAGATCCTGCTGGAGCTCGGCCTCGACCCTAACGCCCAGGCGGACACCGGACGCACGGCGCTTCACGGGGCAGCGCACAAGGGACGAGCAGACGTCATCCAGGTCCTCGCCGACGGCGGCGCCAAGCTCGATGTGCGCGACTACGGGAACACCGACAATCGCGGCGGCAAGCTCGCGGTGCACACGTGGCAGGCCGTCGATTACGCCGATGGGCTCGTGCGAGTCGGGGTGCAGTCTGCGATTCCGCATCCGGAGGCGGGACTCCTTTTGCGGAAGCTCATGGCGGCGCAGGGAATGCCGGTTCCACCCGAAGGACGTACGCTGGAGTCCATCTGCATCACCGAGGCGTGCGATACGGGCCAGTAACAACTCTTGATTTGCCGATCTGTGATCGATGATTCGTTGTTGATTGGTGATTCTGGATTGTCGATTTGTCGATGATTCGAATCGAGCGATAAATCACCAATCAACGTTCAGCAATCGCCAAGGAATCAACAATCAAAGATCGAGAATCTCCAATCAGAGAACCCGACTACATCGTGGTCGGCGCCGGCTCCTCCGGATGCGTCGTCGTCCATCGTCTGTCTGCAGACCCTTCAGTCCGGGTGCTGTTAATCGAGGCAGGCGATTCCGGCGAGAACGATGAGGCGATCACGGCCCCGGGTCGATGGTCGTCGCTCATGGGCTCCCAGTACGACTGGAACTACGCGACCGAGCCCGAGGCAGGGCTCGCGCAGCGTTGCATGGCGACGCCGCGAGGTCGGGTCCACGGGGGCTCGAGCGCGATCAACGCGATGCTTCATACGCGTGGCGATCGGCGCTGCTTCGACGGGTGGCGAGCGCTGGAGAATCCGGGCTGGGGGTACGGCGACCTGCTCCCCCTGTTCAAGCGTTCGGAGCGGAATGACGGTGGCGCGTCCGAGTACCGCGGTGGCGACGGCCCTCTCGCGGTCAGTCGCTGTCGCGATCCTCATGCGAGTCATCACGCGTTTCTCGCGGCAGCAGCGACGCACGGATTCCGCGTCGATCCTGAGTGTGACTTCAACGTCCCTGAGCCAACCGGTGTCGCTGGTTTCTATCAGCGCAACATCCTGAACGGACGAAGGCAGAGCGCGGCGGCGGCATTCCTCCAGCCTTCGATGTCGCGACCGAATGTCGAGGTCCGTTCACGCGCTCGTGTGACCCGGCTGCTCATCGAGGGACGACGGGCCGTGGGCGTGGAATACGTGCGCGAGGGGAGCATCGAGCCGGTGCGCGTGCGAGCGGCGCGCGAAGTCGTGCTCTGCGCCGGCGCGATCGACTCGCCACGACTGCTCATGTTGTCTGGAGTCGGAAATGCGAAGCAGCTGCGCGCGCATGGCATCGATGTGGTTGCCGATCTTCCAGGCGTCGGGCAGAACTTGCAGGACCACCTCAAGCTCTCGGTTCGATGGAAGGGGCGAACGACACTGCCAGGGTCGACGGTGACGGCCGGACTCTTCACCTCGTCCAACGCTTCAGCGTTGCCAGACCTGCAGTTCTATGTGGGCCGTGGAGTCAATCTGCCAGACGAACTCGTGAGTCTCACCGTGTCGCTCGTGCGGCCGCAGTCGCGTGGTTCTGTTTCTTTGCGGTCGGCGGATCCGCTCGCTCCGCCGGTAATTCGCGTCAATTATCTTCAGGTAGCTGCTGACGTGGCCGCGCTCTTAGAAGGCGTGCGGCTGACGCGGCGGTTCGGCAATGCACGCGCATACGACAGCGTTCGGGCGGAAGAAGTCGAGCCTGGAGCGATCGTCATGTCGGAGCGCGATCTGGAGACGTTCATTCGCCAGAAGGCGGACACGATTTATCACCTCGCCGGAACCTGCCGCATGGGACCCGACGCCGACGTGGATGCCGTTGTCGACGCGCGGCTGCAAGTCCGCGGGGTAGACGCGGTTCGAGTGGCAGACGCCTCGATCATGCCGGAGGTGGTGAATGCACCCACGCACGCAGCGTGCGTGGCGATTGGTGAGAAGTGTGCGGACCTGATCAGCGGCCGATGATGCGGCCCTTGTCGAGGCCGAACGAAGGCTGATCGACAGTTCCCGAGACCACGATCGGCAGCACAGCGCCCGCGCCGTCCTTTCGGAAGAGGGGGTCGACGACTTTCAAGAGCAGCGACTTGATTCCCGTCGTGGTCTTCGAGAGCGGCGCGTCGAGGATGAGCGAGCCTTCGAAATCGAGTTGCTGCGTAGGGAGCCCATAGTTCCCCCCGAGTGCGACGCGCGCCCCCTCAACAGCGAACTGAAACTTCGGGAGGTCCAGGCGGCCGTTGCGCAGGGCAAAGTCTCCGCCGAAGTCGGACGTGACATTGCTGACCTGCTCGTTCGCTGGCTCGCCGCGTCCGCGCCGACTCAGCTCGTCGACCTTGTCCTGCACGGTGTCGGATGTGAACTGACCGCGACGAATCTGGAACGACCCTTTCAGCTGAAGCTTCTGCACGACGTCGACGTCGCCCGGAGGAATGACGAGCGCAGTCTTGAGTGCGATCGCGCCGCGCATGGCGGGCTTCTGGGCTTTGACCGCCAGCCGGAGGAAATCTTCGAAGCGACCATCGGCGCTCACGTTGAGCGCGATCGTTCGCCCCTTTGCGCCGGGCGCGCCTGCAATCGATCCCTTCGCGAGGATGTGCGATCGCCCGAGCGTGGCGTCCACTTCCTCGAGGTAGGTGTCGCCGCTCGTCCCATCTACGACCGCGACGAACTTGGTGTCGAGGTTGACGGGCTGCTTTGCGAGATTAAGCTGGAAGTCAGGGGTCGTGGTCGTGCCCTTGACGTTGATGTGCTCGAGCACCCCGTCGAATGAACCTTTCGAGTTCAGGATGCCGCCAATGCCCTTGATCGTGTCCAGGCGAGCATCGATGAACTCGTAGTCGCCCGATAACGGCGACGAACGAGGTGCGTAGGTGTTCCACGGACCGAACGATCCGGAGCTCTTGATCAGGCCTTTCGGCTTCGGGTTCGTCAGCTGCGCCTGGTACTGCCCTGCGTGCTCGAAGCTGAAGTCGTGGAAGGTGACCGTATCGAGCTCGAAATTGAGCGGCAGCTTCTCAGGATTGTCGGGCAGGATACGCAGCAATCCCCGCGTGACCCTGATCTCGTTGATTTCCAGGTCGCGTGCACCGCGCAGGCCAGACCCCTTGGGCTTCGGTCCGCGAGCGATGTCCACCTGGAGCCCTTCGACCTCGACGACGTCGATCGAACGCTTCAGCGCGTCGAAGAGCGAGCCCGAGGCGTGGAAATGATCGACACGAATGAAGGGAAGACGATGTTCGTCTCCATTGCGAACGAGTGTCAGTCCGTGCCCTTCGATCGCGAGGCGGGGGAAGATCGCCAAGGAGACTTTCTCGATGTGCGCCTTCGCGTCGAGCCGAGTCTCGATAATCCGAGTGAGCTCCTGTCCCGTTCGGTGCGCTGCCCACTCACTGCGGAGAACGGCAATGCCGAGCGCGACCGCTAATCCCGCGGCAATGAGGACGCCGAGCAAGATCTTCCATGCACGCGTCACGTGGCAACTCTCATGCGTCTCGGACTGGTGCCAGTTCGTTATGAATGACCTTGTTCAGAACTGTTGGGTCGATTGGTTTCTGCAGCCACGCATTGGCCGGCTGATCGTCGTCAAGGACCTCGCTGCTGGACGTAACCACCACGATTGGAATCATGGGCCAGCGCCGGCGCAATGCCAGGCAGAGCGAGAGGCCGGAGAGGCCGGGCGTGCGCCAGTCCATGACCACGAGATCTGGCGTGACCTGGCTCAGAAGACGCGTGGCCTCTCGTCCATCGCTCGCGACGGTGACGTCATAGCCGAAGTACTTCAGCATCATCGCGAAGGTCTCGCGCGTCAGGTGGTCGTGCTCAACGACCAGGATCTTCCCGTGACCCTTCGCCGGGCCATTGCCATCGACGCGACTGCGAGTCGCGCGCGTCGCGGCGCGGATGCGGCGATGCACTGGAGACGCGCTACGCATTGCGTCGACCCAGTGCGATGAGCGCAACGCCCGATGCCGCGGCGGCGATGCCCACGAGGGGCGGTACGAAGACGTGCTTGTCCGTTTCAGTCTGCACTTCGATCGGGCCGATGTCCACAGCCTTCTTCCGCTCGGTATAGGGAATCGCTGGCCATGCGAGCACTGCGAGTCCCGCAAGCAACAGCACGATGCCCAACGCGAATAGTCCTCTCATGGACGCTCCTCCCTGCACTCCGTCATCACGTGCGAAGTCAGCAGCACGTTCCGTGCCCTCCTTCGGACACGGCGACCGCGACGTGATGATGATCTCAGCGTGCGTGCGGCTGATGAGGTTTGGAAGATGTGCTGTAGAAGCTGCAAGTATTACAAGCAAATCACGAGAAATACGTAGGTCGTGGCTGTCGAGTGCCCCGACTGTGGCATGGCACGACACGTGCTCAGGCACGCAGTGCGGACCGGATGGTCGGCGGTTCCGTACGCGCCCAAACTCTTACCCCGCGCGTCAGAGTTCGACCGATGAGAGAATGACCATGCTGTGGACACTCTTCGTCGTGTTGTTGCTGCTGTGGCTGCTGGGAGTCGTCAGCTCGTACACACTCGGTGGATTCATCCACCTGTTGCTTGTACTCGCGGTCGTCGCCGTACTCGTGCAGCTGATTACCGGCAGACGAGCCGTGTGACAAAGCCTTCGCACGACACGTGCAACCTACGTCTGGAATCCGCTTGAGCGGCTTCCAGGCGCGAGGTGGCGTCGGCGAAGGAGGGAGGGATTGCCATGAACACGTACAGTGAAGGAATGGATTCAGAACACACGGGGAGCGGATCGATTGCCGCCTTCGTGTGTGGTGCCGCGCTCGGCGCGACTGTGGGAGCAGCGATCGCGCTGATCATGGCGCCGGCCAGCGGCCGCGACACACGCGCCTATCTGAAGCGGCGTGGCAACGAGCTTGGCCGCGATGCTATGGAACGTGGACGAGAGAACTGGCGGAGCCAGTCGGAACGCGTGAAGTCGGCAGTCGCCAGTGGCCTGGATCGCGCGGGCAGCGCGGTGAACTACGCACGCGAGCGCGGGGAAGCCGCGTATCGTGAGGCCCGGGAATCTTTCAACGCGGACGATCCCGGCGTGGCGCATACGAGCTATCCGAGTCGCGCGCAGCGCTCGACCGAATAAGCCACTCCCCGTGGCGTGAACATCGCGTCGGGTACTCCTTTCACTCCCCCGAAAGGCGCCCCGAGACTTCTGTACGCTTCAGCCTACAATACGAAACGCGCGGCGACCTCTCGCCGCATTGCATCAACGAGTCCTGGGGAGGATGAGATGAGTCGATGGCCTGCGTTTCTCCTGGTGTCCGTTCTGTGCACCGCGCCTGCGTTCGCGCACCATGGCCCTGGCACCTTCGAATTGGGCAAGTCGGTCACCTTCGCCGGCAAGCTCACGCGCATCGATTTCGTCAATCCGCACTCATGGCTGTACTTCGAAGTCACTGACGCCAACGGTCGTGTGACGAAGTATCGCTGCGAGATGCGCTCGGCCCACACGCTTCGTCGCTCGGGGTGGACGAAGGAACTCTTCCCGATCAACTCGCGCGTCACCATCGAGGCGGCTCCCGATCGCGCCGATCCGAACTCGTGCTATCTGAACACGATAAGGTTCGAGAACGGCAGTCACATGGACCGCTACGGTCAGTATGTGAAGGCAACCGGCGGAGGTGTGCAGGAAGTGCGCGGCGCCTTGCCGGTTGTGGCCAAGCCGCGCGATGCCCGTCGTTCCAGTGGCGAGCCGAATATCTCTGGCGACTGGGCGCCGGAACAGGTCGTGATGGCTGATCCGCGTGGCACCGGCGGTGGGCTCGTGCCTCTCAGCCAATTGGAAACCGTCAAGCCAGGCGAGCGCCGTGGCGGTGGTGGTGGTGCGCGCAGGGGCGGCGGTCCACCTGCTGGACCTCGGCTCTATGGCGGCACCGAACTCACGACGATGGGCGAGCAGGCCGCGGCCAAGTTCGTGCGCGACGACAATCCACGCTTCCGCTGCGAGACGACCAGCATCATCTTCGACTGGGCGTTCGATGGTCCCGTCAATCGCATCACGCAGAGCAACGACACCATCGTCATTCAATACGGCCAGATGGACCTGCGCCGCACGGTCTACATGAACATGAAGACCCACCCGGCGAACGTGAAGCCGACTCGCGCAGGGCATTCGATCGGGCGCTGGGAAGGCGACGTGCTCATCGTCGATACCATCGGCTTCCTGCCTGGTGTGCTGAATGCGCCGGTGCGTCACGGCGACAAATTACATGTCGTCGAACGCTTCACGCTCGATCCAAAGACGATGAAGCTGACGCGAGCGTACACTGCCGAGGATCCTGACTATCTGAAGGGACAGTACACCGGCTCCGACACGATTGGCATCGCCGATCAGCCCTTCACGAAAGACAATTGCAAGGATCAGACGCTGGTCGACTACTCAAAGCAGAACTGACGTGTGGTGCCACGACGAGCGCCAGATCGTCGTGGGAGCGACGGATCGAGCTTCTTGTCACGGCTGTGCCACGGGAAGAGGTAATGCTCAGTGTCGTCGACGTGCACAAGGTCCCGCGAGGTGTGACCAGTGGACAGCCAGCGGCGCCGTTGCCAGGGTGAGCGATTCACGCCGGGCTGGGAGCTTCGAGCAGATGCCACTGTCGCTCGGACTCGGTACCGGTCGCGGCGATAGCGTCCCGGTCGCTGGTGAACCGTGGCGAGGTGTCGCGCAGAAGCGTTGCAGATGATGCGATCGGCGGGTCCTGGCGACTACGCAGAAACCGCAACGAACACTCGGGGCCGTCTTCGAGATCGCGTGGATGTCTTGGGAAACCGCGCCGTGATCCCTGTGGCGCACGCTTCGCGACGTCTGGGGTGTGGGACGCCCCTCCTTAGAGCCTACACGCCGAAGTCGCCTGCGCAGCCGTGCGGTATCAGGTGGTTCGCGCTCATTTCGAAACGTTCCGCGTCGAGGCGGCGCGTGTCCACGAGCGGGACGCGCTGCCGCGGTTTATCGAGGAGGAGTTCCGGGGCTTCCTGCGCTGCGGGTTCCTTGCGGGTGGGTTCGCTCGGTTCCGCTGCGACCGCTGCCGGCTCGATCGCCTCCGTGCCGTTTTCCTGTAAGGGGAGGGCAGTATGTCCGAGCTGCGGCGGCCGGCGGATGGCCGAGCGCGCGGCGCATCTAGTACGGTGTGCTGGGCGCGCGATCGGCGTGGCGATCACGCCTGCGGCAGCCCGACACACCGATCCCGCGCACTCCGGACGCGGAGACCCCTGCGCGCCCGGTGGCGACCGTTCCGCCGCGAACGAACTGGTTATGGGCGGAGCTGATGCAGCGGAGTTTTGGCTTCGACGTCATGACGTGCCTGCGGTGCGGAAATCGGCTGGAGCTCGTCGCGCTCATCGAAGACCCAAGGGTGATTCGGCGCTCCTTGGCCATCTCGGTCTACCCACCACTGTTCCGGCGGTACGGTCCGCGCGGCCACCGCCGCTGCCACTCGGCCGATCGGATCAGTGGTACGACCCGGACGTGTCTCACGCCGTGCAGACGGGCAATCCGCGCTGTGCTGGCGGGAGGGCAGGCCGCATAACGGATCTTCAGTTAACCGAAAGGCCCTTCATTGTTCCTATCGTCCCCGATGACAGCCCCCACTTTAAGTCGGCGCTTAACTTTGACATTCTGTTCGGGGCTTAGGTCAAGGAGACGCTGGGTTATTCCTGCTGTATCCTTCGCCGTGACGATTCTTTGCTCGATTGCGGCACTGCTGGCGCTGTCTCTCAACGTCAGTGAATGCTCAGACCCTCTTGTGCAAGGAAGAAGCTGAACATGGCTACTCGAACGCTGTACCCTGCTCTCCGCGCTGTGCCGGGGCTTCGTAGTACATGGTGGCTCTCGAAATCGCTGATCGAGTTTGCCCGGGACTGGCACCGGCCCCCCAAGGTCGCCGCCTGGTCCGAGAACTGGTTCCAGAACAAGCTCGACCCTTGGGGCATGGAGCATTCAGAGGACCACCTGACTCGCTACCGCGAGGTCGGTCAGATGCTGGACAAAGTTCGGAATGGGCGCAAGTTTGCGACGGCGCATGAAATCGCGTGCGCGGAAGGCACGTGCACTCGTAAGATGTTGGCCGAACGTTGTGAAAAGCTGCTGGCGACAGATGTGTCTCCTACGGCGGTGGAGCGTGCGCGGGCGAGCTGCGCCGGCTTGAGCCACATCCGGTTTGCCGTCTTTGACATCATGGCCGATCCGTCGCCGGGAGTCTTCGATCTCACCTTGGTGATGGGCTTCCTCGCGACTTTCTACCACCGCCGCGATTTGGAGATTGCCAGAGAAAAGGCGGTCGCGATGACGGCCCCTGGCGGCTACCTGCTGCTCTCGAACTGGGTGTGGTGGGCGGAAGAGGAGTTCTGGTGGGGCCGTTGGCTGCCGCGCGGAGCAAAGTGGCAGGATCATTTCTTCGCTCAACACCCCAAGCTAGAAGTCGTTGATACGATGAGGGCCCCCTGGTTTCTCCACACCCTGTTCCGGAAGTCCGTGTGAGGATGTAGAACAGTGCACGTTCCTCACCTGCGCGTTCTGCCGGAGGCGATGCCGATCACAGGACGATAGGAACGATGAAGGGCCTTTCGGTTAACTGAAGATCCGTTATGCGGCCCTGCCCTCCCGCCAGCACAGACATCGGCTGTGAAGATTGCGCAAGAACCGCCCCTGAGGACAGGACGACGGCGATCAACGAGGACATCGCAGACAGCGGTCGCATGGACTCACTCCTCCTGACGATCTCGGTCCCCAGAACCTCGGTACCGAGAGATTCGCGGACGTGTTGTTCAACGTCTCACCAACCGATCCGGAGACCCTCGCCCTCGTGACCGCCGTGCTCACGCTCGTTGCGATTACTGCAGCGTGGATCCCTGCGAGGCGCGCCACGCGCATCGATCCTGCCGTCGCGTTGCGCGATCACTAACGGGGTAGCTGGTGGCTGGGTGGCTGGGTAGCTGGGGGGTAGCAGGGTACCTCCGGCAGTCGGTTTAAGGGTGCTCGCGACCCATAGACTTCATGAGGCCTCGCAACGGGGCAGACGTCTTGCGTACGCGCAACTCGAATTCGAGATAGACAGACTCCTCAATGTAGCCCAGGCGCCTTGCTGCGTGGAGACAGTAACCGACCTCCGCGAGTGAGCCGCATGCAATCTGCAAGAAACGCAGTTTGTCGCCCGGTAAGTACCGTCCGTAGCCTTCAGCGATGTTGGCAGGAACCGAAAACGCTGAACGTCGAAGTTGTGACGCCAGCTCGAATCGTTCGATCAGGGGAAAGCTTCGAGAGAGCACGTGCAGGTCGATGAACAAGTCGTCGGCACGTTGCCACGCGATCAGGGAGTGATGCGGCAGCGTCATACGCGTCGTCGAGCAAGGCGGATGCCGTCATGCCACCAAACTCCTTAGTGACCATCCGCCTAGTCTAGTGACCTAGCAACCCAGCACCTAGCAACCCAGCCACCTAGCAACCCAACCACCTAGCAACCCAACCGCCTAGCAACCCAACCACCTAGCAACCCAACCACCTAGCAACCCAGCCACCCACCAACCCAGCGACCACATCTGACATTCCACATGGTAGGGTATTCCCCGGTCGCGCGGGCACGGCGAACGCTCGCGCACACGAGGAGCTCTCATACATGGGGATGGCACGCAGTAGTGTTGTGGCGGTGGCACTCGTCGCCTCGGTGGCCGCCTGGACGTCGCTCGGAAATGAGGCGAATGCACAGGGTCGCGGTGGACGTGGAGGACGAGGCGGTGGCGCTCCGCAGACGTCGACGACACCTCCGGCGGGCGTGACGCCGCTGGCCGTCGATCTGTTCACGACGAAGAACTTCTACCTGGATCGCGCGAACTGGACCGACAAGCGTTACGCGCGATGCAATACGCCGCGTCAGCTCACGGACATGTGGACGCGCGAGAACCGCGTCGCTCACTGGGGCGACTGCAATCGCGACTACCCGATCGAGAAGATCGTCAGCCCGTACAGCTACAAGACGGCGGCTGAACACTACGAGGCCCTGATGGCCGAAGCCCGGAAGGCCGGCGGCCCGACCGTTCACACGCGACAGACGCTGCCCGATTGGGATGGCTACTACCAGCGCCGCGGGAACGAAGATCAGTGGATCTGGGGCGTCAATCTGCAGACGGCCACGATGCTCTCGCTGCTCACGCCGGAGTATCAGAAGCGAATGGTGCAGATGAATTTTCACGAAGGCGTGTCCAACGCTCCGCAGTGGATGGCGGCCTTCTGTTATCCCGAGGGGTTCATGCGGTGGTGGGCGCAGGCTTCTCTCGGCGGACCGATCGAGGTGCTCACGACGCCGCAGCAGGTGCAGTTCGTGAGCGGCATCGCGGATAACTTTCTGCGGAAGGTTCTCATCGGCCGCAAACACGTTCAGCAGGTCCCGCAGTGGTATGGCGAGACCGTCGGCTTCTGGAATGGCAACACACTCGTGGCATGGACGGCGAACGTGCAAGGCTGGACGCTGTCGCATTCGATGTTCGAGTTCAGCAACAAGATGGAAACGATCGAGGTCTTCCGCCCGAGTGCGGACGGCAAGACGATTACTGTCGAGACGACGTTCTACGATCCCGAAGCGTTCACGCGTCCGCTGCACACCGTGACGCCGTGGGAGCGCACGCGACCGATCGACGATCCGGAGCAACGCTTCACTTACGTCGAATGCCGCGTGCAGAGCACGATTATCAACGGCCCCGATGGCCGGCCGACCCAGCTGACTCCAGTGGACCCGGGTTACATCGACTACTTCGGGCGGCCGTGGGCCGAGAACTGGGAACAGCATTTCGAGCAGGGCTGGAAGAAGGACTAGCCGATGCTTCGCACAAGATTCGTATCTGGGCCGCATGCCGGTCCAATGGGGAGTACCTCGGTGATGACTGGATATGCATGGAGACGATCGGTGGTCAACGGACTCGCACTCTTCCTCGTAGCCGCACTGTCTACCGCGGTCAGCGCGCATCATTCATTCGCGATGTACGACATGACCGCCACCAAGACCATGACGGGCAAGCTGACCCGTTTCATTCCCGGCAGCAATCATGCGCAGCTCATTTTCGAAGTGATCGGTCCGGACGGAAAACCGGTGATGAATGAAGGCAAGCCGCTCGTGTGGGGCGTCGAAACCGGTTCGGCCGCGGCCATGGCGCGGCAGGGCGTCACGGTGGACTCCTTCCCTCAGGGCACGATTCTCACCGTGAGCCTGCATCCACTCAGGGACGGCCGCCCGTTTGGTGCGATCGGTGGTGCCCTCATCAACTGCGGAACCACTCTTCCGGCCGGTGGCTGCAACGAGAAAACGGGCAAGAGTTTTCTGGCGCCTGCCAACTGAACACCCGCGTACGCGTGAACGCCCGACTTGGGACAACCCAGAGCCGGGCGTTTTCGTGCGTGACTGACGCCACGCATCCTGACGAAAGCCAGGATTACAGACTGTTGAAACGTGCTGCCTTGTTGCGCATCGAGTATTTGTCCGCGTCTGACGGAACTCTCTCCCTCTCGATGCGCGAACTCAGCCCGGTGGTCTCTCCATCCGAAACCTCCACGTCTGAATTAACGGGGCTACGACTATCAATACGCCTCGTACGCGCGGGTGTCAAGCACCGCAGATACCTATAATTCGATCAACGATCACTGCGGTGAAATCACGTCCGTATTTCTCCTGTGCCGGAGCCACGATTGCTGTGCTCCTGATGATGGGCTGCAGCCCGCCAGCTGCCGCACCACTTGCTTCTGCTTCGATACCGCTGCCGCGAGATATGGCTACCTACGCAAACATCGATGCCTTCGTGACGAAACATCTGCTGCTCGATCTCACGGCAGACTTCGAATCGAAAACCTTGCGCGGCACCGCCGAACTGCAACTCGAACGTCGCGATCCGCGCGCGACTGAGATCGTGCTCGACACACGAGACCTGCAGATTCAGAAGACGGAATCGGCGTCCGGCGCTGGATCGTGGAGTGACACTGCGTTTCGACTCGATCAGCCCACTCCGGCATTTGGCAGCGCGCTTCGAGTCACTGTCCCCGCGAATGCCGATCGCGTCCGCGTCACCTATGCGTCGTCGCCGTCTGCGAAGGGGCTGCAGTGGCTGACGCCCGCGCAGACCTCGGGGAAGAAGCAGCCGTTTCTCTTCAGTCAGGCGCAGGCGATTCAGGCGCGCTCGTTCATCCCTCTTCAGGACACGCCGGCCGTGCGCATGACGTACGACGCGACGATTCGCGTGCCGAAGGACCTCGTGGCAGTGATGGCAGCAGAGGCGGAACCAGGCGAAAAGGGTAACGGGGTGTTTCGTTTCCGCATGCCGCAGGCGATCCCGTCTTACCTCATCGCCCTTGCGGTCGGCGATCTGACGTTCAAGGCGATGAGCGATCGGACCGGGGTCTGGGCGGAACCGGCGATGGTCGACGCGGCGGCCAGAGAATTCGAAGACACGGAGCGGATGATCAAGACGACCGAGGCGCTCTACGGTCCGTACCGCTGGGGTCGCTACGACCTGCTCGTGCTTCCGCCATCGTTTCCATTCGGCGGCATGGAGAATCCGCGCGTCACGTTCGCGACGCCCACGGTGATCGTCGGTGACAAGTCTCTCGTCGCGCTCGTCGCGCACGAACTGGCCCATTCGTGGTCGGGCAACCTGGTGACCAACGCCACGTGGAGCGACTTCTGGCTGAACGAAGGTTTCACTACCTATCTCGAACGGCGCATCGTCGAGGTGGTGTACGGCAAGCGGCTCGCGGACATGGAACGCATCATCGGTCTTCGCGATCTCGCTCAGGCGCGCGCGGACGCCACGGCGCCTGGAGATCGCACGCTCCAGCCAGACTTGAAAGGGCGCGATCCCGACGATGCGTATTCGGTGGTGCCATACGAACAGGGAGCGTTGTTCCTGTCGTTCCTGGAGGCGAGGTTTGGGCGCGAGACGTTCGATCAATTCCTGCGGCGCTGGTTCGACGAGCACGCGTTCCAGAGCGTCAGCACGGAGCAGTTCCTCGCGTTCCTGACCAAGCATCTGCTCTCGGGACACCCCGGCGTTGTGACCGACGCGCAGGTTCAGGAATGGCTGCACACCGACACGATTCCGTCTTTCGCTGTGATGCCCAAGTCGGATGCACTCGAGAAAGTGGAGCAGGCGCGCGACGCTTGGCTCAATGGTGGGGCGGTGGACGCGCTTGTGAAGACAGCTTTGGCCTGGTCAACTCAAGAGTGGGTGCATTTCATCGATTCGTTGCCACGAAAGTTGAGTGCCGAGAAACTCAGCGCGCTGGATCGGCAACTGAAACTGACTGACTCGCCAAACCCCGAGATCGCGCACGTCTGGTTCCGGCTGGCGATCTCGAATCGCTATTCGGCCGCGTATCCGGCGATGGAGCGATACATGGTGGGCATCGGCCGAAGAAAGCTGATTGTTCCGCTCTATCGCGATCTTACGGCGACGCCGGAAGGAAAGTCGCTGGCGGTGAAGATCTACGCGAAGGCGCGAGACGGCTATCACCCGGTTGCCCAGAGCACCGTCGACGCCCTATTGAAGTAGAGGCGCGTCCCGATTCGAATATTCACGCCCGCGTCACGCTGACCGCGACCCCATTGAATGCCGCCGTGCCGCTCAACGTGTCGATGTCGAATTCGCTCGTCACGTCATTCATGCTCGTGCCTGGACTTTGATGCGCCACGGTTAACTGCGTCCCTGGGCGAATGTGACCCCACCCGTGCGGGAGGCTGACGACACCCGGAAGCATTGTGTCCGTGACTTCGATGGCGACCGTGACTGCGGCGGCCTTCGATTCGAGACGGGCTGCGTCTCCGTCGGCAAGCCCTCGCCGGGTCGCGTCATGTGGATGGATCAGCAGCGTGCATCGCGACTTCCCCTTCATGAGCCGATGAGAGTTGTGCATCCAGGAGTTGTTGCTGCGAAGCTGCCGCCGTCCGATCAACAGGAGGTCAGCGTTGGTCTCTGCCTTCACGTCAACGAACAGCCGGTCGCGCGCCTCGCGCATGAAATCCGCCGGTGCGATATCGATCTTGCCGTCGGCGGTGCCGATCGACCGTAGCATCCGGCCAGGTTCGAGCGGCCCGAGATCGACGCCATGAGGACTCTTGCGCAGCTTTGCGAGCGTGAGGCGTTGAGGCCCGAAGCGCAGACCGGCATCCAGGAGTCGCTCCGGGTGCACTGCACGCAAGGCTCGAATCGCCAGCCAGCGCAGCAGCCTGGGCGCGAGCAGCCGCGCGCTCAGGTCGGCCACAATTTCCCAATCGTGACGCTCGGATGACTGACGATCGACGACGGGATCCGAGTACTTCGCCACATTGCGGACGGCGAACGCGTAGAGCGCAAGATCGTAGTGCCCGCGTGATAGTGGCGGTGCAGGCGGCAGCAGGACGTGCGCGTGGCGCGTTGTCTCGTTGAGATAGAAATCCACGGCAACCACGTGCTCGAGCGACGCGAGCGCGCGGTCGAGGCGTCCTCCGTTGGGCGCCGACAGTACCGGGTTGCCAGCGATTGTGATCAGTCCTCGAATGCGACTGGCACCAGGTGTTTCGATTTCATCTGCCAGGGTCGCGACCGGGAGCTCGCCACCGAACTCCGGTAGACGGCGCACGCGGCTTCGCCATCGATCGTAGGTCCCGCGCCGTCCCATGCTCGACAGAATCGAGATGACATCGACTGCCGGCGTCGTGAACATCATCCCGCCCACTTCGTCGACATGGCGAGTGATGAGATTGATCGCCTGCACGAACCACGAGGCCAGCGTGCCGTGACGTTGCGTGCACAGCCCGACCCGGCCGTAACAGGCCGCGCGTTCGGTCCGGGCGAACTCCGCCGCAAGGCGGCGCGTCGTCTCCGCGCTGATACCGGTCCGACGAGCAACTCGCTCTGGCGAGAGCTCGCGCACGAGCGACGCCAGCGCGTCGAGGTTCTTGATGCGACCGTCGAGACGGCCGGTATCGACCGTTCGCTCCGCAAACACCACATGCAGCATCGCGGCGAGCAGGAGCGCGTCGGTTCCCGGCCGAATTGGGACATGCTCGTCGGCTGCGTCGGCCGTCTCGGTCCGTCGTGGATCGACGACCACCACACGTCCCCCGCGATCGCGGATCGCGCGAAGACGACGCCTCATGTTTGGCGCCGTCATCAGGCTGCCATTCGACACGATCGGGTTGGCGCCGAGGATGAGGAGGAAATCTGTCCGCTCGAGATCCGGGACCGAGATGAGCGCCTGGTGGCCAAACATGCGAAGAGCGACGAGCATCTGTGGAATCTGATCGGCTGAACTGGCCGAATAGACATTCTTCGTGCGCAGCGCACGGGCAAACGTCAGCGCGTGAGTGATCAGGCCGAGGCTGTGCGCGACGGGGTTGCCGTAATAGATAGCGACGGCGTCGCGGCCATGCTGCCGTCGCACGCGAACGAGACCCTCGGTGGCGCGGTCGAGCGCGTCGTTCCAGGATGCCTCACGCCAGCGCGTGCCCTCGCGGATGAGCGGCGTGCGAACGCGATCGGGATCGTTGTGGATATCCGCGATGGCCGCTGCCTTGGGACAGATGTATCCGCGGCTGAAAGGATCGTCGGCGTCACCGCGGATCGAGCGGATTCGTTCGCCGTCGAGGTCGACCAGGATGCCGCATGCCGCTTCGCAGAGAGGACATGTCGAGATCCGCACGTTGCATCATTGTAGATGGCAATGAATGCTGCGTCTCCTTTATCGTATTCGTGACCCTCGTCGTGTTGGTCAAAGAGGCACGGTCATGCGTATCGGACTGACTGCATTCGCCCTGCTACCCGCCGCAGGAGCGCGTCCACGGTTTCAATGCAGACGCCCTCGCCATCACCGGCGCAAGGCCCCAGTTACGATGTCGTCTCGATCAAACGGAATCAGGCATCACTGACTGGCCGATTAGAGAATCCCACTGTCATCCAGCGGCCGGATGGTGGATTCACGCAGACCCGCGTCCCGATCGGTGCTCTCATTGCCCGCGCGTATTCGTCAGGGGCGCCGGCTGATATGGTCGGATTGCCCGACTGGGCCATGCGCGAGTACTACGATGTGAGTGCCACGTCTACGCTCGCGAAAGCGACTGCCGAGGACCGGATCGCGATGCTCAGAGCGATGCTCGCCGATCGCGTCAAGTTGGCGGCGCACTTCGAGAAGCGCGAACAGCCGGTGTACGACCCGGCAGTCGCACCAGCGCCCGATGCCATGCCAACGGTCTTCATCGCAATTCGGGAACAGCTTGGCCTTGAGCTGAAGTCCTCGAGAGCCGAGCTCGACACGCTCGTCATCGATCATCTCGAACGGCCGACGGAGAACTGACAGCGCCCTACTTGAATCCGATCTTCGGACTCATCCCGACCTGCTCGTACCAGAAACCATCCGCAGGCCGTTCGAGTCGCCAGACGTAGAGCGTTTGCGGCTGGTTGCGTCCGCTGCTGCCGTTGAGAACCAGGCGGTCGCCTGGCTTCAGCGTCCCGGCGTTCATGCCGATCCCTTCGAGCTCCCAGCGGTTGTCCAGCTCGCCGCGCCATCGGGCCGTCTCTCGCCCGTTCTTGACGTCAACGACGACGAAAGGATGCGGCTGAACCATCGCGAACTCGACAAGGACGCCGTCGAGGGTCACGGGGCGAGCGCGGTCGTATACCGCGGATATGGAGTGATGACCCTGGGCAACGACACTGCCCAGGATCATTGCGATCGCGACCGTCAGTGGTCCGCGCATGTCGCGGGGCTACCGGTTACTTGGTCTCGTCCCAGACAACCTGGACGTTGGCTCTCAGTCGCGCGGCCTGAGGTTCCCCGTAGCCCTTGTACTTCGCTGGAATCTTCCACGTGCTTGCCACTTCGTCCGGAGTCTTGCCAGCCTTCTTTGCAGCCTGAACGTCCGCGGCGAACTCGTTGTTGAACGCGGCGTACTCTCTCAGGTCGGCCACCGTCATCACGGTGCTGTGACCGGTGATGATCTGATCGACGCCCTTCGCGCCGTCTGCGGCCTTGGCGAGCGTCTTGCCGATCTCGACTCCGCTGCCGCCATTGTTCGCGTCGAGCAGCGGGACGTTCTTACCGGAGAAGATGTCGCCGGCGTGCATCACGCGCAGAGCGGGGAAGACCACGAACGCGTCGCCGTTGGTGTGTCCACGGCCAAAGTAGTGCAAATCGATCTGGTCAGGGCCCTTGCCGATGGTCATCTTGTCCTTGAAGGTCCGCTTCGGCATGCCGCGCCCGCCGTTCTCCTTGAAGATGTTGACGGGGGCCCCCGGAGCGGGTGTGATGCCGGTCGGCGTGCGCATGGCCTCCATGTTCTTGGCGGTGTTCTCATGCGTCACGACCTCGACGGTCGCCGGGAACTCGACGTTGCCGCTGACGTGGTCGCCATGGGTATGACTATTGATGATCATCGTCACCGGGCGATCGGTGACGCTCTTGATCTTGTCGAGCAGCGGTTGACCCCAGCCCGGATTCTTGGTGTCGACGACAACGACTCCGCCCGCCGTGATGAAGACGGCACTGTTGCCTCCACCGCCCTGGCCACCCATCATGTAGAGGTTGTCGTGGAGCTTCTCGACCGTGACCACACGCGGCGCAGGCTGTCCGCCGCCTGCAGGCGCTTGCCACGCCGCCGCCGAAATCGACAGCGCACCAGCAGAGAACAGGATACCCAGTACCACTAATCTCTTCATGAGGCCCTCCTGGAAAACGCGGCGATCATAGCGCGTTTCGTGGCGTTATGATTCGCGTGCCTCGGGCGTTCACCTCGAACGACAAACAAGGGGGACAGGATGCGCTTCAAGCTGATCGTCGCATGTCTCGTTGGCGCCGTCGTGACGGCCGGGGTGGTGATGGTCGCGGCCCAGGCCGGGCAGACACAGACGCCGACTGTCGAGCAGATGCGGAAGGCAGTGGCCGATCTCCGCGGCGGGCGCATCCCGCGCCCGGCGTCGTACGACGCGATGACGGCGGACCAGCAGGCGTTCGTCAAGAGCGTGCTGAGCGGACCCAGGCCTGACATCAGCGGGTCGCTCGGCGTCATGATTGCCAGCCCGTTGTTCGCGGACCTCGCGCAGAAGACAATCGCCTATTCGCGCTTCGCCGGTCGCGAAGGGTACTCGGTTGTGCCGCCGAAGCTGTCTGAGCTCGCGATCATCATGGGCGCCCGAGCGTGGACCGCACACTACGCGTGGTACGTGCATCGACGCGCGGCGGAGCGTGCCGGTCTGCCCGAAGCCGTCATCGCAGGGGTGCGTGATGGACGCCGCCCGGCAGAGATGACGCCGGACGTTGCTGCGGTGTACGACTTCTGCAACGAGTTGCTGACCAAGAAGCGCGTGAGCGACACGACGCTGCAGGCGGCGAGGAAAGTGCTCGGCGGCGATCGCGGCGTGGTGGATCTCGTCGGCACGCTCGGCGCGTATCAACTGGTCGCGATGATGATGGTGGTCGACGAGTTTCCCCTCCCGAGCGGAGCGACATCGGAGCTGAAGAATTGAGCCCTACCCGACGTGACTTCATCAAGACGACGGCTGCGACGGCGGCAGCAATCGTGGCGGGTCCAGGGGTCGATCTGGAGTCAGCACAGACGATCGCCGGCCCGGGCGCCGATCCGCTGGCACTGGAACTCGCAAAAGAGGCACTCGACGCGGCGCGTTCGGCCGGTGCGTCGTATGCAGATGTCAGGGTCGGACGCTACCGCCGCCAGACGATCGCCACCCGGGAGCGCCAGGTCAGTGGCGTCAACGACAGCGAGTCCTACGGCATTGGTGTTCGCACGCTGGTCAACGGCTGTTGGGGATTTGCCGCGACGAGCGTGATGAGCCGCGCGGGCACCAGGCAGGCGGCGCTCGAGGCCGTTGCGCTGTCCAAGGCTGCACGGGCGGTGCAAAAGCATCGCGTCGAGTTGGCGCCGGTGGCGCCCGTCGTCGGCGCGTGGATCACGCCGGTGCGGCAGGATCCGCTCGAGGTGGCCATCGAAGACAAGATCGCGCTGCTGCTTTCCACCAACGAAGCGGCGCTGAAGGTCAAGGACGTGCGATTTGCCAGCTCCGGGCTGGCGCTGCTCCGTGAAGCGAAGACGTTGCTCACGTCGGAGGGGACAAACGTCACGCAGACGATGATCCGCGTGGGCCCTTCGTTTACCTGCACCGCCACCTCCGGCGGAGATTTCCAGAGCTACGAGGAGGAGCTCGCGCCGCGCGGGCTCGGATGGGAATACGTTCAGTCGCTCGACATGCCGGGCAACGCAGAGCGCTGGGCATCACTCGCAGCCGAGAAGCTCACTGCGAGGTCGGTGCAGGCGGGTTCGTACGATCTTATTCTCGAACCGACGAATCTTTGGCTCACGATCCACGAGTCCATCGGTCACGCCACGGAGCTCGATCGTGCGATTGGTGAAGAGGCCAACTACGCAGGCACGAGTTTCGTGGCGCCGCCCGAGAAGATGCTGGGACAGCTTCGCTACGGCCCCGACTTCATGAA
>Ga0247825_10000420_pt1 | contig 26878 bp, 23 predicted proteins | sample 13C_Vanillin_Day_FD_194413 | JGI IMG/M metagenome (GOLD analysis project Ga0247825, IMG submission 194413) | Soil microbial communities from agricultural site in Penn Yan, New York, United States - 13C_Vanillin_Day48 | ecosystem: Environmental > Terrestrial > Soil > Agricultural land | place... | reverse complement strand
GTCACCATCATCGACGGCAGCACCGGCAAGCGGCAGGAGGCCCGATCCCCGGCACGCAGGAGGCGCGCGCGCCGGTGGAGCAGCGGCTGCTCGAAAGCTCCAGGCATGGCGCGATCCTGCGCATCGCGTCGGACGGCGCCCGCAGGCCTACGCCCGCCCCGCCACCGCCGCCGGCAACAAAAAAGGCGGTCCGCGCATTGCCATTGTGCTGACCGGGCTCGGCGTCAGCGCCAACCTGACCCGTCAGGCGATCGAGCAATTGCCCGGGCCGGTGACGTTCGCGTTCCAGCCGTATGGCGCCGACGTCGAACGCAGCGTATCGGCCGCGCGCGCCAAGGGTCACGAAATTCTGCTGCAGGCCCCGATGGAGCCGTTCGACTATCCGGACAACGATCCGGGTCCACAGACGCTGCTCACCTCGATCGGGCTCGACCAGAACATCGATCGCCTGCACTGGCTGATGAGCCGGTTTCAGGGCTATGTCGGCATCGTCAACTACATGGGCGCGCGCTTCACCTCCACCGAGCAGTCGCTGAGCCCCATCCTGAAGGAAGCGGCACGGCGCGGGCTCATTTTCATCGATGACGGCTCGTCGCCGCGCAGCCTGGCCGCGCAAATCGCCAGCGCCAACAGCCTGCCGTTCGCCAAAGCGGAAGTGACGCTCGACGCGGTTCCGACCACAGCCCATATCGACGGCGCACTGGCGCGGCTCGAAGCGGTGGCGCGCGAGCGCGGCTCGGTGGTGGGCGTCGCGTCGGCCATTCCCGCCTCGGTCGAGCGCATCGCGCAATGGGCGAAGAGCGTCGAGAGCCGCGGTTTCGTGCTGGTGCCGATCAGCGCGGCGGCGATCAAGCCGAAGTCGAGCTGACCGGGCTCGCGGAAAACCACACCACGATAGTTCTTGACGGTTCCGGAACGGCGGTGTTCCGCTGTCGCACCGCATCGGAGCACGAAACCGTCCATGCCCCGCTACGAAGATCTGCCCTATCGGCCCTGCGCCGGACTTTGCGTCATCAACCGCAAGGGCCTCGTGTTCATCGGCCAGCGCGCCGAAGGGCCCGAGCACATCGACGAAACCCATGTCTGGCAGATGCCGCAGGGCGGGATCGACGAAGGCGAAAAGCCCTATCCGGCGGCGCTGCGCGAGCTCTACGAAGAGACCAGCATCAAGTCGGTCGAGAAGCTCGGCGAGATCCGGAACTGGCTGACCTACGACATCCCCAGGAAGATCGGCAGCAAGGCCTGGAAGGGCAAATACCGCGGCCAGAAGCAGAAATGGTATGCGCTGCGCTTCACCGGCAAGGACAGCGAGATCGACATCGAGAACCCCGGCGGCGGACACGATCCGGAGTTCATCGACTGGCGCTGGGAACCGATGGAAAACCTTCCCGATCTCGTGGTGCCGTTCAAACGCGAGACCTACGAGCGTGTCGTGAAGGCATTTTCAAAATTCGCGAAGTAACGTCCAATCAGCTCAAACAAAAACGTGGCCGTTGCGACCGCCATTTTCATTTCAGCTGGCGTGATGCGTCAAAGGCGCGCGTAACGCGCTGGTGACGCATCAATGCATCGCCGTGCCCTGGGTGTGCTGGTCCAGCACCTTGAGATGATCGAGCCGCGTGATCTCGCGGTCCAGCGCCGCGCCTTGCGCCATGCTCTTCACGCGCTCTTCCAACTCGGCGATCTGCGCCTGCAACGTGGCGCGGTCCAGGTCCTCGAGCGCGGTGGCAACGTCAGCCAGCAGCGTCAGCCCGCCCGGACCGACTTCAGCGAGACCGCCGAGCACGACGAGCTTGATCTGCTCGCCGGCCGCATAGACTGTCACCACGCCGGGCCGCAGCAGCGAGATCAGCGGCGCGTGGCCGGCGAACACGCCGAAGTCACCTTCTGCGCCGGGAACGTCGACCTGATCGACCTCGCCGGAGAACGCGATCTTCTCCGGGGAGACGAGTTCGAAGTGGAGCGTGGCCATGCTGATCCGACCCTGACGTCGTGGTTACGCCGCTTCCGCCGCGAGTCGTTTGCCCTTCTCGACGGCTTCTTCGATGTTGCCGACCATGTAGAAGGCCGCTTCCGGCAGGTGGTCGTACTTGCCGTCAACCAAGCCCTTGAAGCCCTTGATGGTATCCTGCAGGTCGACCAGCTTGCCGGGCGAACCGGTGAACACTTCGGCGACGAAGAACGGCTGTGACAGGAAACGCTCGATCTTGCGGGCGCGCGACACCGCGACCTTGTCCTCTTCCGAGAGCTCGTCCATGCCCAGAATGGCGATGATGTCCTGCAGTGCCTTGTAGCGCTGGAGCACCTGCTGCACCTGACGGGCCACCGCGTAGTGCTCCTCGCCGACGATCAGCGGCGAGAGCATGCGCGAGGTCGAGTCGAGCGGGTCCACCGCCGGATAGATGCCCTTGGCGGCGATGTCGCGCGACAGCACGGTGGTCGCATCCAGGTGGGCGAACGAGGTGGCGGGTGCCGGATCGGTCAAGTCGTCGGCCGGGACATAAATCGCCTGCACCGAGGTGACCGAGCCCTTGGTCGTGGTGGTGATGCGCTCCTGCAACGCGCCCATGTCGGTCGCGAGCGTCGGCTGATAGCCCACCGCCGAGGGAATGCGGCCGAGCAGCGCCGACACTTCGGAACCGGCTTGCGTGAAGCGGAAGATGTTGTCGACGAAGAACAGCACGTCCTGGCCCTGGTCGCGGAAGTGCTCGGCGACGGTGAGGCCCGAGAGGCCGACACGGGCACGCGCACCCGGCGGCTCGTTCATCTGGCCGTACACCAGCGCGCACTTGGAACCGACGGTCGAGCCGTTGTTCTTCTTCGGGTCCTTGTTGACGCCGGACTCGATCATCTCGTGATAGAGGTCGTTGCCCTCGCGGGTGCGCTCGCCGACACCGGCGAACACCGAGTAGCCGCCATGCGCCTTGGCGACGTTGTTGATCAGTTCCATGATCAGCACGGTCTTGCCCACGCCGGCGCCGCCGAACAGGCCGATCTTGCCGCCCTTGGCATAGGGAGCAAGCAGATCGACGACCTTGATGCCGGTGACGAGAATTTCCGCCTCGGTCGACTGGTCGGTGTAGGGCGGCGCATCCTGATGGATGGCACGGCGCAACTTGGCCGGCACCGGGCCGGCCTCGTCGACCGGATCGCCGACCACGTTGATGATGCGGCCGAGGCACTCGTCGCCGACCGGTACCGAGATCGGCGCGCCGGTGTCGGTGCACTCCTGGCCGCGCACCAGACCTTCGGAGGTGTCCATCGCAACGGTGCGGACGGTGTTCTCGCCGAGGTGCTGGGCGACCTCGAGAACCAGGCGCTGGCCGCCGTTCTTGGTCTCGAGCGCGTTCAAGATCGCCGGCAGGTGATCTTCGAACTGCACGTCGACGACGGCGCCGATGACCTGCGTGATCTTTCCGACTGCGTTGGGCGTTGCCATATCGTCCTCTTACCGGATTAGAGCGCTTCGGCGCCGGAGATGATCTCGATCAGTTCCTTGGTGATCATCGCCTGACGTGTGCGGTTGTAAGTGATGGTCTGCTTGCGGATCATTTCGCCGGCGTTGCGGGTCGCGTTGTCCATCGCCGACATGCGCGCGCCCTGTTCGGACGCTGCGTTTTCGAGCAGCGCGCGGAACACCTGAATCGAGATATTGCGCGGCAAAAGCTCGGTCAGGATGTCGATCTCATCCGGCTCGTAATCGTAGACGACCGAATCGCCGTCCGCCTTCGCCTCGAACACCGGCGGCACGATCTGCAGGCCGGTGGGGACCTGCACCACCACCGAGCGGAAGCGCGAGAAGAACAGCGTGGCGACGTCGAACTGGCCCTGCTCGTAAAGCTCGATGATCTTGGCGCCGACCCGCGCGGCATGCTCCAGGCCCAGCGCCTTCACGCGCAGCTCGATCACCTCGATGATCTGCGACGAATACTGGCGCCGAAGCTGTTCGGCGCCCTTGCGGCCGACGCACAGGATTTTCACGGCCTTGCCGTCCGCGACCAGCGCGTTGATCTTCTCGCGCGCGAGGCGGACGATCGAGGAGTTGAACGCGCCGCACAGTCCGCGCTCGGCGGTGCAGACTACCAGAAGATGCACCTGGCTCGAGCCGGTGCCGGCCAGAAGCTTGGGTGCCGAGCTGAGGTCGGTCACCGACGCCGCGATGTTACCCAGCACCTTCTCCATGCGCTCGGCATAGGGACGCGCGGCTTCGGCAGCCGCCTGCGCACGACGCAGCTTCGACGCCGCGACCATCTGCATGGCCTTGGTGATCTTCTGCGTCGCCTTGGTGGCGGCGATGCGGACCCGCATGTCCTTGAGGCTGGCCATTCAGTCGATTCCCGCCAATCCTTGCATCAGCCTCAGGCGAACGTCCTGGCGTAAGCGTCGACCACGCCCTTCAGCTTCTTCTCGGTGTCGCTGGAAAGGTCGTTGGTCTTGCGGACATCCTCGAGGATGTCGCTGTTCTTGGAGCGCACTAGCGACAGCAGGCCTTCCTCGAAAGCGCGCACCCGGTTGACCGCGATCGGATCGAGATAGCCGTTCACGCCGGCATAGATCACCACGACCTGCTCTTCCATCTTCAGCGGCGAGAACTGCGGCTGCTTCAGGAGTTCGGTCAGCCGCGCGCCGCGGTTGAGCAGGCGCTGGGTGGTGGCGTCGAGGTCGGAGCCGAACTGCGCGAAGGCCGCCATCTCGCGATACTGGGCCAGTTCGCCCTTGATCTTGCCGGCGACCTTTTTCATCGCCTTGGTCTGCGCGGCGGAGCCGACGCGCGACACCGACAGACCGACGTTCACCGCCGGGCGGATGCCCTGATAGAACAGGTCGGTCTCCAGGAAGATCTGGCCGTCGGTGATCGAAATCACGTTGGTCGGGATGTAGGCCGACACGTCGTTGGCTTGCGTCTCGATGACCGGCAGCGCGGTCAAGGAGCCCGCGCCGGAGCCGTCGCCCATCTTGGCGGCGCGCTCGAGCAGGCGCGAGTGGAGATAGAACACGTCGCCGGGATACGCCTCGCGGCCGGGCGGGCGACGCAGCAGCAGCGACATCTGGCGGTAGGCGACGGCCTGCTTCGACAGATCGTCATAGATGATGACGGCATGCATGCCGTTGTCGCGGAAATATTCGCCCATGGTGCAGCCGGCGAACGGCGCGATGTACTGCATCGGCGCCGGATCCGAGGCGGTGGCGGCGACGATGATGGAATATTCGAGCGCGCCCTGCTCCTCGAGCACCTTGACGAACTGCGCGACGGTCGAGCGCTTCTGGCCGATCGCGACATAGACGCAGTAGAGCTTGATCTTCTCGTCGGGCTGCGCGTTGAGCGGCTTCTGGTTGAGGATGGTGTCGAGCGCGATCGCGGTCTTGCCGGTCTGGCGGTCGCCGATGATCAGCTCGCGCTGGCCGCGGCCGATCGGGATCAGCGCGTCGACGGCCTTGAGGCCGGTCGCCATCGGCTCGTGCACCGACTTGCGCGGAATGATGCCGGGCGCCTTGACGTCCACGCGGGCGCGCTTCTCGGACTTGATCGGGCCCTTGCCGTCGATCGGATTGCCGAGCGCGTCGACCACGCGGCCGAGCAGCCCCTTGCCGACCGGCACGTCGACGATGGCGCGGGTGCGCTTGACGGTCTGGCCTTCCTTGATCTCACGGTCGTTGCCGAAGATCACGATGCCGACGTTGTCGGATTCGAGGTTGAGCGCCATGCCGCGGACGCCGTTCTCGAACTCCACCATCTCGCCGGCCTGGACATTGTCGAGACCGTAGACACGGGCGATGCCGTCGCCGACCGACAGCACCTGGCCGACTTCGGAGACTTCCGCCTCCTGGCCGAAATCCTTGATCTGTCCCTTCAGGATGGCGGTGATTTCTGCGGCGCGGATATCCATCAGCCTGCCTCTTTCATCGCGTGCTTGATCGCATTGAGTTTGGTGCGGAGCGAACTGTCGACCATGCGGGAGCCGAGCTTGACGATCAGCCCGCCGATGATCGCTGGGTCGATCCTGACGTTGAGATCGATCGCTTTTTCGCCGGTGATTGCCTTGAGCGCGGCCTTGAGTTCCTCAAGCCGCGCGTCGGACAGCTTTTCGGCAACGGTCACCTCGGCGGTCACCTCGCCCTTCCAGCGGGCCACCAGCTTGCGGAAGCCGCGGATCATGTCGTGCACCGCGAACAGCCGGCGGTTGGCCGTGATGAGCTTGAGGAAGTTGGCCGCAAGCCCGCCGATGCCGGCCTTGTCGAGCACCGCGGCGAGCGCCCTGCCCTGCTCCTCGGCGCCGAACACCGGGCTGCGAACCAGACGGCGCAGGTCCGCGCTTTCCGAGATCAGCGCATCGAATTTTTCCAGATCAGCCTTTACGGCGTCGACGGACTTGCTGTCGAGCGCGAGCTCGAACAGCGCCCGCGCGTAACGCCCAGCCATGCCGGAAACAGTGGTGTCTTCGCGTGCCACTTGAGCGTGCTCTTGAGGTCAAATCCGAAGGCTCGGCGCCGACCAGCGTGGGCACGGCGCAAACCCTTGGACTTCAAGGGAGTTTTTGGGATCCTGGGGGGCCGTCGCCGAACCCCACGAAATCGCGCGGTTCCGTAACATAGCCGCTGCGGTGGCGCAACATTTGCGGCATCGAAACAGGGCATCTGGCCTGGGTTCGCAGGGCCGACCGCCATGCAATTTCCCACGCTCCAGCTCCCGGCAGGAACCTTCGCTCACCGCTGACGTTCCGAGATGGGCCCCGAAATCCGTCGTCACGCCAGCCTTCCCGCTCGATCCCTGCATTGCGGTGACCATCCGTGATCGTCCCGGCGGCATATTCCAGGTTCGACAGAAACGCCGACCGGCGCGGTGCCGCAGGCCTGCGTTTGTGCCTGCGCAGCGTGACCGCTGCGGCCCACAACCGCTTGGACGCGCGTTTCAGGTCGCTCGATCTGACCGGCGTTGCCGGTTACCGGCAGTTCCTGGAGGCCAACGCCGCAGCCCTGCTGCCATTGGAGGCAGCCCTGGTCCACGCCCGCGTGGGGCGGATTGTCCCCGACTGGGCGGCGCGCTCCCGGCAAGCTGCCATCCTGGACGACCTGGCCCGGACCGGCGGTAAAATGGAGCCGTTGCCGCTGCCGGATCCGCTGGATTTCGGCGGCGTGCTCGGCACGATGTACGTCCTCGAAAGCTCCCGCCTGGGGGCGACGGCGCTGTTGAACCTGGTGCAGCGCTCGAACGAGCCGACTGTGCTTTGCGCAACGGCCTATCTGCGTCATGGCGCCGGCCATGACTTCTGGCAAAGCTTCCTCACAGCCCTCGAAAGCCATCCGGCAACGCTGCACGAATCCGGCGCCATCGACGGCGCGGTCCGTGCCTTCGAGATGTTCGAACAGGCTGCCGCGCGTGCGCTTCGGCCCGCCGCGCAGACCGCGTCCACCTGACGGACCCCTACGGCACGGCAGGGCCACGTGCAGGGTGATTTCTGCAATTCCCACAAGCATTTAACGGACAATTAACCAAATCCGCCCATCCCTTACGCACAGCCATGTCGCGCAACGGATTGGCCTTCAAATTCGGAATTGGGGCGAAGCTTGGCCTGTCGATCGGCTTTGGCGTCCTGCTCCTTGCCGCGATGCTCGTCAGCGAGCACCTGAGCAGCCGTTTCGTCTCGGGCCTGGTCGCGACCGCAGACCGGCAGCAATCGATCCTGCACGAAAGCATCACGACCGACGTCATGCTGCAAACCGCGCAGATCGCCGGCCGCGACGTTCGACGCGCCCAGACGGTCCGGCAGGTCGACGAGCATCTGGCGCAGTTGCAGAAAATCTCGGATCAGGCGCGGGAAAGGATCATCGTGCTGCAACTGCGGGCGGAATCCAACGCGACCCGGAAAAAGCTCGAACGCGTCAACGGACTGATCCTGGAATACGTCGCGGCGGCGCGCGAAATCGGAGCAAAGCAAACCGAGATACTTTCGTTGTTTCAGCGGCTGGATGAAGCGGAGACGCACTGGACCCGCGCGTTCCATCAACTGGTGAACTCGGATGCGTTCAGCCTCCTGCCGAACGTCATCCTGGTCGAAGCCCTCGTCAACGAAGCGAGCTCGGCTTTCAAGGATGCGCGAACCGCCACCTGGCGGTATTTCGTGCTGAGCGAGTCGATGCAGGTCGCGCGCATCACCGGAGCCGCCGACCAGGCCGTCGAGAAACTGGTCTTTGCGCGGCGCGACGTGATCGACCCCAAGGTCATCGAGAGCATCGAACACCTGCGGCAGCTCGTGCCGGAATACGTGTCGGTTTTGAAAACCATCACCGGCGCCATCAACACCCAGATCGAAATCCAGAAGGATCAGGTCAGCTCGACGGAGACCACCGCACGGCACGTGCTCGACGAGGTCGCCCAGACCGCGGTCGCGCTGAGCGACAGGGCAACAGCCGACGCCATTGCCGGAACGGCGCAGGCGGAGCGCAGGCGCGCCGGTCTCGGCGTGGTCGTGACGCTGCTGTTTCTGGGCATCGCCCTGTTCGCCTCGCGAACCATCGGCCGGCCGATCCAGCAGATCGGCGGCGTGCTGCTGCAGCTCGCCCGCGGCAAGACCGACGTCACTATTCCATACGTCGCCCGCCGCGACGAGATCGGCGACACGGCGCGCGCCGCCAGCGTCTTCAAGGACAACTTGCTGCAGATGGCCGGAATCGAAGCCCAGCAGAAGATCGCCGAAGCGCGCGCCCGCCAGGAGCGCCAGGCCGAGATGCTCCGGCTCGCCGACACCTTCGAAAAATCGATCGGCGAGATCGTCAAATCGGTTTCCACCACGTCGACTCAGGTCGAGACGTCCGCCTACACGCTGACCGCAGTCGCCGACACCACCAAGCAGCTCGCCGGCGCAGTCGCGTCCGCGGCCGAGCAGACCTCCAACAACGTCCGCGTCGTCAGCGACGCGACCGACGAAATCTCCGCATCGACCGGCGAAATCAGCAACCAGTCCCGTCACTCGCGCGACATGGTTCAGGAAGCGGTTCGTCAGGCCGAAATGACCGACAGCCGCATGGCGGAACTGATGGACGCCGCCACCCGCATCGGCGAGGTGGTCAACCTCATCACCGCGATCGCCAGCCAGACCAATCTGCTGGCGCTCAACGCCACGATCGAAGCCGCCCGCGCCGGCGAATCCGGCCGCGGATTTGCAGTCGTCGCCAGCGAAGTGAAGATGCTCGCGCAGCGCACCACCGAAGCCACCGAGGAAATTCGCGCCCAGGTCGGCGGGATCCAGACCGCGTCGCGGGATTCCGTATCCGCGCTGAAGGATATTCGCGGCACGATCATCCGTCTCTCCGAAGTCGCAGCCGCAATCGCCGCCGCCGTGGATGAGCAGGACGCAACCACCCACGGCATCGCACAGAATGTGAAGCAGGTGGCGCAGGGCACTTCGCAGGTCGCCGCCAGCATTCTCGACGTGAACAAGCGCGCGTCAGAAACCGGCACGGCGTCGAGCGAGCTGCTGGCTTCGGCGCGAACGCTCGCGCGGGAAAGCAGCAAGCTTCGCAACGAGGCACAAGGCTTTCTCGCAACCGTCCGCACTGCGAGCTAAGGTATTTCCCAGTTCGATGGAATGAACCAGCGTCATGCTGGCGCACTCGTTGTTGCCGCGGCGCGATGCGCCCGGAGTTTGCGAAGTCGCTTCCTGTTTGCTCGCCCTCCTGCGAGAGGAGCGGAGCGCCGAAAGGCGCTCGGGTTTCCGAGACTTCTCGCCTACGGAGCCTTCGGACCGACCGACAGATACCAGTCGAGAACCTGACTGCCGGTCCAGAACAGCACGTCCGGCTTGCGCCGGATGTTCTCGAAAATCCTGCGGAAGTATTTCAGCCGGTGCGGCACGCCCATGATGTAGGGGTGCACGACCAGCGCCATCACCCGCGCGCTGCCCTCGGCATCGGCGTAGATTTGCTCGAACTGATCCATTGCGCGGTCGTAGTATTCCGACGCCTTGTGATGCTGGATCAGCATCATCGCCACGTCGTTGCATTCCTGGGTGTAGGGAATGTTGACGATCGGCTTGCTCCGCGTCTTCAGCCACACCGGCTGGTCGTCCAGCACCCAGTCGGCGACGTAATCGTAGCCGTCTTCCTTCAGGAGATCCGGCGTCTCCCAGGTTTCGGTAAGGCCGGGCCCGAGCCAGCCGCGTGGCGGCTTGCCAGTCGCCTTTTTGATCGCTTCTGTGGTCAGGTGGATGTCGGCCTTCTCGTCCGGCACCTTCTGCATGTTGCGCTGGGTGAAGCCGTGGCCGATGAACTCCCAGTTGCGCGCGTTCGCCGCCTTCACGATCGGCGGATAGGCCTCGATGGCGCAGCCGTTGATCGCCAGCACGCCGGGGATGGCGAACTCGTCGAACACCTTGAGCATCCGCCAGAAGCCGACGCGGTTGCCGTATTCGTGCCAGCACCAGTTCGGAATGTCGGGCGAGGGCGCGCCGCCGGCCGGCGGCGTCAGCACCGTGCGCGGCATCACGTCCTTCGGGTCCCAGTCCTCGACATTGACGATCACCCAGATCGCCATGCGCGCGCCGCCGGGGAGCTTCAGCGGCGGCCGCTCGGCAATGGCCGAATAGGCGATGCGATCGGTCGGCAGCATTCGCCCCGCCGCGGAGCCGGCCTTGTTTGCGGTGTCATTCATGGTGGCTCCTCCTGCATCTGCTCTTGGCGGATGCTGGCACAGACGTTTGCAGGGGCCAACACTTCCGGGGGCATGCGCCGGCCCGGCCGCAGGGGACCAATGCAATTCGAGGACACCGCGCACGCCCGATTTCGCGTAGTGTACGCCTTCAATAGGACCGAGCCGGGTCCCAAGCGTCCTGAGCGATGAACCGTTTCGAACCGCCCGGCGAAGTCCGGGCCTCACCCTCGCTGTTTGTCATTCTTCCGCTGCTCTGGCTCGCCGGAGCGGCGATCCGGATTCCGCTCCTTGCGGTCCCGCCGGTCATCCCGCTCATCCACGACGACCTGCACATGAGCGAGACGCAGGTGGGCCTGCTGATGGGGTTGCCGCTGGCGATGTTCGCGCTCGCCGCGATTCCCGGCTCGCTGCTGATCGCGCGCTTCGGCGTGCTCGCCGTCGCCATTTCGGGCCTGGCGCTGGCAACGCTCGCGGCCGCCGCGCGCGCCGCAACCGGCGACATCTGGACGCTCTATGCCGCGACCCTGCTGATGGGGATCGGCGTGGCGATCTTTCAGCCCGCGCTGCCAACCCTGATCCGGCTCTGGACGCCGGCGCGTGCGTGGCTTGCCAACACCGTCGCGACCAACGGAATGTTGATGGGCGTCACGTTCGCGTCGGCGCTGTCGATTCCGGTGGTGCTGCCCGCGGTCAGCGGAAGCTGGCGCGGCGATCTGCTGGTGTGGTGCGTACCGGGCCTTGTGGCGACGCTGCTTTTCATGTTTGTCGCGCCGCGTACGCGGGCAGCCGACTCATCGATTGGCGGGACCGCGTCCCGATGGTGGCCGGACTGGAAAAGCTCGCAGCTCTGGCTGCTTGGTATCGCGCTCGGCTCCAACAACGCACTGTTTTTCGCGTCCAACGCCTTCGTTCCGGACTACCTGAACAGCATCGGCCGGGGCGACATGATCGGCACGACGCTCGGCTGGCTGAACGGATCGCAGCTTTTCGGTTCCTTCTTCATGCTGGCGATGTCCGAGCGTCTGCAACGGCAGAGCTGGCCGTTCCTGATCTTCGGCCCGATCACGGCGCTCGGCCTGATCGGCATGATGCTCTGCGACGGCATCTGGATCATCGTTGCTGCCGCGGCGGCCGGAATGGGCGCAGCCGCGACTTTCGTCGTGACGTTCGGCCTCCCCGCGATTCTCAGTCCGCCGGGCGAGGTCCATCGCATGGCAAGCGGGATGTTCACCATCAGCTATGGAATTGCGCTTGTCGTGCCGGTGATTTGCGGCGCGTGCTGGGACTTGACCGGACGGCCCTGGACGTCGTTCCTGCCGATGATCGCGTGCGCCGTGGGCATGACGATCTTCGGAACCGCGCTGACGATGCAAAGCACGAGGCGGCAAAGCGCGAAGCAGCAATGAGGACCGACATGGCATGGGGGATCCTGTTCGTCGCTGGCCTGCTCGAAATCGGCTGGGCCATCGGGCTGAAATACACCGAAGGCTTCAGCAAACTTGTGCCGTCGGTGCTGACCGCAGGCTCGATGGTGCTGAGCATCGTGCTGCTCGGCTGGGCGTTGAAGACGCTGCCGGTCGGCACCGCCTATGCGGTCTGGACCGGCATCGGCGCGGTCGGCACGGCGGCGCTCGGCATTTACCTGTTCGGCGAGCCCGCGACCGCCGCACGGCTTGCTTCGATCGGGCTGATCGTTGCCGGTATCGCCGGCCTCAAGCTCGTGACCTAGAGCCGGTTTCGCGCCGCATCATGTTTTCAAAAATCAGCGCCAGAAAATTAGCATCAGGTGAATTTTGTCCCCAAAGCCCGGAATGAGCAATGCGACCGTCGCCAAGCTTCTGCTGCTGGCGCTGAGCTTCTGCTGGGGCCTGAGCTGGTCGGCGATGCGGATCGCGCTCGACGAGGTGTCGCCCTGGTCGATGCGCCTGATCGGCTACAGCATCGGCGCAGCGACCCTGCTCGTTCTCATCAAGGCGCAGGGCCGCAGCCTGGTCATCCCCTCCGGCCGCGACCGCTGGCACGTCTTCGTCGCGGCGCTGTTCATCGTCGTGGCGTTCGGTATCGCCGGGACCTTCGCGCAGTTGCTGGCGAACACGTCGCGGGTGATCATCGTCAACTATTCGATGCCGGTGTGGGGCAGCCTGATGGCGTATTTCGTCCTGCGAGAGCGCATCGACCAGCGCGCCGCCATCGGACTTGCGCTGTGCGTCGCCGGACTCGGCGTGCTGGTACTTCCGGTCGCGGAGCAGTCCCTGCGCGAGCCGATCGGCCTGCTGCTCGCGCTGGTCTGCGCGCTGGGCTGGGGCGGCGGCACGGTCTACATGAAATGGGCGCGCATCAAGGGCGACCTGCTGGCGATCACGTTCTGGCAGATCCTGGTTGGCGTGGCCACATTCGGAACGCTCTACCTGATTTTCGAAGGCCTGCCGCATTACGAGCCGTTGCAATGGCGGACCTGGGGCGGCTTGCTGTTCAACGGCATCCTCGGCACCGGCATCGCCTATTTCATCTGGTTCAACATCATCGGCCGGCTGACCACAGTCATGGCTTCGCTCGGCTCGCTCATCAACCCGGTGGTCGGCGTGATCGGCGCGATCATCCTGCTCGGCGACCGCCCGACCGGTTCCGACCTGATCGGCTTTGCGCTGATCTTCGCCGCCGCCGCATGCGTGATGGTGCCGCGCCGCGAGAAACCGCCGGCCGGGGCGGTTTGACCGCGGTGGCGCGGCCCGGCCACGCCCGTTACACTTCCGGCCAAATTCAGGAGGATTGAAATGAACCGACATCGCCATTCCGTCACACGGCGCACCGTGTTGCGCGGCGCCGTTGCGGCCGCGGCCGCGGGCGCTACGCCGGCGTTCGCGCAGGGCAACTGGCCCGCCCAGCAGATCCGCGTGATCGTGCCCTATCCGGCGGGCGGCTCGACCGACGTGCTGTTCCGCATTCTCGCCGAGACGCTGAAGGACAAGCTCGGCCAGCCGGTGGTGGTCGAGAACAAGCCCGGCGCATCGGGCAACATCGGCATCGACATGGTCGCGAAGAGTACACCTGACGGTTACACTATCGGAGCAGCGACGGTCGGACACTTTTCGATCAATCAATTCCTGATCGCAAAGATGCCGTTCGTCGCCGAGAAGGACCTGGTCGCGCCGACGCTCGCCTATGAGATGCCGAACGTCGCCGTGGTCGCGTCCGCCCATGTGCAGGCCAAGACGCTCGAGGAATTCATCGCCTTCGCCAAATCTCGGCCGAACGGCATCTCGATCGGCAGCCCCGGCCCCGGCACGTCGCCGCATCTGTCGGGCGTGCTGTTTGCCGCGCGCACCGGCATCAACGCCGTGCATGTGCCGTTCCGTGGCGCCTCGCAGACCATTCCGGCGATGCTCTCCGGTGACGTGACATTCGCGGTCGACAATCTCGCGTCCTACATGTCGCAGATCGAATCGGGCGCGATGCGCGCGCTGGCCACTACTTCGGGGAAACGCTGGCCGACCTTGCCGAGCGTGCCGACCATGGCGGAAGCCGGCGTCAAGGATTTCGTCGTGACGTCGTGGGGCGCCTATGTGGTGCCTGCCGGCACGCCGCAAGCCATCGTCGACAAGATCGGCGCGGTGCACAAAGCGATCGCGGCCGACCCCGCGATGCAGAAGCGCTTCCTTGCCGCCGGCGGACAAATCCTCACCAGCACGCCAGCCGAAGCCAAAGCCTTCGCCGCGAAAGAAACCACGATGTGGCAGGAGATGGTCAAGATCTCCGGATTGACGCCGCAATAGAACCAGCAAGCCTCGCTCACGCGATCGTGCTGGAACTGACGCGGTACGGAACTCGCGAACATTAATTTCGAAACATGCATCTTCCTGATGCGTTAGTCCCAGACGACCGCTGGGGGTAACAACAGGAGACGCTATGAAGAAACTCCTCATCGGCGCAGTGGCCGCAACCGGCCTCGCAATCGCGTCCGTGCCGGCGTCCGCGCAGTTCTATGCCGGCGCAGATCCCGGCGGTGTAGGCGTGCAGGTCGGCCCGTTCGGCGTGGGCGTGGGTCCGCGCTACGGCTGGCATGACGGCCGTTACGCGCACGGCTACGGTGACTGCCGCATCGTTCGCGAGCGGATCGTGACGCCCAGCGGACGCGTGATCACGGAACGCCGCCGCGTCTGTGACTAACGACCAGTCCAATACACATCGGAGAACGCGCAGCAGCCTCGGACTTTCCGGGGCTGCTCGTTTTCCGCGCGCTTAATCGTCCTAAAAGAAGCTCTGCGGATCGACGTCGACTTCGAGCTTCAGCGTTCCCTTGGACTTGGGCACCTCTGCCATCCACTCTCGCAGATACGCCGACAGATCGAAGCCACGCGGCGATTTCACCAGCAGCCGGAAGCGATGCCGGCCGCGCACCACCGCGAGCGGGGCTTCGGCCGGTCCCAGCACGCGCACATCGTCGTGCAGCGGCGCGACGGCCGCGATCTTGCGCGCGTGCGCCTCGGTGGCGTGCTTGTCGGCGCCCGACACCAGGAGACTGGCAAGCCGTCCGAACGGCGGATAGCCGGTCTTCTCGCGCACCTCGATCTCGGCGGAATAGAACGCATCGCGGTCCTGCGCGATCAGCGCGCGCATCACCGGGTGCTCGGGCTGGTGCGTCTGCAAGAATCCGTAGCCACGGCCCGCTTCGCGGCCGGCACGGCCGACCACCTGGTGCAGGAGTTGAAAGCTGCGCTCGGCGGCGCGCGGATCGCCGTTGGCGAGGCCGAGATCGGCATCGACGATGCCGACAAGATTGAGCTTGGGGAAATGATGACCCTTGGCGACAAGCTGGGTGCCGATGACGATGTCGAAGCGGCCCTGCGCCACGTCGTCCAGTTCCTGCCGCAACCGTTCCATGGATTCCACGAGATCGCTCGACAGCACGAGGATGCGCCTCTCCGGAAACAGCTCGGCCGCCTCCTGCTCCAGCCGCTCGACCCCGGGGCCGACGGCGACGAAGCTGCCCTTGGTCTCGCATTTCGGGCACTGCTCCGACGGAGGCATCGCATAGCCGCAGTGATGGCAGACCAGCCGCCGCCTGAAGCGGTGATCGACCAGCCAGGCGTCGCAATTGGGACACGCCATGCGGTGGCCGCAGGCGTTGCACAGCGTCAGCGGCGCAAACCCGCGGCGGTTGAGAAACAGGAGCGCCTGCTCGCCACGCTCGATCGCGAACTTCACCTGCTCGGCGAGCCGCGGCGAGATGAAGCGGCCGCGCGGCGGGCCTTCGCGGCGAAGATCGATGGCTTCGACCGAAGGAAGATGCTGGCCGCCGAACCGCTCGGGCAGTTTCAGATGCGTGTAGCGGCCGCGCCGGGCGTTCACCACCGTCTCGACCGACGGCGTCGCAGACGCGAGCACGATCGGGATTTTGACTTCGCGCGCCCGCACCACCGCCATGTCGCGGGCGTGATAGCGGACGCCGTCCTCCTGCTTGTAGGCGGGATCGTGCTCCTCATCGACGATGATCAGTCCGAGGTCCTGGTACGGCAGAAACAAAGCGGAACGGGCCCCGACCACCACGGACACATCGCCCGCCGCGACCGCCGACCAGGTGCGGGCGCGCTTGCGCGGCGCCAGCTCCGAATGCCATTCCGCCGGCCGGACGCCGAACCGCGCCGCAAAGCGATCGAGAAACTGCGCGGTCAGCGCGATCTCCGGCATCAGGATCAGAATCTGTTTTTTGCGGCGGATCGCCTCGGCCACCGCCTCGAAATAGACCTCGGTCTTGCCCGAGCCGGTGACGCCGTCCACCAGCGTCACCGAGAAGCCGCCCTTCACCATCGTCGAACGCAAGGCATCGGCCGCGCTGCGTTGCGCATCGGTGAGCTCCGGGACGGCGTATTCGGGATCGGGCTGCCGGGCCACCGGCTCGGGCGGCAGGATCAGCGTCTCCAGCGCGCCTTCGTCGATCAGCCCGTTGATCACGCCGGCCGACACGCCGGCCTCATGCGCAACTTCGCTTTTGGTCCGAACGAGCCCGTCGGCGAGGAGTTGCAAAACTCGCGCGCGGGCCGCGGTCATGCGCTTCGGGGCCGGGCCGGACAGCCGCACGCCGACCTTTTCGCGCGCAGTCCCGAGATTCTCGCCTATCCGCAGGCACATGCGCAGCACCATGCCGCGGGCGCTCAAGGTGTATCCGGACACCCAGTCGACGAACGTGCGCAGGTCGGGCTTGAGCGGCGGGTATTCGAGCTTGAGCTCGACGTCCTTCATCCGGTTGTGGAGGCCCGGCCGGATCGTGACGTCCTCGGCCCAGACCACGCCGATCGCTTCGCGCGCACCGAGCGGCACGGCGACGATATCGCCCGCCGCCAGATCGAATTCCGCCGGGACCCGGTAGGAATAGGTCTGGTCGAGCGCGACCGGCACCAGAACATCGACAAATTTCGCGGCCATGCAGAAGGTCTGGCCGATTCCGGCCGGTTAAGGAAGGCTGAAGGAAGCTCGCGCATCCTGCGCATCGGACCAACAAGATAGTGCGGCCATGACGAAAGCCGACCCCCAGAAAAAAGTGGCAGAAAAACCGGCCGAAAAATTGATGTTCGCCGCCAAGGACGTCGCGTCCGAGATGGCGCGGTGGCTGGCGCATCTTGCGGCCGAGCGGCGGATGTCCGGGAAAACCGTCGAGGCCTATGCCCGCGATGTGCGCCAGTTCCTGGTGTTTCTGGCGGATCACCTGGGCGGCAAGCCGACCTTGAGCCAACTGGCGAAGCTTGCGCCGCAGGACGTCCGCGCCTTCATGGCGGCACGACGGGCGGACGGCGCGGGAAGCCGGTCGCTGATGCGGGTGCTCGCGGGGGTGCGGTCGTTCGCGCGGTTTCTGGAGCGGAACGGCAAGGGCAAAGTGGGCGCGCTCGCGGCGGTGCGGGCGCCCAAGGTGGCGAAAACCCTGCCGAAACCGCTGCACATTGCGGCGGCGCGGCAGGTGGCGGACATCGACGTTCGGGCCGGCGACGACCGCGAACCGTGGATTCTCGCACGTGACGCCGCCGTGCTGGCGCTCCTCTACGGCTCGGGCCTGCGGATTTCCGAGGCGCTCGGGCTCGCGCGCGGCGCGGTGCCGGCGCCGGGCCAGGGCGACGCGATCACGGTGACCGGCAAGGGCAACAAGCAGCGCATGGTGCCGCTGCTGCCGCAGGTGGCGCAATCGATCGCCGACTATGTCGCGATATGTCCCTACGGCCTGCCGGCCGACGGGCCGCTGTTCGTCGGCGCGCGCGGCCGACCGCTGTCGCCGCGCATTATCCAGCTTGTCATGGAACGGTTGCGCGGCGTGCTTAACCTGCCCGACTCGGCGACGCCGCATGCGCTGCGGCATTCGTTTGCCACGCATCTGCTGGCGCGCGGCGGCGACCTGCGCGCGATCCAGGAACTGCTCGGCCACGCCTCGCTGTCGACGACGCAGATCTATACGGCTGTTGACACTGACCGGCTGCTGAAAGTCTACCGCAGCACGCATCCGCGAGCGTGATAAGCTCAGCCCAAATGGACCGACGAAAGGTCCGACTGATGGGGGCGCGACATGAGCCACGGGGTACACGCGGTACAGCATGAGGTCGAGCACAAGATCCAACACGACGACGAGCATGGCGGCGGCGGCCACGGTCACGGCCCCGTCGACACCTCCAAGATCAACAGGCGCGTCGCGCTGCTGATCGCCGTCATCGCGCTGTTCCTCGCCTTCTCGGAGACACTGGGCAAGAGCGCGCAGACCGGGGCGCTCAACTACCAGATCGAGGCTTCGAACCTCTGGAACTTCTTCCAGGCGAAGAACATCCGCCGCACCGCGACCATCGTCGCCACCGAACAGACCAGGCTGGAACTGCTGGGCGCCACCAACGAACAACAGAAGGCGGCCATCGCCAAGCAGGTCGACGAGTGGACCAAGACCGCGGCGCGCTATCGCTCCGAACCGGAGGCGGCCGGCGGCAAGGGCGAAGGCACCGTCGAACTGGCTCGTCGTGCGGTCGAACAGCAGCATCTGCGCGACCTGTCGCTGGCGCGCTACCATCACTACGAGGTGGCGTCGGCGGCCTTCCAGATCGGTATCGTGCTCGCTTCGGCGACGGTCATCACCGGGATGGTGGCGCTGAGCTTCATTGCCGGCGGCCTCGGCCTCCTCGGCATCGCCTTCATGGCGATTGGGCTGTTGGCGCCGCACGCGGTGCATCTGTTCTGACGCCCGCTCCGCCGCGCATGCGGCGACGTATCCGCCAGAACAGCCGCATCGCGCGGCCGGCCCGCTTCGGGCGGAACACGTGCATCGCCTTGCGAATCCGGTCCTTGACCGGATCGGCCAGCCGATGCGCCCAGGCGAGCCCCATCAGCACGTGCTCGTAGACCCAGCGGAACCAGGCCATCTGCAGGAGCTTCGGCCGCGTCGCCTCGAACACGAAGGCGGTGATGCCGAGGCCGGCCAGCTTGGCGAAGGTAAACACCAGGCCGGCGGCAATCAGTTGCTTCTGGGCCAAGAGCCAGATCGTGAGGAGCTTGAGCGGAAACAGCAGAATGGCCGGCACCACGAACACGGCCAGCGCCGCGGCGGGCGGAATCGTTTCGACCCAGGCGGCAACGCGCGCTTTCAACGCGCGCAGCGGAATGCGCGCGACGATGGTGGCAACAACCGGCTCGAGATGCCGCCAAAGCCACGCTTCGACCAGGAAGACGATCGCGAGCAGGACCAGGAACGGGCGCATCAGCCAGCGCATGGGGGAAATCTAGGCCAGGCAGGGTTCGGAAATAAGGCCCGGCGCTCCTCACTCTCTGTGATTTGTCGGGATTTCAGCCTTGCGGGTTCAACTGCGGACCCTGCCGCCGTCGACATTGAGGGTCTGGCCGGTGATGAAGGCCGCGTCGTCGCTGGTGAGGAACGAAACCGTGCCGACCAGATCGTCCGGCACCTCCGGCCGCTTGATCGCCTGCATCTGCGCCACCTGCATGAACTCCTCGTCCATGCTGGCGATTCCCGCGCGCGGCTTGCGCGACATCGCACCCGGCGTCTTGGTCAGGCCCGGCGCGATGGCGTTCACCGTGACGCCATGCGGGCCGAGCTCGCTGGCGAGCGCCCGGGTGAAGCCGATGATGCCGGCCTTGCTGGTGACGTAGTGCACGAAGCCCGTCACCACCGAGCCCACCGTGCTGGATGACATGCTGACCACGCGGCCCCAGCCGCGCTGCCTCATGCCCGGCACGAACTGCGACGTCACCAGGAACACGCTGTCGAGGTTGATGGACAGAAGCTTCCGCCAGTCCTCGTAGGTCATGTCCTCGAACGCGCGCTGCGGGAAGATGCCGGCGCAGTTGATGACGATGTCGCAGCGGCCGAACTTGTTCTGCACCTCGGCGGCCATCGCCTTGACCTGGTCCGGCGATGCCACGTCGCACTGGCAGGCGAGCGCCTGGCGGCCGGCCTGCTCGACCATCTTCACGGTCTGCTCGGCTGAGCCGATGTCGGCGATGGCGATGTGCACGCCGTCTTCGGCGAGGCGTTTGGCGAAGGCCTGGCCGAGGCCGTTGGCGGCTCCGGTGATGACGGCGACTTTGTCCTTGTGGCCTTTGGCCATTGTGATCCTCCCGATGTTCGAGCTCATGCCGTGTTGGCGCAGCATAACACGCTGTCACCCGCGGGCTTGACCCGGGCATCTATGCAATCGCGCAACCAAGATGCTCTTACGAGTGGGACCGCGGTGAGCACTCATGGATCGCCGGGTCAAGGCCCGGCGATGACACCGCTTGTGTGGCAGCGATATCGGCAAAAAGTTAAAAGTGAATCGCCCGCTTGGCCACCGCCAACGCGGCTTCCTTCACCGCCTCGGGCAAAGTCGGATGCGCGTGGCAGGTGCGCGCGATGTCCTCCGACGAGGCGCCGAACTCCATCGCCACCGCGGCCTCCGCGATCATGTTGCCGGCGTCGGAGCCGATGATATGCACGCCGAGCACGCGGTCGTTCTTAGCGTCGGCGAGAATTTTCACGAAGCCCTCGGTCTGCTGGTTGGCTTTCGCCCGGCCGTTCGCCGTGAAGGGGAATTTCCCGGCATTGTAGGCGACACCCTTCTCCTTCAGCTCCTCCTCGGTCTTGCCGACCGAAGCGATCTCCGGGAACGTGTAGACTACGCCGGGAATGACGTCGTAGTTCACGTGGCCGGCCTGGCCGGCAAGGATCTCGGCGACCGCCATGCCCTCGTCCTCGGCCTTGTGCGCAAGCATCGGCCCCGCGATCACATCGCCGATGGCGTAGACGCCTTTCACGTTGGTCGCGAAATGCGCATCGGTGACGACGCGGCCGCGATTGTCCTTCGCAACGCCGGCCTGTTCGAGCCCGAGCCCGTCGGTGAACGGCACGCGGCCGATCGCGACCAGAACGACGTCAGCCTCGATGACTTCTGCGGCGCCGCCCTTGGCCGGCTCGACGCTGGCCTTGAGCACCGCGCCCGACGCATCGACGCCGGTGACCTTGGAACCGAGCTTGAAGACGATGCCCTGCTTTTCCAGGAGGCGCTGCGACTGGCGGCACACCTCGTTGTCCATGCCGGACAGGATGCGGTCGAGGAACTCGACCACCGTGACCTTGGAGCCGAGCCGCCGCCACACCGACCCGAGTTCCAGCCCGATCACGCCCGCGCCGACGACCAGCAGCCGCTGCGGCACCTTGGGAAGCGCGATGGCCTGATCGGAACCGACGATCCGTTTGCCGTCGATGTCGACGCCGCGGAGCTTCGCCACGTCGGAGCCGGTGGCGATGACAATGTTCTTCGTCTCCAGCGTCTGCGTCTTGCCATCCGCGCTTTTGACCTCGACCTTGCCGGGCGCAACGATCCGGCCGGTGCCGAACACCGAATCGATCTTGTTCTTCTTCAGCAGGTAGTCGACGCCCTTGACGTTACCGTCGACCGCCTCGTCCTTGAACGTCAGCATGGTGGCGAGATCGAGCTTCGGCGTGCCGACGCCGATGCCCATTTTCGCGAAGCTGTGGCCGGCCTCCTCGAACATCTCGGAGGCGTGCAGCAGCGCCTTCGACGGGATGCAGCCGACATTGAGGCAGGTACCGCCGTGGGTGCCGCGTTTCTCGACCACCGCGACCTTCATGCCGAGCTGCGCCGCGCGGATCGCGCAGACATAGCCGCCGGGGCCGGTGCCGATGACGATGAGATCGTAAGCCATCAGATCAACTCCGCACTCTCAATCGCCATGGCCGGGCATCGGCGTCCGAAGGACGGACATCGCGCGCTTCCATGACGGAGAACAATCAAACGTCCAGCACAAGCCGCGCCGGATCCTCCAGGCATTCCTTCACCCGCACCAGGAACGTCACAGCCTCGCGGCCGTCGACGATGCGGTGGTCGTAGCTGAGCGCCAGATACATCATCGGCCGCACCTCGATCTTGCCGCCAACCACCATCGGCCGCTCCTGGATCTTGTGCATGCCGAGGATGCCGGACTGCGGCGCGTTGAGGATCGGCGTCGACATCAACGAGCCGTAGACGCCGCCATTGGTGATCGTGAAGGTGCCGCCCTGCATCTCCTCGATCTTGAGCTGACCGTCGCGGGCGCGCCGGCCGAAGTCGGCGATGGTCTTCTCGACCTCGGCGAGCGGCTTCAGATCGCAGTCGTGCACCACCGGCACGACTAGGCCCTTCTCGGTGCCGACCGCGATGCCCATGTGGTAGTAGTTCTTGTAGATGATGTCGGCGCCGTCGATCTCGGCGTTGACGGCGGGGATGTCCTTCAGCGCCTGCACGCAGGCCTTCACGAAGAAGCCCATGAAGCCGAGCTTCGAGCCGTGGCGCTTCTCGAACTGATCTTTGTACTGGTTGCGCATGTGCATGACCGCGGTCATGTCGACCTCGTTGAAGGTCGTGAGCATGGCGGCGGTGTTCTGCGCATCCTTGAGCCGCCGCGCGATGGTCTGGCGCAGCCGCGTCATCTTCACGCGCTCCTCGCGCGTGGCATCGTCGGCGGGCGACGGGGCGCGGACCTGGATCGCGGCGGCGGTCTGCGGCACCGGCGTCGGCGATGCAGCGGCGCGTTCGATCGCCGCCATCATGTCGCCCTTGGTGACGCGGCCGTCCTTGCCGGAGCCAGCCACGCCCGCGGGATCGACGCCGGTTTCGGCGGCCATCTTGCGGACCGACGGGGCGAGCGGCATGTCGCCGGAGGGTGCGGCGGCAGGGGCAGGTTTCGCGGTCGCGGGAGCCGCGGCCGCAGGCTTCGCGGCAGCGGGCGCGCCCGGGCCTTCCTTGATCTGGCCGAGCAGCGCGCCCACAGCGACCGTCTCGCCGTCCTTGACGGCGATGTCGGAGAGCACACCGGCGGCGGGCGCCGGCACCTCGATGGTGACCTTGTCGGTCTCAAGCTCGACCAATGGCTCGTCGACCGCGACGGCTTCGCCGGCCTTCTTGAACCACTTGCCGATGGTCGCCTCGGTGACGGATTCACCAAGCGTGGGAACACGGATTTCAGCCATTGAATGGTCCTCGTAACTCTCCGCGTCATGCCCGCGCTCGTCGCGGGCATCCACGCCTTGCTTGTTGTGAATTCAACGAAGAAAGGCGTGGATGGCCGGGATATTGGGCTTGAAGACGGCGCTTCGCGCCTTTGGCCCGGCCATGACGGCTGCAACAATTAGCCCAGCGCCTCGTCGAGGAGCTGCTTCAACTGCGCCAGATGCTTCGACATCTGGCCGACCGCGGTTGCGGCCGACGCCGGCCGCGTCGCATAGCGCGGCCGCAGGTTCTTCGCGCCGATCTGGTTGAGCACCCATTCGAGATAGTGCTCGACGAAGTGCCACCCGCCCATGTTGCGCGGCTCTTCCTGGCACCAGACGATCTCGGCCTGCTTGAAGCGCGACAGCTCGGTGACCAGCGCCTTGGTCGGGAACGGATAGAGCTGCTCGACGCGCAGCAGATAGATGTCGTCGATGCCGCGCTTCTCGCGCTCCTCGTAGAGATCGTAATAAACCTTGCCGGCGCACAGCACGACGCGGCGGATCTTGGCGTCCTCGGCGAGCTTGATCTTCTCGCCGGGCAGAAGCTGCGCGTCATCCCACAGCACGCGGTGGAACGAGGTGCCGGCGGTCATCTCGTCGAGCCGCGACACCGCCCGTTTGTGGCGGAGCAGCGACTTCGGCGTCATCAGGATCAAGGGCTTCCTGATCTCGCGTTTCAACTGGCGGCGCAGGATGTGGAAGTAGTTGGCCGGTGTCGAGCAGTTGGCGACCTGGAGGTTGTCCTCGGCGCACATCTGCAGGAAGCGCTCGAGCCGCGCCGACGAATGTTCCGGACCCTGGCCTTCGTAGCCGTGCGGCAGGAGGCAGACGAGGCCCGACATGCGCAGCCACTTGCGCTCGCCGGACGAGATGAACTGGTCGAACAGCACCTGCGCGCCGTTGGCAAAGTCGCCGAACTGCGCTTCCCAAAGCGTCAGCGCGTTCGGCTCGGCGAGCGAATAGCCGTACTCGAAGCCCAGCACCGCCTCCTCCGAGAGCATCGAGTTGATGACCTCGTAGCGCGACTGTTTTTCGGAGAGGTGGTTGAACGGCGTGTGGCGGTCTTCGGTTTCCTGATCGATGAGGACCGAATGGCGCTGCGAGAACGTGCCGCGCTCGACGTCCTGGCCGGAAAATCGCACCGGATGGCCTTCGAGCAGCAGCGAGCAGAGTGCGAGCGCCTCGGCGGTCGCCCAGTCGATACCCTCTCCGGTCTCGATCGCCTTCTGGCGCGAGTCGAGAAAGCGCTGGATGGTGCGGTGGACGTGGAAGCCGTCCGGCACCCTGGAAATCTTTGCACCGATGTCTTTCAGCGTCTCGACCGCGACGCCGGTGTTGCCGCGGCGCGGATCGTCGCTGACGCCCGCAGGCTTCATGCCGGCCCAGCGGCCGTCGAGCCAGTCGGCGCTGTTGGCCTTGTAGCCTTGGCTTGCCTCCTGCTCGGCGTCGAGCCGGGCGCGCCAGTCGGCGCGCATCTTCTCGACCTCGCCCTCGGTGACGACATTCTCACCGACCAGGCGCCTGGCGTAGATGTCGAGCGTGGACGGATGCGAGCGGATCGCCTTGTACATCAAGGGCTGGGTGAATGACGGCTCGTCGCCCTCGTTGTGGCCGAAGCGGCGGTAGCAGAACATGTCGACCACCACCGGCTTCTGGAATTTCTGCCGGAATTCGGTCGCAACCTTCGCCGCATACACCACCGCTTCGGGATCGTCGCCGTTGGCGTGGAAGATCGGCGCCTCGATCATCTTGGCGACGTCGGACGGATACGGCGACGAGCGGGAGTAGCGCGGATAGGTCGTAAAGCCGATCTGGTTGTTGACGATGAAGTGCACCGAGCCGCCGGTGCGATGGCCGCGCAACTCCGACAGTCCGAAGCATTCGGCGATGACGCCCTGGCCGGCGAACGCCGCGTCGCCCGAAATGAGCAGCGGCATCACCATGGTGCGGTCTTCGCGGGTCGCGCCGTGCTGATCCTGCTTGGCGCGCACCTTGCCGAGCACCACCGGATTGACGATCTCCAGATGCGACGGGTTGGCGGTGAGCGACAGGTGCACCTTGTTGCCGTCGAACTCGCGGTCCGACGAAGCGCCGAGATGATACTTCACGTCGCCGGAGCCTTCGACGTCGTCGGGCGACGACGAGCCGCCCTTGAACTCGTGGAAGATCGCGCGGTGCGGCTTGCTCATCACCTGTGCCAGCACGTTGAGCCGGCCGCGATGCGCCATGCCGATGATGATTTCCTTCACGCCGAGCGCGCCGCCGCGCTTGATGATCTGCTCTAGCGCCGGGATCATCGACTCGCCGCCGTCGAGGCCGAAGCGCTTGGTGCCGGTGAACTTGAGGTCGCAGAACTTCTCGAAGCCCTCGGCCTCGACCAGCTTGTTGAGGATCGCGCGCTTGCCCTCGCGGGTGAAGGTGATCTCCTTGTCGCGCCCCTCGATGCGCTCCTGCATCCAGGCTTTCTGCGCCGGATCGGAGATGTGCATGAACTCGACGCCGAGCGTCTGGCAGTAGGTGCGCCGGAGGATGGCGATGATCTCGCGCATGGTCGCGAATTCGAGACCGAGCACCTTGTCGAGGAAAATCCTGCGGTCGAAGTCGGCTTCGGTAAAGCCATAGGAGCGCGGATCGAGCTCCTCCTCGCTCTTTTCCGGCTCGAGGCCGAGCGGGTCGAGCTTGGCGTGAAAATGACCGCGGATCCGATAGGCGCGGATCAGCATCAGCGCATGGATCGAATCCCGCGTCGCCTGCTGCACGTCGGCTTGCGAAAGCTCGACGCCCTTGGCCTGCGCCTTGCCCTTGAGCTTGTCGCCGATGCTGCGCTCGACCTCGGCCCAGTCGCCGGTCAGCGCGGAAATCAGCTCGCCGCTCGCATGCGCGATGTTCGGCCGCTTCCACGAGGGGCCATTGGCCCCCTTGAGGACGTCACCGCGGTCGTCCTTCAGGCTTTCGAAGAACGCGCGCCATTCGGCGTCGACCGACGCCGGATTGGCTTCATAGCGGGACTGGAGTTGTTCGACATAGGCGGCGTTGCCGCCATAAAGAAAAGAACTGCGGGCGAAAGCCGCATTCGCGTCCTGGCGTGACATCCGAATCTTCCTCTACGGGGCACCTGCCCCGGGTCGAGGGAGCTAAGGCAAGAGAACCCGCCACCCCCAACGAGCGATGTATGACTCAGATTTATGACGTTCGAAAGGCTACGAAAGCCTGAACACCCGACATTCGCTCCAAGAACGATTGAGAACTGCTCTAAGAACTGAATCAGGATTTCAGAAGCTCGATCAGCGTCTTTCCAATCCGGGCCGGGGACGGTGATACCTTGATTCCGGCCGATTCCATTGCCGCAATTTTGGACTCCGCGTCGCCCTTGCCGCCCGCGATGATCGCGCCGGCGTGGCCCATGCGGCGGCCGGGCGGCGCGGTGCGGCCGGCGATGAAGCCGACCATCGGCTTCTTGCGGCCCTTTTTGGCCTCGTCCTTGAGGAATTGCGCGGCATCTTCCTCGGACGCGCCGCCGATCTCGCCGATCATCACGATGGCTTCGGTCGCCTTGTCGGCCAGGAACAGCTCGAGCCCCTCGATGAAGTCCATGCCCTTCACCGGATCGCCGCCGATGCCGAGCGCCGTGGTCTGGCCGAGCCCCTCGGCGCTGGTCTGAAACACGGCTTCGTAGGTCAGCGTGCCGGAGCGCGACACGATGCCGACCTTGCCGAGCT
>Ga0247825_10000419_pt1 | contig 26896 bp, 21 predicted proteins | sample 13C_Vanillin_Day_FD_194413 | JGI IMG/M metagenome (GOLD analysis project Ga0247825, IMG submission 194413) | Soil microbial communities from agricultural site in Penn Yan, New York, United States - 13C_Vanillin_Day48 | ecosystem: Environmental > Terrestrial > Soil > Agricultural land | place... | reverse complement strand
CACGGGAACGGTGAGCTCACTGCGGCCGATGCGGCGGGGGCCAAGTTCTGGACCACGGAGCTCGAATTCGAGGCCCTGGACACGTGCCTGCAGTTGCACGGTGGGTACGGATACATGGAGGAGTACGAGGTGGCCCGGCGCTGGCGGGATTCCCGGGTCCAGCAGATCTACGGCGGCACCAACCAGATCATGCGGGAGATCGTAGGTCGCTCACTGGGTTTGTGAGAACACCGTAGAAGGGGCGGGCCGGGAAGAATTCCCGGCCCGCCCCTTTATAGTTGTGAAAACTATTCTGCAGCAGTACCACTGGTGATCAGTTGCTCGATCTCGGCGGCGTCGTACCCGGCGTCGGCGAGGATCTGGCGGGTGTCGGCACCGGGCTTGCGCGGTGCTCCCGGTTTGGTGGCGGGCGACCCGTCGAAGCGGGGAGCCGGCGCGGCTTGCACGACACCGTCGACCTCGATGAACGTACCGCGCGCAACGTGGTGCGGGTGCGCCGCCGCCTCGGCGAGCGTCAGGACGGGGGCGTAGCAGGTGTTGCGGCCGAGTAGCAGGTCATCGAGTTCGGCCCGGTCGAACGTGGCGATCCGCCGTCCGAGGATGTCGCGGAATTCGTTCCAGCGGGAGGTGTCGAATTGGTTGTGTCGCAGATCGTCCGGGAGGTCGAGCGCGTCGCAGAGGTCTTTCCAGAACTGATCCTCGATGGCGCCGATGCTCACCCACTGGTCGTCCCGGGTGCGGTAGACGTCATAGAAGAACGCACCCGTGTCGAGGAGGTGAGTTCCGCGATTCTCGCTGAACGTCCCCTCGCCGCGGAGACCGTGGAACATCGCCATCAGGGCCGACGCGCCGTCGATCATTGCTGCGTCGACGACGCGCCCCACACCCGTGGACCGCGCGGACATGATCCCGGCGAGCATTCCCACGGTGAGAAGCATTCCACCGCCGCCGAAATCGCCCACGAGGTTGAGCGGCGGGACCGGTGCCTCGTCGCGGCGACCGATCGCGTGCAGCGCTCCGGTGAGTGCGATGTAGTTGATGTCGTGCCCGGGCATCGACGCCAGCGGACCGTCCTGGCCCCAGCCGGTCATCCGGCCGTACACCAGAGCGGGATTGACCGCCGTGCAATCTGCCGGGCCGACTCCGAGGCGCTCGGCCACCCCGGGCCGGAACGTTTCGATGACTCCGTCCGCGCTCGCGCAGAGCCGGCGCACGATCTCGGCGCCACCGGACGACTTGAGGTCGACCGCAATCGACCGGCGACTGCGGAACATGACCCCGTGCCCGCTCGCAGCCCAGGGGTTTCCGCCGGGACGGTCGACGCAGATCACCTCTGCACCGAGGTCGGCCAGCATCATTCCCGCAAATGGTCCGGGGCCGATGCCGGCGAGTTCGATGATCCGGACGCCGGCGAGGGGAGCCTCGGTCTTGTCTGCCACGTCAGACCGCCTTCGCGACGACGGGCATGCCGCCCTTGTTGGCCGCGGCGTCGGCCCCGACCTCGTCGGGATTCGCGACGGCTTTCGCCTTCTCCGACTCGGGGACCGCGATGGCGGCGTTGAACTGCTTCAGGATTCGGAAGGTGGCCGCCTCGTCATCGTGCGGGAGGATGCGTCCGACGCGGTTGGACAGTGTCAGCAGCGGTTTCACTGCGGGCAGCACGAAACGCCACGGCGTGGGCTCGACGTGCAAGTCCTTGATGACGTTCTCCGGTAGCCAGGTGGACAGCAGACCGTAGGCGAGCTTGAGGCGGCGGTCGGTGGTCATGAACTTGGCGACGGGTGCGGGTAGCACTTCCACGTCGCCGGGGGGATTCTCGACGCTGAACTTGATCACGGAGTGGACGACGTCGCGGCACAAGTCGTCGGTGGGCTGCTCGATGAGGGTGTGGAAGTTCGTCTTCTTGCGGGCGTCGTCGTAGTCGGTGTGCAGGATGTCCTCCGGCACACCGATCACCCATCCCACGTAGCGGCTGAGGGCGAAGATGTCCTCGATTTCCCGGTCCGAGAAACGGATTCCGGAACTATGCACGGCGTCGATGAATTTCACGCCGAACTGGCCGGCCTGGGTGACCATGCCGTCGAGGTTGTTGATCGGGATGCCCCAGTTGGCCCAGTCCCAGGCGTCCGATCGGCTCAGACCGTGACGGACGGCCGCGTGGATCATCCGGACCTTGGCGGTGAGACGGAACCCCTCCTCGAAGCGGCCCATCCCGCCCGGGGCGTACGCGGCGACGACGTAGCGGAAGCTCTCCACCAGCCGGGTGCCGACGTGGTCGGCCTTGCGCATCCGGCCGCTGAACAGGACCGGGCGTGTGGCGCTGTACATCGAGAATCCGCCGGCGATGGTGGCCCAGGCCAGGATGGGCGGGACGATCGGCCCGGCCCGCCAGAAGGCGACGGCACCGCGGTAGAGCTGGTCGAAGTCGACCCAGTCGGGGATGTGCTCGAGCTGACGGAACAGCTCCACCATTCCGGGGGACGGGTCATCCAGCGCGTCGATGCCGTGGTCGAGTGCAGTGTCGAACGTGCGCCAGTTGGCACCCGTGGACTTGTCGCGGAAGTCGCGCATGGCCAGGTACGCGGCTTCGTCGGCGAGGAGCGCGTGATCGGTCAGCTTCTCGGTGAACTCGCGGCCGTACATAGCGATCGCTTTGTCCCGATTGTTGATCCGACCGAGATCGATGCCGCGCGGCAGCCCCTCCGGAACGTCGAGTGCGCCCTCGCGTCGTGGTGTCTCGGTGGTCGCAGTCATTTCCTTCTCCTCACGTCTGAGCCGCGTCGGCCCGTCTTGTGACTTCCGTTACTGGCAGCCTAGGCGACACTGAACATGTTGTCTACACTCACTGTATGGTGACTGTATCCAGTCGCACTGTGAACGCGAACGGTCACTCGTTCGCAGGCGTCCGACATATTCGAGAAATGAGGCACGACACGATGGCACGACAGACGATGGATGTCCCCGTCGCTGCTGGTCACGAGGCTCTGGACGCCCTGATGGCCAGCCGCTGGAGCTGCCGGGGCTACCGGCCCGACCCGGTCCCGCGCGAGGTGATCGAGGCGATCCTCGAGACGGCCCGGCGCGCCCCGTCCTGGTGCAACACCCAGCCCTGGCATCTCCACATCGCCTCCGCGGACGCAACGAACCGCTTCCGCGCAGCACTGACCGCACACGTCGGGCAGGCACCTACGGAGAACCCGGACATCGCCTTTCCGGAGGTATATGAGGGCGTCTACCAGGAACGCAGGCGTGCCAGCGGATGGCAACTGTACGAGAGTGTGGGTATCGCCAAGGGGGATCGTGTCGCATCCGCCAAACAGATGATGCGCAACTTCGAGTTGTTCGACGCTCCTCACGTCGCCATCGTCACCACCGAGGCCAAGCTCGGGACGTACGGCGCCGTCGACTGCGGAGTCTTCGTGAACAGCTTCGTGCTCGCCGCCCACAGCCACGATGTCGCGACCATCCCCCAGGCGGCGCTTGCCAGTCAGGCACCCTTCATCCGGGAATTCTTCGGTATTCCCCAGGATCGGCTGGTGCTCCTCGGGATCTCGTTCGGATACCCCGATGTCGACCACCCGATCAACTCGTACCGGACGGATCGTCAGTCGCGCGATGACCTGGCGACCTGGGTCGAGAGCTGAGGCGTGAGCGTCCGGTGCTTGCTGTGCGGTCCGGCATGGTGGCGGCACCGGACGTCGTGGTCGGAATGATCCGTCAGAATATCCGGCGGGCTTTCATCTCGGGGAAGACGTCGGCGATACGGACGACATCGCCGGTGGTCGGTGCGTGCACCATCTGACCATTGCCGATGTAGATGGCGACGTGGCCCGGTCCACCCGACTGCCAGTTCCCGAACAGTAGGTCGCCCGGCCTTGCCTGATCCATCGGAATTTCCTGGCCGACGGTCCACTGTGTCTCCGAGGTGCGGGGCAGTGTGAGTCCCGTGGCGGCGTGCACGGCGAACGATGTCAGTCCCGAGCAGTCGAAGCCGCCGCCGGATGGGCCCTCGACCCCGCCGCCGCCCCACACGTACGGCAGGCCGAGGTAGCGGATCGCCTGTTCGACGACATCGCTGCCCGCACCGCCGGCGAGGGGCAGCCCGATGAATGGGGCGAGCAGTTCCGCGAAGGACGGTTCGCTCGACCGGATCTTGGCGACATAGGGTTTGGTCTGGTTCTCGTAATCCGGGCTGCCGGAGGGCATCCCACCGGAGCGAAGTACCGCGCCGGCGCCCGCGTTGTACGCCGCGAGTGTGAGGTCAAGGGTGTCTCCGGACACCCGGCCCTGGCGCTTCCAGTTTCCGATCTGTTCGAACATGTCGCACAGCATGTTTCCCGATGCCATCACCGGGTCCGCGATGCCGAGAATGTTGGTGGTGCCGTCGTCGTCGGCGTCTTTGCCGTACGCAGACCACGTCTCGGGCATGAACTGCCCTGGGCCGCGCGCACCGGTGGGGGAGACGGGCGCGGTGGGGCCGTACCGGAATCCGTTCTCCGCCGCGTACAGTGCGGCCAACGTGGCGGGTTTGATGCCGTCGCAGATCGCGCCCGCCTTGCGAAGCCACGGAGCGAACAGCGCGATCGCGCCGACCGGAGCAACGGACGCGCGGGGAAAGGCAGCCGGAACCGGCGGCAGCACGGTGCCCTTCGCGGCCGGTGAATCGCCTCCGTCGGTAGGCGGACTCGAGAGGAGAACCGGTGCAGGAGGATCCGGTTGGGATGGCGGTGGCTCGCTCGACTGGACGCCGGGCGCGGGTGCGGGGACCGGTGGCGAGAGTGCCCCGGGCGGAAGATGTGGGGACAGGATGTCGGCGGCCGCGGCGGCGGTGTCGTCGACGGCCTGCTGTGCGGGTGCGCGCATCGGTTCGGGTAGCGATGTGACGGCATCGTCGACCTGCTGGTCGACGTCTGATGCCGAAATGGACTCCAGGGTTTGGGTTACCGGGTCTGTAATCGCTGGCGGTGCGCCCGTGCCTTGGACGAACGCGCCTGCGGCCGTGGCTAGCCCGATGATGATGGTGGACGGGTCAATGGACATCGGCCGCACCTTCCAGCGGCGCGGTGGCGCCTTCGTAGAACCCGTAGTCGGTGGTTTCGTCGAGGCTTTCCTGGATGGCGATCCGGGCCTCGCGGGGGAGGGTGTGCAGGATGTCGCGGACGCGTTCCCGGCGGCGGGCGACGGCTTGGCGGAACGGCATTCCGGGGGTGGCTTTCATCTGCGGGACGATGCCCTCGACGTCGTCGACGCCACCGGCGTGGTGACCGGCGTCGACCATGGCCTGTTCGGCTGCCATGGTGGCGTCGTCCTTCTCCTCGGACATGCCGATCGGGCCGATCATGGTGCCGTTGAGGAATTGCTTGACCACCGGCTGGTCCGAGGTGAGTAGCACCTCGCGGGGTCCGAACATCACCAGTTTCCGGCGGAACAGCATCCCGATGTTGTCCGGCACCGTCCGGGCGAGGTTGATGTTGTGCGAGACGATCAGGATCGTCGCGTCGATCTCGGCGTTGATGTCGATCAACGTCTGCGAGATGTACGTGGTGCGCACCGGGTCCAGACCGGAGTCCGGCTCGTCGACGAGAATGATCTGCGGGTCCAGCACCAGGGCGCGGGCCAGGCCGGCGCGCTTGCGCATACCGCCGGAGATCTCGCCGGGCAGCTTGTCCTCGGCCCCGAGCAGGCCGACCAGCTCCATCTTCTCCATGACGATCTTGCGGACCTCGGACTCGGACTTCTTCGTGTGTTCCCGCAACGGGAACGCCACGTTGTCGAACAGGTTCATCGAGCCGAACAGGGCGCCGTCCTGGAACAGCACGCCGAACAGCTTACGGATCTCGTAGAGCTCCTTGGACGAGCACTCGAGAATGTTGGTGCCGTCGATCACGATCGAACCCTGCTCCGGGCGGAGCAGACCGATCAGCGACTTCAGAAACACCGACTTACCCGTACCCGACGGACCCAGCAACGCGCTGACCTCACCGGCCGGAAGGGTCAACGACACGTCCTGCCAGATCCTCTGAGAGCCGAACGACTTCGTCAGTCCCTCGACCGATACCTCGACACCCACGACAACCTCCATGTGACTTGGGGCCGGTCCGACGCTGTGCGAACCGGGGCCGGGCGCGAGATGTGCACGGACCGACGCACCCGACGGATGGATGGAGTTCGTCCACTGCGCGAAGGCCCAGCGATGATTGGCTATGAGATATACCACTTTCCATCACGTTCGCGGAACCCCCAGTCGCGAAATTGTATTGGTCTGTGTATGTCGGCGTTTCGCCCTTGGTCCCGTCTTGGTAGCCACACTTCTCTAGCGCCACGCACAGGTGTAGACAATCTATATGAACACGCTGTATGGTCGCGTTGTGCTGCGGTGAAGCAGCCATTCAGCGAGAACAAGGAGTCTTTCGATGCCGGCCACTGAAGCGCTGATCTTCGACGCGATCCGGACGCCACGGGGAAAAGGGAAGCCGGGCGGCGCATTGCACACCGTCAAGCCGATCGACCTGGCAGTCGGGCTGATCGGTGATCTGCTCGATCGCAACCCCGGAATCGACCCGAACCGTGTCGACGACCTCGTGCTCGGTGTCGTCTCACCGGTTGGCGAGCAGGGCGGCAACCTCGCGCGCACAGCGAGTATCACCGCCGGCCTGCCGGACACGGTGGCGGGTGTGCAGATCAACCGTTTCTGCGCGTCGGGGCTCGAAGCGGTGAACATCGCAGCTCAGAAAGTGCGGTCGGGCTTCGAGGACCTGGTATTCGCTGGGGGTGTCGAGTCGATGTCCCGGGTGCCCATGGGCTCCGACGGCGGTGCGTGGATGGACGATCCTGCCACCAATCTCGCCAGCCACTTCGTCCCCCAAGGCGTGGGCGCCGACCTGATCGCGACGATCGAGGGCTTCACCCGCGAGGACGTCGACGCCTACGCCGTGCGTTCGCACCAGCGCGCGAGCCGCGCTCAGCAGGAGGGCCGGTTCGACCATTCGACCGTGCCCGTCCGCGATCTGAACGGCCGGGTCGTGCTCGACGCCAATGAGATGATCAGGCCGAGCACGACGGTTGAGTCGCTGAGCGGTCTGAAGCCGTCCTTCGCTGCCCTTGGTGAGATGGCCGGCTTCGATGCCGTTGCGCTGCAGAAGTTTCACACGGTCGAACGCATCGAACACGTTCACCACGCGGGCAACAGCTCCGGCATCGTCGACGGGGCATCCCTGTTGGCGATCGGCAGCGAGGACCTCGGACGGGAACTCGGGCTCATTCCACGTGGGCGCATCGTGGCCACCGCGGTGTCCGGCGCCGACCCCACCATCATGCTCACCGGTCCCGCGCCGGCGTCGTGGAAGGCGTTGGCGAAGGCCGGACTGACCCCTGCCGACCTCGACCTGGTCGAGATCAACGAGGCGTTCGCCTCGGTCGTCCTGCGGTTCGTCCGCGACCTCGACCTCGACCTCGACAAAGTCAACGTCAACGGAGGCGCCATCGCGATGGGACATCCCCTCGGCGCCACCGGCGGCATGATCGTGTCCACGCTCCTCGACGAATTACACCGCACCGGTGGACGTTACGGCCTCGTCACCCTCTGCGTGGGCGGCGGTATCGGGATCGCCACCGTGGTCGAAGCACTCCAGGCAAGCTGAAACCGGAAGGACCACAAAGGCTATGAGCCAGAACCCCATCATCCGCTGGGAACGCGACGACGACGGCATCGTCGTCCTCACGATCGACGATCCCAATCAACGCGTCAACACGATGAACGCGGAGTTCGTCGATGCGCTCGAGGCGGCACTCGACCGCATCGAGACCGAGCGCGACACCGTCGCCGGCGTCGTCGTCACGTCCGGTAAGGACACCTTCTTCGCCGGTGGAGATCTCAACGATCTTCGGGACGCAACCAAGGATCGCATCGACGAGTTCGCCGAGTTCGTCGACCGGAACAGCGCGCTCCTGCGCCGCCTCGAAACGATCGGCAGGCCCGTCGTCGCGGCGGTCAACGGTTCGGCGCTCGGCGGCGGACTCGAACTCGCGCTGGCCGCACACCATCGCGTCGCACTGGACGGTCCGCGCAACTACGTCGGACTGCCCGAAGTGACGCTCGGCCTGCTGCCCGGCGCCGGTGGCGTCGTCCGCTCGGTGCGGATGCTCGGCGTGGAGCGCGCGCTCTCGGAGCTGCTGCTGCAAGGGCAACGCCGCACCGTCCGATCGGCACTCGAACTCGGCATCATCGACGAGCTGGTCGAGTCGAAGTCGGAACTGATTGTGGTGTCCAAGAAGTGGATCCTCGCGCACCCGGAAGCGGTTCAGCCGTGGGATGTGAAAGGCTACCGCATTCCCGGTGGAGCACCCGGCGACCGGAGCGAACCACTGCACTCCAAGCTCCCGGCAATCCCCGCGCTATTGCGCAAACAGTCGAAGGGAGCGCACTACCCGGCCCCGAAGAACATCGTGTCGGCGGCCGTGGAGAGCGCACAGGTCGATTTCGACAACGCGTTGCGGATCGAGGCCCGCTACTTCCTCGACCTCGCGACCGGCCAGGTCGCCAAGAACATGATCCAGGCCTTCTTTTTCGACATGCAGTCCGTGAACGGCGCCCGCGGTCGTAGCGCCGACCGCACGCCCTGGCGCGCCAGCAAGGCCGTGGTTCTCGGCGCCGGAATGATGGGGGCCGGAATCGCCTACGAATGCGCCCGCGCCGGAATCGACGTCGTCCTCAAGGACGTGTCTGTGGAGGCCGCCGAACGAGGAAAGGGCTACTCCCACAAACTGATCGACAAGCAAATCGCCGCGGGTAGGACCTCGAGCGACAAGGGCGACGCACTCCTCGCGCGCATCACACCCACCGACCGCCCGGAGGCGGCCGAAGGCGCCGATCTGGTGATCGAGGCAGTCTTCGAGGATCCCGCTGTCAAGGCCCAGGTGCTCGCCGAGATCGAACCGTACCTCGCCGAGGGAGCGCTGATCGGATCGAACACGTCCACTCTTCCCATCACCGGCCTGGCCGAAAACGTCAGCCGCCCCGAGGATTTCATCGGACTCCACTTCTTCAGTCCCGTCGACCGGATGCCACTGTTGGAGATCATCAAGGGGAATAAATCGTCCCCCGACACGCTGTCGCGGGCGCTGGACCTGGCGAAGCAGATCTCGAAGACGCCGATCGTCGTCAACGACAGCCGTGGGTTCTTCACCAGCCGAGTGATCGGCACGTTCATCAACGAGGCCCTGGCATTGCTCGGTGAGGGCGTTCCGGCGGCGACGATCGAGCAGGCGAGCTCACAGGCCGGCTATCCGGCTCCCGTGCTGCAGCTGACGGACGAGCTCAACCTCGAGCTGCTCCGACGCGTTCGGGACGCCGCGCAACGAGCTGCCGAGGAGGGCGGACAGACGTGGGTCGGACACCCCGCCGAGGTGGTCCTGGACCGGATGCTCTCCGAATACGGTCGCGCCGGCCGGCTGGTCGGAGCCGGGTTCTACGAGTACGACGGGAACCGCAAACGTACCCGCCTCTGGACGGGACTGCCGGACGCTTTCGGCGGTGAGAATACCGATCTTCCGTTCGGCGACGTGGTCGAGCGGCTGTTGTTCGCCGAGGTGATCGAGACGGTCAAGTGCCTCGACGAGGGGGTCCTCGAAGCGATCCCCGACGCCAACGTCGGCTCGATCCTCGGCATCGGGTTCCCGGGATGGACGGGTGGAGTCCTACAGTTCATCGACGGGTACGAGGGCGGTGTGGCGGGCTTCGTCGCCCGAGCCCAGTACCTCGCCGAGACCTACAGCGAGCGCTTCACCCCACCGGAATCGCTTCTGCAACTCGCAGAATCGGGCACGACACTCGCGCGGTCCCGATCCGCCGAGTTGGTCGGTACCCCCTAGACGGCCAGGCGGACGGGAGTCGATCCGGCCCCGTCCGCCCGGCATTCCACTTCTCCCGGCCGTGCGGTCGCGGAGCGCGAAGAGGAGAAACATGAGTGCGACGTTGGTGGAGGTCGAGCCCGGTGTGCGGGTCAATGTCCTCGAACTCGGCGCGGGCGATCCCGTCCTGCTGATCCACGGCTGGAGCCTGAACTCCGAGGTGTGGGACCGCCAAATCCGCGTGCTCGCAGAAGCCGGGCATCGTGTGCTCGCGATGGACCTGCGGGGACACGGCGGCTCCGATGCCCCTATGGGCGGCTACGGCATCGATCGCCTCGCCGCCGACGGTGCCGCCGTCCTCGAGGCGCTCGGTGCCCCCCGCGCCGCCGTCGTCGGCTGGTCGTTGGGCGGGATGACCGCGCTGCGCATGGCCCACCGCTATCCGGCGCTGGTCGATCGCCTGGTGCTCGTCGCGTCGAACGGTGTGGCCGGAGCCCGGCAGCCGGATTATCCATTCGGAGTACCCGCCGACGCGATCGAGGGCGAGATGCACGCCGCCGAGCACGCGAACCGGCTGCCCTACCGCCGCCGAGCCGTCGGAGACCCGTTCGGGACGCCACCGGACCAGCAGATCCTGGACTGGCTGCACCGCATCTCCCTGCAGACACCGAGTTGGGCCGCCAACGCGTGCATGACCACACTCCTGCGCACCGGCCAGGTGCATATTCTCGGCGACATCGACGTCCCGGTCACCCAGATCATCGGGACCTCGGACCCGGCGTTGTCCGTTCGCGGCGCCAGATGGGTCCACGAGAAGACCTCGAGCACGCTCGTGGAACTCGACTGCGGGCACTACCCGATGCTCGAGATGGCCGACGCCTTCGACGCGGCCCTGCTGCATGCCCTTCGGAAGGGCCCGGGGCCCACGATGACACTCGTCGAGTCCCCGTCCACACACAGTGTCCAGACATAGGATATTCTCGATAACGTGAGTACACGGCCGGTAACGCGACAACGACCACGCGCACACGACGGGCAACGCAGCGCCGAGGTCGCGATCTTCGAGGCAACCGAGCAGTTACTGCAGGAGACCTCGATGCAGGACCTCACCGTCGCGCAGATCATCAAACGCGCCGGCCTGTCCCGAGCAAATTTCTACCATTACTTCGCCTCCAAGTACGACGTCCTCGTCGCGATGATCGCGCGGCTGTTCGACGACGCGTACGCAGATGCCGTCCCCTGGCAGGCGCCGCCCGGCAAGACCCGCGCCAAATCGATGGACGCCAGCATGCGCGGCACCATCGATATGTGGTCCGAGCACGGCGCGGTGATCTGTGCTGCCGTGGAACAGATGCACACCGTCCCCGCCGTCGCCGCGGCCTGGAAGGTGATGCTCGAACAGTTCGTTCGGGCCATCTCCGAGCAGATCACCCACGAACGCGACAACGGGACCGCACCCGACGGGGCACCACCCGAGATGATCGCCACCATGCTGGTGGGCGGTGTGGAGCGCACATTCTACGTTGGCTCCAAGAACCTGGACGAGCGACTGCCATCCGCCGAGAGCGCCCTCGACTCGATCGTGGCGCTCACGTTCGCGGCCATCTACGGCAACCAGCGGCCGGTCAAACGCGCCCGGCGTAAGAAGTCCGCAGCGAAGAGCGCAAACGCGGTGGCCACGATTGCGGCAGCGCAGGCCGCAGGAGAGGCGACGGCGAGTACCGATACTGCCGCCACCATCCTGAAGGCCGTCAATGACCTGCTGCAGGAGGAGTCTCTCGACGAATTGAGCGTCGCCCAGATACTCGAACGCGCCGACGCCTCCCGGGGAACGTTCTACTTCTACTTCGGAAGCAAGGACGACGCGTTCGTCGCGCTGTTCAAGGAATTCGCAGAACGGATCGCGAATGGATTCGAATTGCTCGTGAAGGTAGACCGGGACGACCCGGCCCGGATCAGTGAACTCGTCGCTGCCTGGCTCGACCTCGACGAGGCCACTCTCGCGGTGGCGCGCAACGCCGTTCACGAATGGCCGCGTCGTCCCGAGTTGCGTCGCCTCTACCTCGAGACGGTCAGCCGGATGACTACCGCGCTACAGGCCATGATCGAGGCGGACCGTGCTGTCGGTATCGCCGTGGACGGCCCTCCCGCGGCTGAATTCGCGGCCGTGATCATGTGGACCATCGAGCGGACGGTGGCCGGCTCGATGGCGCAGGAAGAATACCTCGAAGACATCGGCTCCGTCACGAAATTGCTCGGCGAGCTGCTCGTCTCTGCCATCTACGGTATCTGACCCCATGTGTACTGGTTGACCGCTCGCGTTGTTCAGCCCGGTTTACGAGTACGAACAGGTCGATAGGCACGCCTCCTCGTGTGGCGTGCCTTTTTGGCGTTCAGCCTAGGAATCGTGTCTGTTCGTACTGGACAGACGCCTTGTTTGACACGTCCGAATCGGCAGGTGGCGGGACCCGGGAGAGCATTGACATAGCGTCTGAACACTTTGTATTGTCGGTGACATGATTCACACCTCCACCTCTCCCGTGACCGACGGCGCTGCCTCGGCCGCTCCGCTCGTCCGCACCATTGAAGAGTTGACTCCCGAATGGATGACCGCCGCACTTGCCAAGGAACGGCCCGGAATCCGGGTGACGGGAGTGGACATCGACCGTGTCATCTGGGGATCCGCCACGAAGGCGTTCGCCAAGCTCACGTTCGACGGCGAGTCGCACGGCATTCCCGAAAGAGTCTGCATCAAGGGGGGATTCGACGAACGTAGCCGCGCATTCGGTCTCGGAGCCGCCTACGAGCTGGAAGGTTGCTTCTACCGCGATCTCGCGCCGAACCTCCGGGCGGAGGTTCCCGCGTGTTTCTACGCTGAGGCCGAACCAGAGCAGGGCATCGTCATCCTCGAAGACCTCACGGCACGGGGCGCCGAATTCGGCGAGGCCACAAATCTGTGGTCCATCGACACCGTCGCCGAGACACTCGAAGTCCAGGCAAGCTGGCACGGTCCCCTGTGGGGCAGTACGAAGGGCCGGTACGCCTGGCTTCCCGTCGGTGTCGAAGCGGCCCGGCAGGCGTTCCAGGTCATGCTCAGCCCCGAGCAATTCCACCCCCTGATCAGTCGTGACGAGGTTCCCGAACTGTCTGCGGGGCTGCGTGACGACGAACGTGTCCGCCGGGCCTTTCGTGCGCTGTGGGAGCACGATGACAACGCCGTGCACACCATCAACCATGGCGACGCGCATTTCGCACAGCTGTACCGGATTCCCGGACGGGCGCCGGCGTTCTTGGACTGGCAGACGGCCTGCCTGGCGCCGTGGTCGCACGACGTCGCCTATTTCATCGGCTCGGCGCTGAGCATCGAAGACCGTCGCACGCACGAACGCGATCTGCTCGCGCACTACCTCGATGCGCTCGAAGCGCATGGCGGACCGCGGATCGCGCCCGACGAGGCGTGGGCGGACTACCGACGGCACACCTTGCACGGGTTCGCCTGGATGTGCGTTCCCACCGTGATGCAGCCCTCGGAAACCGTTGCCGCCATGGCCCATCGGTACGCCGCAGCCATCGAGGATCACGATCCGTTCGCGCTGCTCTTCCGGGACTGATTTCCCGATCCCCACGGAAGGGGATGGGCTGGAGTTCGTTTCACGGTTGCCGTTGTCGGCCGTGGCTCGTCCGGCTCGTCCCCTTTTCTCGTGCCATTTTCCCTCCGCCCCGAGTGATTGACATCACGTATGAACACTATGTATGGTCACTATATGCAGCAGACTACGACGCCGGGATCGGCGCCCGATTCCTTTACTGACCAAGACCTCCGCGACGCACTGGCCGTGGCGAATCTGCCCGCGCTGCTCGCGGCACTGGCGCACCTGACCGGCGAGGACCGCTGGATCGAAGAGCCGTTCGTTCCGACACCGCCCACGGACCTCGGCGACCACGACTCCGGTGGGTTCACCGAGGAAATGCAGGAGCGGATCCGCCTGGAGGCCTTCGAGGTCCTACGCCGCTTTCGCGACGGTGAGCTCGAACCCGGGCCGGTGCCCGATCCTGCCAGGCTGGTCCGGCTCCTGAGTGTGTCGCTGGGGGAGCAACTGCCCGCCGACTACGGCAACCTCCTCGGCGAGGAACTCGGAATCTACCCCCGAGCGTCGGTTCCCGCGGCGGCCGTCGAGGGTGAGGTTCCACTGCGGGTCGCCATCATCGGGGCCGGGCTGTCGGGGCTGTGCCTGGCGATCCGGCTCGAACAGGCGAAGATCCCGTACGTCATCATCGAGAAGAACGACGACGTCGGCGGAACGTGGCACGAGAACGTCTATCCCGGCTGCGGTGTGGACACCCCGAGCAACCTGTACTCCCTGTCGTTCGCGCGGAACCCGGATTGGACCCGGTTCTTTGCGGGCCGCGACGAACTCGCCGAGTACTGGCGGTCGCTCGCGGACCGGTGGAACATCCGCCGGAGCATCTTGTTCTCGACCGAGGCGGTGTCGGCCAACTACGACGAGGATCAGGCGCTCTGGAAGATCGTGACGCGCGGCGCGGACGGGCTCGAGGACGAACTCGACGCCGGCATCCTCGTCAGCGCGGTGGGCCTGCTGAACCGCCCCAGCACCCCCGCCATCGCCGGACTCGACACCTTCGAGGGCCCCTGCCTGCACACCGCGCGCTGGGACCGCGACGTGGACATCGAGGGCAAACGCGTCGCGGTGATCGGCACGGGGGCGAGCGCGATGCAGTTCGTGCCCGCCGCCGCCGGAGTGGCGAGCAACCTGCGCGTCTTCCAGCGTTCCCCCCAATGGGCCATGCCACACCCCAACTACCGCCGGGACATTCCCGAGGGCGTCGCATTCCTGAACCGCCACATCCCGCACTACCAGGGCTGGTACCGCCTCCGACTGTTCTGGCGGATGGGCGACAAACTCCACGGTCTCCTGCAGATCGATCCCGAGTACCCGCACGCCGACCGCGCGATCAACCGCAGCAACGACAAACTACGCAGGATCCTCACTGCGCACATCGAGAGCGAACTCGACGGTCGCCCCGACCTTCTCGAGAAGAGCCTGCCGTCGTACCCGCCCTACGGCAAGCGTCTGCTCATCGACAACGGCTGGTTCCGCACGATCCGCCGCGACGACGTCGACCTGGTGACCGAGAACATCGAGACCGTCACCCCGCGCGGCGTGCGCACCGCGGACGGTGTCGAACACGAGGCCGACATCATCGTTCTGGCAACCGGATTCGACGCTGTCCAAGTCCTCGGATCGGTCGACATCCGAGGGCGGGGCGGACAATCGCTGCGCGACTACTGGGGCCACGACGACGGCCGCGCCTACCTCGGCATCACCGTCCCCGGCTTCCCCAACTTCTTCTGCCTCTACGGTCCGAACACCAACACCGGTCACGGCGGCACCGTCGTCGCGGGCACCGAGATCCAGGTCCAGTACGTCACACGTGTCCTCGCCGAGATGATCGACGAGGGTCTCGCGAGTGTCGAAGTCCGGCAGGACACCTTCGACAAGTACGACGACGAACTCGGAGAAGCGTTGTCGCGCACCATCTGGACCCACCCCGGCATGACGACCTACTACCGCAACAGCCGCGGACGTGTGGTGACCAACAGCCCCTGGCAGTACATCGAGTACTGGCGCCGCACGCACCAGCCGAACATGGACGACTTCGACGTGGAATCAGCGCTGTCACCGGCAGCCCGGACGGATGGAAGCTTCGCATGAGCACCGCAACTCGCAAGGCCGCCCCAGTACCGGCACCGATCGCCGCCATAACGGACGGCGCCGGGCAGGTAGCCCTGCTGCGCGCGACTTTCCGCAGCGGACGCACCCGCTCGCTCACCTGGCGTCGCGCCCAACTCGAGGGTCTCGCCCGACTCCTGTCCGAGCGGGAGAGCCATCTTGCGGCCGCGGTCGAACAGGATCTGGGACGCTCGGCGATCGGAACCTTCATGGGTGACCTCGCCCCGGTCCACGCCGAGATCCGGCACACGCTGAAAAACCTGGAGCGGTGGTCACGGCCGCAGCGCACAGCGCTGCCCGTGACGCAGCAGCCGGGAAAGGCATGGACCGTGGCGGAACCGAAGGGCGTGGTCCTGGTGATCGGTGCCTGGAACTTCCCTCTCCTGCTCACCCTCCAACCCCTCGTGAGCGCTCTGGCGGCCGGCAACGTCGTGCTCGTCAAGCCGTCGGAGTTGGCCCCGCGCACCGCGCAGGTGCTGGCCGAGTTGCTACCGAAGTATCTCGACCCGTCCGCGGTCGTCGTCGCCAACGGTGGCGCCGAGGTGAGCGCTGCCGTCCTCCGGGAGAAGTTCGACCATGTGTTCTTCACCGGATCGGCGCGCGTCGGGCGACTGGTCGCGACCGCGGCTGCCGAGCACCTCACCCCCGTGACGCTCGAACTCGGCGGCAAGAGCCCGGTGATCGTGGCGGCCGACGCCGACCTCGACGTCGCCGCGCGGCGCATCGCGTGGGCGAAATGCGTCAACAGCGGACAGGCATGCATTGCACCCGATTACGTTCTCGTCGAGGACTCGGTGCGGCCGGCGTTCGTCGAACGGCTCCTGAGGGAGCTCGACAACGCCTGGCGAGCGGAACCCACCCGCATCGTCAACGAGAACCACTTCGATCGCCTCGCCGCACTCCTGGACGGACACGGCGGCGACACGACCGGTGGGCAACGCGACCGTGGCACCCTCCGGTTCGCCGCCACGGTGGTCACCGACCCCGATCTCGACTCGCCGCTCATGACCGAGGAGATCTTCGGGCCTATTCTGCCGGTGGTGACGGTGACGTCCGTCGACGACGCCGTCGAGATGGTGAACAGCCGGCCGAAGCCTCTCGCGCTGTATCTGTTCACAGAGAACGACGACACCGTGCAGACCGTCCTGGGCAACACCTCCTCGGGCTCGGTCGGTGTCAATCACCTCCTCTACCAGCTACTCGTCCCCGACCTCCCGTTCGGCGGCGTCGGTGCCTCCGGGACCGGCGACTACCACGGCGAGCACGGGTTCGCGACCTTCAGTCATAGAAAGTCCGTATTGCGCAAGCCGACCAATCCGGATCCGTCGTTCGCCTACCCGCCCTACGGAGCCTTCGCGACCCGGCTGCTCCGCCGCCTCATGGGATAGCTGCCGGCGTGGAATCGTCCGACCACCCTCTTCGCCGTAAAGGAACCAGAGCGTTGTCATCTCGAGTATCCCGCTGTGCCCGCACAGCTCCGTATCCAGAGAAGGGCCCGTCATGAGTGTGCCTGTGCGCGAGTCCGCGACCGCGAAAATTGCGTCCGGCGTCGACACGGGGCTGCGCGCCGTCGGAGGCTTCTTCGAGTTGTGCGGCGAGACGTTCCGGGCCATGGCGAAGCGCCCCTTCCAGTGGCGCGAGTTGGTGCTGCAGTCGTGGTTCATTGTGCGAGTCGCGCTGCTGCCGACGCTCCTGGTCGCATTGCCGTTCACCGTGCTCGTGGTGTTCACCCTCAACATCCTGCTCGTGGAGTTCGGCGCGGCCGACCTGTCCGGTGCCGGAGCCGGACTCGGCGCGGTCACGCAGATCGGACCACTTGTGACCGTGCTCATCGTGGCGGGAGCGGGTGCCACGGCGATCTGCGCCGATCTGGGTGCCCGCACCATCCGGGAGGAGATCGACGCGATCCGGGTGCTCGGAATCGACCCGATCCAACGACTCGTCGTGCCACGCGTGCTGGCGTCGATGTTCGTGGCGGTCCTGCTCAACGGCCTCGTCATCACGATCGGGCTCACCGGCGGGTTCCTGTTCTCCGTCTACATCCAGAACGTCACCCCCGGTGCGTACGTCTCTTCGCTGACGTTCGTGACCGGGCTGCCGGAGGTGATCATCTCGGAAGTCAAGGCCACCCTGTTCGGGCTGATCGCCGGCCTGGTGGCATGTCACCGCGGCCTCACCGTGAAGGGCGGCCCGAAGAGTGTCGGCGACGCGGTGAACGAGACCGTCGTCTACGCCTTCATGGCCTTGTTCGCGGTCAACGTCGTGGTCACCGCCATCGGCGTCAAATTCGGAACAGGAGCCTGACCACCATGGCAGTGCACAAGACCGTTGCCGGAAGCCGGCACCCGAAACTGGCTGATACGGCCGGGGTCCCGGTCCGCATCCTCCAAGCAATCGGGCATCAAGCAGACTTCTTCGGCAAGACCATCCGGCTCGCCCCGCACGCGATCAGCAGCTACAAGAAGGAGACCGTGCGACTGATCGCCGAGATCGGTATGGGCTCGGGCGCGATGGCGATCATCGGCGGTACCGTCGTCATCGTCGGATTCATGACGCTCTCCGGCGGAACACTTCTCGCGATCCAGGGATTCAGCTCACTCGGCAACATCGGTGTCGAGGCCCTGACCGGATTCTTCGCGGCGTTCATCAACGTCCGCATCGTGGCCCCGGTGATCTCGGGCATCGCCCTCGCCGCCACGATCGGCGCGGGCGCCACCGCCCAATTGGGTGCCATGCGCATCAGCGAGGAGATCGACGCCCTCGAAGTCATGGGCATCCGGTCCATGTCCTATCTCGTGTCGACGCGTCTGATCGCCGGCATGATCTCGATCGTCCCGCTCTACTCGATGGCCGTGATCATGTCGTTCGTCGCCTCCCAGTTCACCACCACATACGTGTACGGGCAGTCGTCCGGCGTGTACGACCACTACTTCACCACCTTCCTGCGGCCCACCGACCTGTTCTGGTCGTTCCTGCAAGCGGTGGTCATGGCGCTCGTGGTGATGCTCATCCACTGCTACTACGGCTACCACGCCTCCGGTGGACCGGCCGGCGTGGGAGAAGCGGTCGGACGTGCGGTCCGGACGTCGCTGATCGCGGTCGTCTCGGTCACCCTCATTGCGTCCCTGGCGATCTACGGAGCGTCCGGCAACTTCAATCTTGCGGGCTAGGGGTAAGGATCATGATCTCGAGAAGAAGTGCCAAGTCGCACTATCACCCGCCGCCGCTGAAAACGAAGGGCGCAGCACTCCTCGTCGGACTCGCGGCGATTCTGTTCGGCTGCCTGCTGTCCTTCAAGGGGGCATTCAACAGCACGGTTCCCCTGACCGTCGTGTCGGACCGTTCCGGCCTGGTGATGGATGAGGGAGCCAAGGTGCAGCTGAACGGAGTCCAGATCGGCAAGGTCCGTGAGATCGACCACGTCGCCGACGGAGCGAGCCTGCAGCTCGACATCGACGAGCAGTGGTTCGGACTCCTCACCGCCGATACCGTCGCGGAGATCAAGGCCACCACCGCGTTCGGGTCGAAGTACGTGGCCCTCGAGGTTCCGGACGGAGCGTCGAGTGAGCCGCTCGCGGCAGGACAGGAGGTGCGTTCGCGCAACGTGACGACCGAGATCAACACGGTGTTCGAGAACTTGACGTCGGTCACCGAGCACGTCGACGCAGCGAAGCTGAACGCGACACTCGGCGCGGTGGCCACCGGTCTGCGCGGTCGCGGTGATCAACTCGGCACCACGTTCACCGACGCCAACACCTTCCTGGCAGCGGTCAATCCGACCCTGCCGACCCTCGCGAACGACTGGCGCGACACCGCCATCACAGCGAATACCTACGCGGAGGCGGTGCCCGACTTCATGGCATTGCTCGGCAACGCCAGCGTCACCTCGGACACCCTGGTTGCCGAGGAGAAGCCACTCGAGTCCACGCTGCAGGCCTTCCGAGCGATGGGCGACGAGGGATTCGGTATCGCATCCGAGAACGAGAAGAGCTTCCTCGACACCATGAGACTGTTCGTACCCACGACGGCACTGCTGGCCGAATACAGCCCCGAGTACGCCTGCCTCTTCCAGCAGGCCGCAACGACCGCGGATGCCGAGCAGCGCTTCGGTGCCGGAAATACCGGTTACTCACTCGAACTGGATGCGGGAATCATGCCCGGTGACGACAACTACACGTATCCCGAGAATCTTCCGATCGTCCAGGGGCGGGGCGGCCCCGGTGGCGCTCCCGGCTGCTATCCGGAGATCACCAAGGACATGTTCCCGACCCCGCACCTGGTGGTCGACGGCGGCGCGAACATCGCGAATGCGACCGCGCCCCGCGCGGGATCGCCGAGCTTCGTGGAGTACCTCTTCGGCACGGCCGTGGGAGGGGTGGCTCCGCGATGAAGATTTCAGCAACCGCAACGAAACTCGCGATCTTCTCCATCGTGATGGTGCTGTTCACCGCAGCGGTCGTCATCGTCTTCGGGCAGTTCCGCTTCGGCAGCGAAAGGCAGTACAGCGCCGTGTTCGACGATGTGTCCGGGCTCCGGGACAACGAATTCGTCCGGGTTGCCGGCGTCGAGGTCGGCAAGGTGACATCGGTCGACGTGCGGGAGGACTCCACGGCGATGGTGACGTTCGCGCTGACGAAGAACGTTCCACTCACCGAGTCGACCCGTGCCGCAGTGAAGTTCAGCAACCTCATCGGCGATCACTACCTCGAACTCGTCGAAGGGTCCGGTCCGCTCACACCGCTTGCCGAGGGTGACACCATTCCCGTCGAACGCACGGTTCCTGCGCTGGATCTCGACGCCCTGATCAACGGTTTCCGGCCGTTGTTCAAGGCGCTCGATCCCGAACAGGTCAATGCGCTGTCGACCTCGCTCGTCGACGTCTTCCAAGGGCAGGGCGGCACCATCGACCACTTCCTGCAGCAAGCCGGACAGCTGACCTCGGTCCTCGCCGACCGCGACCAGCTGATCGGTGCCGTGATCGGCAACCTCAACACCCTGCTCGGCACCGTCGACCGACGGAACGCCGAGTTCAACCAGGGCATCGACCAGCTCCAGCAACTCGTCACCCGGCTGGGGGAGCAGTCGGACCCGCTCGGCGACGCCCTCGTCCACATCGACGACGCATCCAACTCGATGGCCGCGCTCCTCGAGTCGACCCGCCCGGACCTGAAGGAAGACATCACCCAGGCCGGCAGGCTTTCCGACCAGGTGGTCGCCGACCAGGACTACATCAACTGGGCGTTCAATTCCCTTCCCGCGGCCTACAACAAGCTGTCGAGGCTGGGCCTGTTCGGCGACTTCTTCACGTTCTACCTCTGCGATGTGCAGCTGAAGGTGAACGGTCCGAACGGAGACCCCGTGTACATACCGATCGTCGGCCAGCGGGCCGGGAGGTGCACACCACAATGATTCGCTCCAAGACCGCACGAATCGGCCTGATCGGTGTCGCGATCACCCTCATCGTCGTGCTCACCGCCATGAACTTCGAGAAGCTGCAGTACCTGACCACGTCCTCCCGCTATTCGGCGTACTTCGGTGACACCGGCGGCCTGCTCAGCGGCGACAAGGTCATGATCGCCGGCGTCGAGGTCGGCAAGGTCCACTCCGTCGAACTCGACGGAGACAAGGTCCTCATCGAGTTCACGGCGGACGGAGTACGCCTCGGCAGCAAAACGGAACTGTCGATCAAGACGCGGACGGTGCTCGGCAACAAGTACCTCCAGGTCACGCCGCGCGGCGACGACGACCTCCTCGCCACGGACGACGTCATCCCGCTCGCCCAGACCACCACGCCGTACCTGCTCACGGACGCCCTCGGCGACCTCACCACGACGATCAGCGGACTCGACACCGACAAACTGACCGGTGCCCTGGACACGCTGGGCGAGACGCTCGATCAGACCCAACCGAACCTCAGTGCGGCACTGGACGGAATGTCCCGGTTCTCGGACACCGTAAGCTCCCGGGACCAGTTGATCCAGGACCTGTCCCGCAACGCGGAATCGGTGACGGGGGTGCTGTCCGAGCGGAGCAATCAGATCGACAGGCTGCTCGTCGACGGCAACACCCTCTTCGCCTCACTCGCGCAGCGACGCCGGGCGATCGACACCCTGCTCGGCAATGTCACGGCGGTGACGGCGCAGGTGAACGGTCTCGTCGACGACAACGAGGCGCAGCTGCGGCCGGTTCTCGAGCAGCTGAACACGACGACCGATCTGCTGAACCAGCAGAAGGACAACCTGGCGGCGTCGCTGAAGCCGTTGTCGCAGTACGCGACGTCCCTGGGGGAGTCTGTGGCCTCCGGCCCGTTCTTCAAGGCCTACATCATGAACCTGCTGCCCGGGCAGTACCTGCAGCCGTTCATCGACGCCGCGTTCGCGGAGCAGGGCATCAACCCCGGCACCCTGAACGGGCAGAACACCTTCCCGGTGACCTGCGGCGACAACAGCGCACCGGGCGCCGTACCCCCTGGCAGCGCGACACCGTTGCCGAACCCGAGCAACTGCCCGGTGCAGCCCGGCGAGCTTCCGGTCGCGAACTCGACGCAGGCCCCGGCGGCACCCGCTCTCCCCGCGCTGCCGCAGATCTCGATGCCCGGTCTGCCCCCACTGCCCGGACTGGGCGGATAGGACATGTCGACGATGTTGAACGCACTCCGAGGCTCACGCCGCGTCTGGATCGCCGCGCTCGTCGTGGTGGCCCTCGCCGTCGTCGCCGCCACCGCGTGGAGTCTCTACCGCACGAGGTCCACGACGACCGTGACGGCGTACTTCGCGAACACCAACGGAATCTACGTCGGCGACCAGGTGAAGATCCTCGGCGTCGACGTCGGCAAGATCGACGCGATCGAGCCCGACGGCGAACGGATGAAGGTCACCTTCCATTACGACTCGCAGTATCAGGTTCCCCAGGACGCCAAGGCCGCGATCCTCTCCCCGAGCCTCGTCACCTCCCGGGCGATCCAGCTGACCCCCGCCTACACGGGCGGGCCCGCCCTCGCCGATCACGACGAGATTCCGCTCGAACGCACCGCGGTGCCGATCGAGTGGGACGACTTCCGCGCACAACTCCAGCACCTCTCCGAGTCGCTCGGCCCCACCCCGGACAGCGCCAACGGACCGCTCGGCCAGTTCGTCAACGATGCCGCGGATTCGTTCAGCGGCAAGGGAACCGATATCAACACCACCCTGACCAAGCTGTCCGAGGCGATGTCGACACTGTCCGACGGGCGGGACGACGTGTTCGCCACGGTGCGCAACCTGCAGGTGTTCGTCTCCGCGCTCGCCGCGAGCGACGAGCAGATCGTCCAGCTCAATCACAATCTGGCGTCGGTTTCCGGTGTTCTCACCAACTCCGATCAGGAACTCGCCACCTCGCTCGACAGCGTGGACGCCCTCGTGCACCGTATCGGTGAGTTCATCGGCGACAACCGGGAAGGTCTCGGCAAATCTGTCGACGATCTCGCCGCGGTGACGACGATGCTGAACGAATCACGCCCGGACATCGAGCAACTTCTCCACGTTCTGCCGAACACACTGCAGAACTTCTACAACATCTACCAGCCGGCGCAGGGCTCGATGACCGGTGCGCTGGCGGTGACCCAGATGCAGAACCCCATCCAATTCATCTGCGGTGCAATCCAGGCCGCGAGCCAGAAGGGTGCCGCCGAATCGGCGAAACTCTGCGTCCAGCATCTTGCCCCGGTCCTCAATCTGATCCAGATGAACTACCCACCCGCGGGCGCGAACCCGATCACCAGCGTCCAGGTGCGCCCCGACCAGATCGATTACAGCCAAGACTCGCTGCGCGGCACGGTGCCGACGGCACCGGTGCGCACGATCGACGCCCGCGGCGGCATCGCGGGCCTGCTCGGACTGGCGACACCGACGACGAGTGGAGGCCGATGATGTTCCGGCACAAACCCCTACGACGGTCGATCGGCCTCGCATTGACAGGACTGTCCGCGGCACTGCTCACCAGCTGCGGCTGGGAAGGCGCGAACTCACTGCCGCTCCCCGGAACCGAGGGATCGGGAGCCGGCTCGTACACCGTGACCATCCAGATGCCGAACGTCACGTCGATCCAGCGCAACAGCCGCGTCCGGGTACACGATGTGACCGTCGGGAACGTCACCGACGTGCAATTACAGGACTGGCACGCGCTGGTCACCGTGCGGCTCGACGGCGGTGTCGCCCTGCCGAAGAACGCCACCGCGAAGATCGGACAGACCAGCCTGCTCGGCTCGCTCCACGTCGAGCTCGCCGAACCACTCGACGAGGCACCGAGCGGCTCACTCGGGGACGGCGACACCATCCCCCTCGATCATGCGGGCCAATACCCGACCACGGAACAGACACTGGCGGCCGTGTCGGTGGTGCTCAACGGCGGCGGCCTCGGCCAGCTGCAGGAGATCGACACCCAGCTCAACGCAGCCCTCGGCGGCCGCGAATCGGACGTGCGCACCTTCCTGACCCAGCTCGACACGTTCACCAGCGCACTCAACACCCAGAAGGACGACATCCTGACGGCGTTGGAGGGACTCGATCGGCTCTCGCTCACCGCGAACGAGCAGACACAGACCCTCGAAAGCGCACTCGAACGGATACCGCCCGCCATCGAGACCCTCAACCGGCAGAAGGACAACCTGACCGGGTCGGTGACCTCCGTCGGCAATTTCGCCGACGTCGCGAACCGAACGGTGACAGCCGGCTCGGAGGACATTCAACAGAACCTGCGGGACCTCGCGCCGACCCTGCGCGAGCTGGCGAACGCCGGACCGGGCCTCGCCGGTTCCCTGGGCATGCTCCCCACCTTCCCGTGGCCCCTTGCCGGTCTCCCCAAATACATTCAGGGCGACGCGGGCAATCTCTCCGCCACCCTCGACCTCACCCTGGGCCGCATCGACGCCAACTTCCTCCAGGGCACGCCACTCGCCGGCACCCTCTACAACGCGGAGACCGCCCTGGGCCGCACCGTCGGCCGGATGCCGACCGCGGACAAGAACCCATTGACCGCTCCCCTCGAGTCGGTCGTGATCCGAGGTGGACAGTGATACTCACCCGATTCGTCCGCATCCAATTGACCATCTTCAGCATCCTCACCGTGGTCGCGCTGACAGTGATGGGCCTGCACTACATGCGCCTCCCCGCACTCGCCGGAATCGGCCAATACCAACTCACGGTCGACCTGCCCACGAGCGGCGGCCTCTACGGAACCGCCAACGTCACCTACCGCGGTGCCACGATCGGCACGGTCACCGACGTCGTGCCCACGGACACGGGAGCGCGGGCGACCCTTCGAGTCGACAGCACCACCAAGATCCCCGCCGACGCCCGCGCCGAGGTGCACAGCCGATCGGCGATCGGCGAGCAATACGTCGATCTCGTCCCCACCGGCCTCGACGGCCCGTACCTGCAGGACGGCGATGTCATCCCCGCCGACCGGACATCGGTTCCGCAGGACATCGCCCCGATGTTCGACACCGTCAACAAGGGCCTCGAGGCCATCCCCGAGGACAAGCTCGCCACCCTCATCAACGAAAGCTACAACGCCTTCAACGGAACCGGTGAAGACATCCAACGACTGCTCGAATCGTCGAGCGCGGTGGCAGCCACCGCCGCCGACACCGCGGACCCCACCGCCCGCCTCATCGAAGACGCCGCACCGTTCCTCCGATCCCAGGTGGACAGCGGCCCGGCCCTGCAGGAATGGGTACGACACCTCCGCGAGATCAGCGCGCAAGCGGCCGGACGTGACGCGCAGGTACGCAGCATCTTCCAGACCGCGCCGACGGCGTCGACGGAGCTGACGGAACTCTTCCGGCGACTGCGCCCGACGACCCCGATCCTGCTGGCCAATCTCACCAGCCTCGGCCAGGTCGCCGTCACCTACAACCGGTCGCTCGAGCAGGCGCTGGTGCTGGTGCCCCCGAGCGTCGGACTGATGAAGACGATGACCGTCCCGAACGAGGACTCGACGGGTGCGGCGTTGATGGACTTCAACCTCAACCTCAACACCTCTCCGCCATGCACCACAGGATTCCTCCCGGCCTCCGAGCGGCGCGACGGATCGGCCGTGGACTCGCCCGTCCGCACCTCCGATCCGATCTACTGCGCGGTTCCGCAGGACGCCGACGTCGCTTCTCGCGGTGCCCGGAACATGCCCTGCATGGACAAGCCGGGCAAACGGGCACCCACCGTCGAAATCTGCAAGAGCGACGAAGAATACGTCCCCAAGGGCACCAACCCCTGGGTGGGCAATCCCACCCCGACCACCGACAACCCGCTCGCCGCCGAGGGCAATGCCGCATTCGACGCGATCGGTGTCCCGCAACCTGCCGCCGCGCCGGCGTCGGTGGGAACTGCGGGTTACAACCCCTCCACCGGTGAATACCAGGGTGCCGACGGACAGGTCTACCGCCAGTCCAACCTGGCACCGGGCGGGGTGCCCACCCTCGAAAATCTGCTTACCCAAGGACGCTGATCATGGTGCGACGCAATACTTCCCGACCCGCAGCCACCGCGGCAGACGCCGCGGCCCAGGCCTCCCGAGCCGCCGCCGATGCGGAAACGGCAGCGCGCGAGGCCGAGGCAGCCCTCGCCCGGGCACTGGCCGAGGACGAGTCCCACGCCGCGGACGAGGGTGCAGAGGACGCCGAGGTATCCGTCAGGCGGGCCCGGAAGCGTCCACGCCGTGCCCTCGCCGGTGCCGTAGTCTCGGCCGTTGCCGTTGCCGTGGTCGCCCTCGCGTCGACGTCCGTCGGGCTGTCCCACTCCCACGCCGCCCGTCAAGCGGCCGCCGACCACGATCTCGAACTTCTCCAGGGAACCCGGCAGGCGGTGATCAACCTCATCACCCCGAGCGCTGCCGACCCGGCGGGAAGCGCACAGCGGATTCTCGACGGTGCCACGGGGGAGTGGAAGACCGAATTCGAAAGCACGAAAACGGAGTTCATCGACACCATCGCACAGTCGAAGACCGAATCGACAGGCGAAATCCTCGGCGCCGGCATCGAACGCGCGAACGACGACGGCACCACCTCGGTCATAGTGGCCGCCGTGACCAAGGTGACCAACGCCGCGGGAGCCAAGGACGAACCCCGGACCTGGCGGCTGCGCGTGCAGGTCGGCAAGGACGGGGAGCTCTACAAACTCGCGAAAATCGAGGTAGTGCCATGACCGTAAACCACACGCTCGAACGCGTCACCGACACGAACGACGACACCGGACCTGCCGAGCCGACGCGGCGATGGCGCTCGTCGCGGGCATTGATCGTCCTCGCGACGATCACACTGG